>CERD01032262.1_pt1 | contig 11056 bp, 7 predicted proteins | sample 530931 | NCBI WGS metagenome assembly CERD01 (sample SAMEA2621101, study PRJEB7988) | marine metagenome | isolation source: saline water (ENVO:00002010), including
CACGTCAGTTGATTGCTGCTCTACTCATACAAAAAGGAGCGCACAAAAAGTGCGCTCCTTGTCTCACTGATAGCAGTAAACCCTAGCTAACAAGGGTTTACTGGCGGATGACTTATCGTTGCCAGAAACGAATATTACGCAATGAACCGACAAACTCATCAGCGCTGACGTTTTTAAGATTAATAAAGCCATCGTCCATTTTACTCTCAAGCCCTGTGGCTTTAACTAATGGCAGCGCCGACTGGGTGTAGCCAATGAACTTGTTATGGGCAAAAGCGTCCGAAACGAAATCTTTTGCTTCAGGCTTTTCAGCGAGCATATTGGCGCCCTTTTCAGAGACGAGCAGAAGGACGGCGTCATAAAGTACCGATGGGCCACCATCCACTTTTTGCTGCGCGTCAACCTTCTTACCTTTATCACAGGTGACACCACCAATTTGCGGCGCCACAACTTCATACATGGCACCTTCACTGTCTAATGCCGCGGTGACATTTTCCAAAATACTGCCGTCTAAATCGTCACTGACTAAGATACCTAATTTTCTGCCTTTAAAGGTTTGAGGCGCATTTTTTAAAATACTTAACGCATCAGAAGCTGGTAGGTCGTCACGGGTAGACATCGTTGCTTCAGCAGGTTCGGGCATTTCAGCTAAGCCAAGGGCTTCGGCAACGCCTTCTGCCAGTGATTTGTCCACATTTAACAAGTGGGACACCATACGCTCACGAATAGGCAAATGCTCGACTTTCGACAACTCGAATGCGAAAGCATCACGCATATGCATTTGCTCCGTCTCCGTTTGACTAATGTAGAACTGGCGCGCCTGGCTATAGTGATCAGCAAAGGTTTCTGAACGATGACGTACCTTTTCACCCATAACCTCTTCATGATGAGATTTAAAACCGTGTTCAGGGCACGCTCGAGGGTTATTTTCATCCCCCGCCCAAGAGTTGGGCTCGTAATTCGCTCGCCCCTTTGGATTATGCATAGCCATGTGACCATCTTGCTGGAAATGTCGCATAGGGCATTTAGGCGCATTAATAGGCAAGTGCGTAAAGTTAGTACTACCTAAGCGCTTAAGTTGGGTGTCCAAGTAAGAAAAATTCCGCCCCTGCAGTAATGGGTCGTTAGTAAAATCAATGCCTGGCACTATATTTTGGGTACAAAATGCCACTTGCTCCGTTTCTGCAAAGAAATTATCTACCACCTTGTTAAGTACCATTTTACCCACGATTTTTACGGGGACTTGCTCTTCGGGTATCAGTTTGGTGGCATCAAGCACATCAAACTCAAAGTTATCTGCGAATTCTTGGTCGAATACCTGCATGCCCAATTCCCACTCAGGGAAATCACCTGCAAGAATAGCATTCCACAAATCTCGGCGGTGAAAATCAGGATCTGCACCGTTTATTTTCAGTGCCTCATTCCATACTACCGATTGTAAACCTTGTTTTGGCTTCCAATGAAACTTCACGTACTTCATTTCGCCTTTGGCATTGATTAACTTAAAGGTGTGCACACCGAATCCTTCCATAAAGCGGAAAGAACGCGGGATAGCCCGGTCTGACATTGCCCACATCAACATATGCGTTGACTCTGGGCTTAGGCTGCAGAAATCCCAAAAATTGTCGTGAGCGGTTTGTGCCTGCGGGAAGCCGCGGTCAGGTTCTTGTTTGGCTGAATGAATAAGGTCGGGAAATTTGATGGCGTCTTGAATAAAGAAAACAGGGATATTATTACCGACAAGATCCCAATTACCTTCTTGCGTATAAAATTTTACCGCAAAGCCTCGCACGTCACGGGCTAAATCTGGTGAACCTTGGTTACCTGCTACCGTGGAGAATCGTGTAAATACCGGTGTTTTTTTACCTTTGGTTTGGAAAATATCAGCACAAGTAATGTCAGACAGTGACTCATACGTTTCGAAATAGCCATGTGCCCCATAACCTCTGGCATGCACTACCCGTTCAGGAATTCTTTCATGGTCGAAATGAAAGATCTTTTCTCGCATAACGTGATCTTCCATCGTTGTGGGACCTCGAGTGCCCGCCTTCAATGAATTTTGATCGTCGTGAACCGGGCATCCTTGCGCCGTCGTCATTGTAGGGTAGTCATCTCCCGCCTTTTGATGAAGCTCGCCGCCTTGTCCTTTATTTCCATTGTACTTAAATGATTCAGCCATGATAAATCCTTGTTGGTCAAAAATAGAACACACATAACGCAATGAATGAATGTTATGTTTGCAACATATCAGCAAGGACAATTCCACATTAAAAAACTATTTAAATCATTAACTTATTCATGTGTAAAGATTGTATGAATAGCAGAATTACAATATAACGGAAAATTTTACAGTCGGAGATTTTATCAAGATTAGTCGATAAGAACAGACAGGATAAGAGGACCGGCGGAAAAAAGCGTGCCTGTGCACGCCCTTTTCCCTACAAATAAGCAACAACAATCACACTCTGTGTTAAGTGGCTTCCACGTAGTGTTTATCTAACACGGCGTGAAGACTAGATATCAATGCAGTCCGATTGTCTTGACTTAGTGCAAACCCGTGAGGCGCAGCGAACCGACCCGCGTCATTATCAAAATAGGCCCCTTTTACCTTGGCAAAATCATCGTGCAATGCGGCTTTGACAAATATTTCAGCGCCCTCTTTAAGATTACCACCTGCAATGCCGTACGCTTCTTTTACCATTTTACTGCCTAGTAAGGATTTAGGGTTCACGCTAATAAAGCTAGGCCCAGTTTCACTGTATTTTTCACCTAAAAATTGGGTGAACATGGTAAGGGCTAGCTTACTTTGGGCATAAGCTAAACCATCGCTTAAGCTTGGCGGTGCGCCCACAAGGTTAACGTCTACTGGCGCTTGAGCAGCCGACGATACATTAATCACCCGCCCATCTTCAGGCATTAAAGAGAGAAGCTCAGTGGAAAGCACATAAGGAGACAGCGTATTCACCATGAAACGTACATCTAACCCCTCACCTGTGGTGGGGTTTGACGTGACAAATACCCCAGCGTTATTAGTAATAACATCTAGCTGCGACACACTACTTTTTATCTGATTAACGAGTCCACGCAAGTCGGCGAAGCGACTTAAATCCGCACACAGCGTTGACACATTTAATGAACCCAGTTGGCCTTCTTGTTCGGGCTTAGCATACTCATCCATTAGCATCTGCTTCACCTTGTGTAGCTTGTCAGCACTTCGACCATGCAACAGAATATGGTGCCCTTTTTGTGCAAGCATCTTGGCAGTTTCAAGGCCTATACCATCGGTTGCCCCTGTGATTAAAATTGTTTTCATGCGTTTGCTCCTTGGCAACTGGTTAATGCCTGGCCTGACTCAGTGTGAATAGTAAAATGAGGCAACACAACTTCGGCGAGTTTCGCCAGTGTGTCCTCAACGTTTGCTCGATTAAACCTTAAGTTAAACGCCACATGATTTACGCCACAGGCCTCCAGTGATTTAAGATAAGAAAGAAGGGCGTTCACGCCACATCTCACACCTAAATGTATAGGTGAAATGGGGGCGTCATCCTGTGTTTCTATGTCAATGTACAAAGGTTGCATTACAGGCTTATTGTAACGACACACCTCACTCACTCGGCTTCTGAAGCTTTCAATAACGTGCCCTTGAATTTTGGGGCTTCGCGGGTAAGTAATTAAGCCATCTAGATGTTTGGCTCCCCAATTCGGAGTTTGCTGAGACCCACCGGTAATTAACATGGGGAATCCCCCTTTTGTGGGCTTCGGTAGAAGATCTAGCGAACCATCGAGTTTACCAAAGCTATTCTCAATCTGTCCGAACCCTTTTAACGCCAGACGAATATATTCAATGCTGTCGCGAAAGCGCTCTCCCCTGTCGTCGAAACCCCGATTAATTGCAGGATATTCTTCTGGCCTGTCGCCAGAGGCAACGCCTAGTAACAAGCGTCCGTCACTTAACACATCAACGCTTGCTGCGGCTTTCGCTACCTGTGCAGCGTGGCGCTGGGGCAAGACTAATGAGGCAACCCCCAACGCAATGTCTTTACTGGCAACGGACAACGCACCGAGATAAACAAAGGGGTCAAATACCTGCCCTGCATCCCCAAATGAAGGCACATTAAATAACACGTCTCGCAACCAAACGGCTTTAAACCCTAGTTGTTCTGCCAACTGCACCCTTTCAATGTGCTCTTGCATGGTAGGCACTGGCCCATACGGATAAGACTCAATAGGCACAACTAAGCCTAATGTCATCGCGTTTTCATTAAATGTAGTAGAAAACCCACGATTAAATGCAGCGAACCCTGTTGTGTTTGTAGATGAAGTCATAGGCAAGAGAAACCGTGTTTGTTGTCAAAGAACCAATACCAGCAGTTTATCAACACACTAAATGAAACATAATAAGACGTATTAAAGAAGCAGTTTCAACGAATACTTTATAATCCAAGCAACTTTCACATTCACTTATATCCTCAAAGGAATATTTATAAAAAGCGTCTAGCCAGCGTATTAATTTATTTATAGACTGCATGCATAAAAATAATGCGACAGGCATAGCGTTGGTGCGCTTTTTTTGATTCTCAGGTTTGCACCAACATACATAGGTTTACGTTGAAAGAAGGTTTCTAAGTTAATGTCTCAACAAAAAGTAGGTTTAGTGGGCTGGCGCGGTATGGTTGGCTCTGTATTAATGCAACGAATGCAAGAAGAGCAAGATTTTGCCCACATTAAACCCACATTTTTCACCACCTCTCAAAAAGGGTTACCTGCACCTGATATTGCCGGTGCACAGGCAGGTGTATTAGAAGACGCCTTTGATATTGCAGCACTTAGTCAGCAAGATATTATTATTACCTGTCAAGGTGGTGACTACACGAAAGCCGTTTACGCAAAATTGCGTGATGCTGGTTGGAAGGGCTATTGGATTGACGCAGCGTCGGCACTGCGCATGGCTGATGATGCGATTATTGTCCTTGACCCTGTTAACGGTAACGAAATTAAGCATGGCATAGAACAAGGTGTGCGCACTTTTGTTGGAGGCAATTGCACGGTTTCACTTATGCTTATGGCGCTAGGTGGCTTATTTGAAAAAGACTTGGTTGAATGGGCGTCACCCATGACCTACCAAGCGGCTTCTGGCTCAGGTGCTAAGCATATGCGTGAACTCATCAGCCAAATGGGTGCCATTCACTCGGCTGTAAAAGATAAAGTCGATGACCCTGCCACGGCGATATTGGATATAGACCAGCAAGTTGCCGAATTTATTCGCAGCGACGACTACCCAAGCGATCAGTTTGGCGTTCCTTTAGCCGGCAGTCTTATTCCGTATATTGATACCCAGTTACCTTCTGGGCAAAGTCGTGAGGAATGGAAGGCACAGGCGGAAGCAAACAAAATTTTAGGCGTAACTGAAAGCCCCGTACCTATCGACGGTATTTGTGTGCGTGTAGGCGCCATGCGTTGTCATAGTCAGGCCATTACCTTGAAATTAAAGCAAGACCTTTCGGTTGAAGAAATTGAAACCTTACTTGCTGAACACAACGAATGGGTGAAAGTCATACCTAACGATAGAAATGCCACCATGGAAGAGCTAACGCCAGCGAAAGTCACAGGGACCTTGTCCATTCCCGTAGGGCGTATTCGTAAATTAACGATGGGCCCGGAATACATTTCTGCCTTTACCGTTGGCGATCAGCTGTTATGGGGTGCTGCCGAGCCTCTTCGCCGGATGCTACGCATTATACTTGGTAAATAGTTGTTCTTGTAAAGGCTCCAGTTGGAGCCTTTTTCATGTTTTCGCGTGCGGTAAATAGCGTATATAAATAAGGATGTTTCCCAAACATGGAGCCCAACTACGAAAAATATAGCCTTGATGAACTGTACGATGCCCTATCACACATAGATAAAGCCGCCTATCCTGAGCGCGAGAAACGGATTCAAGACAATATTAAAAAGCGACAGCAAAGCGCATGTTCGCAGCAGTTACACACATCTATTGAACCATACGTTATCACCCCCTCCCCCTATCAAGATGAGAAGCAAACGTCAAACTGGATTGCCAAATATTGGAAGGGACAGTTTTCGTTACCGATAAGCTATTGGCTGGTGGGTATTGCTATTAACCTTTTCATTTTAGCCTTTGGCGCATTGGTAGAAAATAGAATAGAACACGCAAACAGCCGGCTAAGCTTGGGTGTATTTATGCTATCACTTTACGCCGTGATACTGCCATTAATCACGTGGCAAACCGTGGGCATTTATCGCTCAGCTAACAGGCATCCATACCGCGGCGGCTCTATGTTGTGGGCGAATGTAGCCAAAGCCATAATCATCATCAGCACTATTGGTTATATCATCAATATATCGACAACGGGTATCCCCGTTCTCAAAGAGTCATATTCCCTCATCACCCAACATCAAGAATACCCAGAACTTCATTTCAGGTTACTTAACAATGAAACTGAGCTTGAGTTATACGGGGGCATTGAGGTAGGCAGTGAAAAGCAACTTGAAGCACAATTAGATGCCCACCCTAATATTAAGCTTCTGCACTTGCACAGCATTGGGGGGCGTATGCTAGGAGCAATAAGGCTTGCGGGCATTGTTAAACAACGAAAACTTGATACCTACGTTAAAGAACGCTGTGCATCCGCCTGTACCGTAGTTTACTTGGCAGGTGTGAACCGCCTCATTGGCGAAAATGGCGAGTTGGCCTTTCACGCTGCTGGTATAGGTGGCACTTCTACCCACAACAACGAAGCCCTTAGCAGTTCGCTTAAAACACAATATATCAACGCTGGCGTACCCCAATGGTTTTTAGAAAAAGTGCTGGCAACACCGAATGAAGATTTATGGATCCCTGACCATAACGACTTACGTAAAGCGAAAATCATTACCCAAGTTGTGAACAGTGCAGAGTATGGATTTAGTGGCTTTGGCAGCGACGAAAACATTACAGAAGAAGCGATAGAGCAAGGGCTGCTTACCCACAACTACATGAAAGCCATGAAAAAATTTGACTCTGAGACTTACGAAAAAGTCATTGCTATTAATAGGCAAGTAATGAGAGAAGGCGGCACAATGAATAGGGTGTCTGTTGCCATTAATCAACTTCTACAAACGCGCATTAATCATTACCTTGCTCACGCAAGTGACGAAGCGGTATTGTACTACTGGCAGACTATCATTGCGCAAATGGTAGCCTTACGTACTCACTCCCCTCTTGCCTGTGCCTCGTTTGCCTTTCCCAGTGACATTCCATTGCAACATCATTATGGAAACGAAGGCACCCTACCTTCGGCGCTTATAGAACAAGAACTCGACGCAATGGCTGATTTAATAGGGAGCTTTTCTCCTAAACCTGCGCTGTTAAGTGATGAAGACAAACAAAATTACATTAACCGGGTGGTGAAAAATATGAAGCAAGAAAATGCAGACTATTTTGAGGTTATTCAAGCGCCTGCTGATTATTTGTCAGATCCTGAAATATTGTGCTTAGCGTCAATTTCATTAAACAAGCATTTTGTGGCGTTTAAGCCAGAAGTGAGCAGCGCTCTGCTAAGAACCATTAATACGCTCTAGGTTAAGTTAACGTTTTGCGCTATGGTAAGCGCAATGAGTGTATAGGTTATTCGTTATATAAGGCGTATAATCAAGCGTAAGCAAAAACATTGCTGGCGTACGAACACAGAAACACCCGTGTTATTAAGCTTTTCATATGGCCTAGTGAGACATCAACGTTAACTTAACGCTTTGTATAATAAGAATCATGAGCGCATGACTATGTATCGGGTTTTACTATTTACACTGACAATATCATTCTTTTTTTGTGCACTACCTATCCAGGCTAACGCCTCAGATAAAACCAATGTACACGCTGAACTCGCGCAATTTGAGGCTCGATTATCGAATGAGCGCCCAATGCCCATTGGGGAAATTACCGAAACCCTCGAGGCAAAGCTAAATGCCAGTGATTATTCTCTAGAGGAAAAACGCCACCTCGGAGCACTGTATACCGCATTAAAATTACGTTTACATCACACCCCTTCAAAACCCATTTATGATTTACTTTCCCGCCTAGCGGATAACTCCCTCTCGGGCATGAAAATTAAACTCGGTTTGGCTCGGGTAGATGGAATTAATGCCAAATACGACAGTGCTTATACCTACTTTGGGGAATTAATTAACGCCGATTTTAATGACAAAGAAACCAAAGCGTACGCCCTTGCTTATCTCATTTTAACTTACAATGAGGCACAAGTTTTTGCCTCCAGCGCGGAGTTGCTTAATACCTTAGAAGAGCTAAGTCGAGAACTTGCCTCGCCAAAACTTACCGCGCTTTATTATTATATGTTGGCTGATTACAACCATTCTATTCAATCTTATGACATTGCCTATAACTACTACAAAAAATCGCTGGCACTTGCGCAAGAGCATCACTTTTGGGTGTTGATCAGCGATAATTTGTACGTTATTGGCATTCTTTTTAGAAACCAAGGCCAGTACGAAAAAGCCATTAGTTACTTTGAAAAAACCATCGAAAACGACAAGAACATAGACATGAGTTACTCAGAGTACCTCGCTTTGTACGGCATGGCGTCTACTTACTTTAGAACCGACGATATCGACAAAGCACTCGCCATGGCAGATAAAGTGACCTCCCACCCACTAACGGCCTCATTTTACGACAGCGAGATATACCGACTTAAAGCAAAGGCATTATTGAAAGTAGACCGATTAAAAGAAGCCAGAGAAGCCCTTGATATGTCACGGGCTATGTACAACGATTATCGCACCGATGAGAAAACAACATGGCGTGCCGATTTAGAAAAGTTAGCCGCTGAAATCACCGCTAAAGAAGGTGATTTTCAAACGGCTTATTATGAATACATTCAGTTTCACAACGACTACGTTGAAGCCAAAAAGTATGAAGAGCTAGAATTACTGGAAAGTGCCGATTTAATTAACCAAATTGCGCAGCAAAAAGAACGCGCCTTGCAATTGGAAGCTCAAAACCAAGCCTACTTGTCGATGCTTGAAGCCAAAGAAGCCGCACAGCAAACCCAAAAGCTCTATACCCGCTGGCTCATTGTTTTCGTGGTATTAACCCTGCTGACGTTAGCGACCATATTGGTGCTTTTCAAAAAAGCCAAACAAAGCAATGCACTCACCGCATTAGCCAAAGAAAAGGCAGAGCTTCATAATCGCTTAAAAACCGAATTCATTTCAAACATAAGCCATGAAATTCGTACCCCGTTAAATGCCATCATTGGGTTTGGTCAGGTCTTAACCGAAAAACTTCAAGATAAAGACACAAAAAAACTCACCAACCAAATTGTTAATTCATCTGAGATGCTGCTTCAATTGATTAACGATTTGCTCGATTTTTCAAAAATTGAAGCGGGCAAATTGGCATTAGATTACGGCCCCTATAACCTACGGCATAGCTTGAAAAAACTTGCTGACATTTTTCATGCTCAGGCTGCGAACAAAGGGTTAGCGATTGTTTTCAATATTGACAAAGCGTTACCTAAACAACTGATTTACGATGAACTACGCGTTAAACAGGTGCTTGCTAATTTAATTAGTAACGCAATAAAGTTTTCAACCCAGGGCCATATTGAAATTGGCGTACACGTTATTAGGTTAACTGAGCAAGACTGCACGTTGGAAATTTGGGTTAAGGATCAGGGTATAGGCATTAGCGAAACACAAAAGGAAAACCTGTTTCAGCCGTTTATACAAGCAGAAAGCTCTACCGCCAGAAAATATGGCGGTTCAGGGCTAGGACTGAATATAAGCAACAAACTGTTGCAACTCATGAATTCACAAATAGCCGTTGAAAGTGATATTGGAAAGGGCTCGCGCTTCTCTTTCACTCTTACCTTACTTACAGCGAATCAACACACACCTTTACCTGTGGATAAGCCAGCTCCTGTTCTCGAATTTTCGAAAACCCACGTATTATTAGCTGAAGATAACGATATTAACGTTGAAGTTATCCAGGCTATGTTGGCGGCAACCAACTTACAAATAACCCGTGTAAAAGATGGCAACCAAGCTATTCATGCCTTCGCCGACAAGGGGTTTGACATTATTTTGATGGATATTCAAATGCCCGAAATGGATGGTTACGAGGCTACACGGGTTTTACGACAACAAATGGGCGTTACGCACCCAATAGTGGCGTTAACCGCCAATGCCATGCAACAAGACATAGACGCGTGTTTTAGTGCAGGCATGGATGCCCACATAAGCAAACCTATCCAAAAAGAAAATTTAATGACCGTACTACAGCGCTTTTTGCAATAACCACAGCCCGTGTATGTGAGCATTTCCCTCTCTATTTCACACTTTGTAACAAACCTCTATGCGGCTATAGACCAAAGTGCAACATTGCAACTAGGCATCTTTATTCCTCGCTGTTATATTGAACAATAGGGACAATCTAATAAAGACAACAATGACGACATCTTCGCTATTAAAATTTTCAACCTTACTGATAGGCGCAAGCTTACTCGGAGCTTGCACAAAACCTGAACAACCATCCGCGAACAACTCTACAGAAGAGTCTGCACAAGAATTTGTTCTAAATTATGAAAAGATTACCCTTGATAACGGGTTAGAAGTGGTTTTGCACCAAGACAAATCAGACCCGGTAACGGCCGTGGCGCTCACGTTTCATGTTGGTTCTGCTCGGGAAATAGAAGGGCGCACAGGCTTTGCGCATTTATTCGAACATTTGCTGTTTTTAGAATCAGAAAACTTGGGTAAAGGTGGCTTAGATAAAATGAGCTCACGCATTGGCGGTTCTGGCGCTAACGGCTCTACGAGTAGAGACCGTACCAACTACTTCCAAACCGTGCCAAACGACGCGTTAGAAAAAATGATTTGGGCTGAAGCAGACAAGCTCGGCTTTTTTATCAATACCGTGACAGACGCTGTTTTATCGAAAGAAAAGCAGGTGGTCAAAAATGAAAAACGCCAAAGTTATGATAACCGCCCTTATGGCCATGCAAATTATGTTGTTGATAAAAACTTGTACCCGGAGGATCACCCC
>CERD01115544.1_pt1 | contig 11049 bp, 10 predicted proteins | sample 530931 | NCBI WGS metagenome assembly CERD01 (sample SAMEA2621101, study PRJEB7988) | marine metagenome | isolation source: saline water (ENVO:00002010), including
ATTGCAATAATTACAAGCCATTCGTCATCGGCTCTGCGGGCCCGCTTGAAATCAGGATAGACAACGGAAACCTCTATGCCAAGCCGCCCACTAACCGAGCAGGTCTCTCCGGACCGCCCTTAGACGTTCTCGCTCCGCCTCGTCCAGTTCCGGGAAAGCTTCGCCTTTGTCCCGGATTCCTCCCGTAAAATTGGGAGGGCGCTTCTCATTGAACGCATTCCTGCCCTCTGTACCATCGGTTGTAATCTGGGTCAAAAGTGAATTCATCAGCGTCTGCACCCGCCACGCTTCGCCCACCGGAACGTCACGGAAGCGTATTATGAATTCCTTCATCATCCGCACCGCCACCGGCGGCATCGACGCAATTTGAGCGGCCAACTCCTCCGCCCGCTCCATCAGACTATCGTGGGCGACTACTTCGTTGATCAGGTTCATCCGGAGCGCCTCTTTGGCGTCGAAGGGCTCGTCAGTAAGCAATATCTTCATCGCGTCGGCGTAGGCCACTTGCCGGGTGAGGTAAGTTGCCCCAGGCCCGTGACCCACCCACCCCTGGCTCAACAAAGCGAACTTGAACCGGGCGTGCTCTTCGCAAGCTATCCTGATATCCGTCGAAGTTAGCATCAAGTAAAAACCGGCGCCCGCAGCCCATCCGTTTATCGCGCCGATAACCGGCTTCCAGATCTGGGCGTAGTGGTCGCCCAGGCTGCCGTCGACGCCGAACTTGGACCCATTTACCGTCCCCGAAGACGGCCAGAAGATATTCTCGGTCCTTAACCTCTCCCGCTCCTCAACCGTGATTCCCTCCGGGAGTTCCAGATTGTGCCCGGCGCAAAAATGCCGCTCCCCCGCGCCGGTCAAAATGGCTACCCGGACGTCAAGATCGTCCCAGATGTTTTTCCAAGCGTCGGCCAATTCGTCGGACGTCGTCCGATCTAAGATGTTTGCTTTGTCGCGGTTATTGATGGTGACGTAGGCGACGTGTCCTTTTTTCTCGTAAAGAACTGCCATGGGGTTACCTCAAATAATTTCCGTTTAGACCGGCTCGAACATGGGAAGTGATACCTCGCCGTCGCCCTGGTCTTCCCAGCGCACCTTTACTCTCATCCCGCATTGGATGTCGGTGGTGGGGTCCTGAATCCCGACGATGTTGGTCATGATGCGGAAGCCCTCGTCCAGATCAACGTAGGCCACGGCATAGGCCCCCAGGTCTTTGAAAGCCGGATGGCGGCTCTGCATGATGACGCTGAAGGTGTAGACGGAGCCCAATCCTTGGGAAACGTGCCAGGTATTTTGGTCCGAGCCGCAGTTGGTGCAATGGTGGCGCGGATAAAAAATCACCTCATTGCACCGATCGCACGTCTGGTACGCAAGCTCGTGTTTCTTGGTAGCATCCCAAAACGGCTGGGTGTCGCTTTCCGGAAAGGCGGGTTGCGGTCGTAGCGGTGGCATCTATTTATTCTCCTAATTGCGGTTGATTCGGGATTAATCGGCGGCCAGTATGGTTGCCCCGGTGGCATGCCGCGAGCCGAGCTGTCCGCCGTTGCCCACGGCCACCGCCAGTTTGGCGTTGGCTACTTGGGACGTAGACTCACCCCGCAGTTGACGGGTGGCTTCCATCAACAGGAAGATGCCCCTGGCGCCGGGGTGGTTGGACGACAGGCCCCCGCCATCGGTGTTGATCGCCGGTTTGAGCGGGTTATCATAATCCAATCGGCCATCGCTGACAAAGGCGCCTCCTTCCCCCTTTCGGCAGAACCCCAGGTCTTCAATCATGCACATGACGGTGATGGTGAACGAGTCGTAGGCCATCAAAATGTCAATCTCAGATGGGGAGACCCCGGCATCTTGGAAGGCGACTGGGCCCGACTGGGCGCCGGCGCTGACGGTGATGTCGCCGCCGTTCTCCCGGTACTTGGTGGCTTCACCGCTGCCGATTATCCACACCGGCTTCTTCCTGGCGTTGCGGGCCATCTCGGCGGAGGCCACCAGGACGGCCCCGCCGCCATCCGACACCATGCAACATTCCAGCAGGTGCAGCGGGTAAGCGACGGTCCGGGAGTCCAGAACGTCTGCGACACTGATCTCATTGACGCCGACAAACTCCAGGTCGGTCATGGCCTTGACCGCCTCGGGGTTGCGCATGGCATGGCGCCGGGTCGCCACCGAGATGGCGGCGAACTGCTCGTCGGTCGTGCCGTACTGAAACTTATGGCGCATCTTCACCATGGCGTAGTTGCCGATGAGGGTAAGTCCCCAAGGGTCTTCCATGTTTCGGAACAGGTTAGATGGTCCGCCGCCGGTGGCGCCCGCGGTGCCGATGGCCCGCCGGTCGGAGTGGGACGTGGAGCCGTAGGTGATCAGCGCCAGATTGCACTTGCCCGCCTCGATCATCCGGCGCGCATGATTGGCGTGGAACTCGAAGGACGATCCACCTACTGAGGTGTTGTCTATAATGCTGGGCTTGAATCCGAAATACTCGGATATTCCCAAACCCCCGATTCCCTGGTCGCTACCGGTGTCGTACACGGCATCCACGTCTTTCCAAGCAAAGCCGGCATCTTCCAATGCCTTGGCTGCTGAGGCGGCTTTGATCTGAAGTGCGCTGATACCCGGGCCGACCACCCGCAACGGGTATTCGTGGATCCCAACTATGGCTGCGGTTCTGTCCTGAGGCATATTTTATCGCTGCTCCTTTGGTTAGGGATTAGATTTGTGGGAAATCCCCCTAAGTCCCCCTTTACGAAAGGGGGACTTTGTCCGCATTTGGGGCGGGGTTGTTTGACTTTACCATTTGGGGTCGTTAGATTTGTTGAATGCGCATCGGTCTGCTTTCCGACACCCATCTACCGGGCATTATCCAAAGCTTGGACGAATTGGGACCTGAACCGGCCAATTTCTTCTCTACAGTCGATCTGATTTTCCACGGGGGAGACCTGACTTCTCCCAAGGTCCTGGACTGGCTGGAGCGATTCGCTCCAGTCGTCTGCGCCACCGGGAACAACGACTCCATCGTCGACCCCCGCTCCAAGGAAGTTCAGACCCTGGAAGTGGCGGGGTGGCGCATCGGGATGGTTCACAGCCTGGACCGCCAATTCAGGCCCGTATCCGAACTGCAAGAACTTTTCCCGGAGCCGGTGGACATCATGGTCGCCGGCCATACCCACCTTGAGCAATTGGAACTCCGAGATGGCGTGGTCATCATGAACTGCGGCAGCATCACTTTCCCCCACCACAAAGAACTGCGCTTAGGGCCGGTGGGGCTTTTGGAATTAGCGCCCAACAAGCTCCACGCTGAAATAATAGCATTAGGACACACGCCCGGGCGCCCCAATCCCACCACACCCATGACCCTGGACCTCTAACAGGTTCTACTGCGTCCCGCAGCACATTGGGCGAGCCCAAGGGGCTAGCGCGCCACGCGGTCAACGAACTCGCCGACCACCGCTTCGTATCTCTTCGAGTCGACGTTCCAAGCCCCGCCGTGAGGAGCGCCCGCAAAAACCTCATAAGTCACCAAGTCCGGACGGCTCTCGGCGAATCTTTCGCTGATCGACACCGGCACCTTTTCGTCTGCGTCGCCGTGGAATAGCAATACGGGGGCCGATATCTCGCTCGCCCGATCCAGATAGTCCATGGCGTCCCAGTCTACACCGAATCTGAAGCTAGTGATAACTTTCGTGATGGTAGTCAGAAATGCCGGGAGGTTTCGATTTTCAGCGGCCATATCTACCGTCGCATCCAGATCTAGCATCGGTGAATCGAGAATCACACCCACTACCTGGCCGGCCAATGGAGACCGGTACAGAAAGTTGGCAACTATTCCACCGCCCATACTGTACCCAACCATCACCAGGCCGGTAGCCCCGTTGTCCAGGGCGTATCTAGCGGCCGCTTCCAGATCCTCCCACTCGGTGAGACCGTACCAATAGTAACCACTTGGGTCTTCAGGCGCCCCGGTATCATTCCGGTACGTTATAACCAGTGACGGAAGCTTCTTTCCTTCGACCACCGGTAGCATGCGCAACGCCTCTCGCCGGCTTGCGCCCTTCCCATGGACGAAAATCACCCAGGTTTCGCCGGAGCCATCTACTTGCCATGCGGTGAGTTCTCCCAGCGGCGACGCAAACTTTATCTCTTGAAACGTGATACTGTGGGCCATGGCTGGGTCGCCCGGGTAAGCGAACTTGTCGAATCGCACTTCCTCCCCCACAACCAACTCGCCGTCTAACAGTGTGTACTCGCGTAGGGCCTCGGCGCCGTCGACATCGAGGGTTTCGCCGACCCCAGCGTAACCAACATCCCACTCGATTCCCATCTTTTCCGGTTCATTTCGGAGTTCCTCTTCCGTTGGGAATCTAAGTTTGACCTGATTTTCCTCCAACTCAACGACTTTGACCTCGTATGTCGGAGGGTCGTGCTTGACACGCAGTACGCCATCCTCGATCTGCACTGAGTAGTACCAAGAAATTCCGAACACTACCACACCCGGCAAAACGGCAAGTCCGGCGATTATTAGAGCCAGCCGTTTCCGGGTCATCTTGAACAGCTCCAACGTGGCCCACCGGAGTCCATCTCGTCAGTGGACCACGAGTTACGATAGTTTAGCAGATATCATTCGGGGCACAACCGCAACGATTCCCATCGGCAGACCTGCGTCGTCCGTTATGCGGGTAGTTGCGCCTCGGCTACCCGCCCTTGACAGGGCTTGGCCTACGGAATAGCCTCTTTCTATAAGTGTTCCAGCTATAAATGGTTCCGGCCCGCCGGAACGATTGGAGCGAAATAATGACTGCCACGGCAACCGGCTCCATCTTTGTATTGGACCCCACCGCTCCGCCTCGAGAATTGCGGCACACCATGGCGCCACGGCCACCCGATCTTCGGGGCAAATCCGTGGGCTTCCTTTGGAACAGTAAACCCAACGGCGACATTCTCTTCGCCCGGTTGGAGGAGTTGCTCCGCCAGAAATATGAGATTACCAACGCCGTCCACCAGCGCAAACCCTCGGCGTCGATCGCGGCCAAGCAGGAGGTCATGGACGAGTTGACCACCTCAGCCCATGTAGCGATCGTCGGTCTAGGTGATTGAGGCTCCTGCACGTCGTGGAGTATCCACGACTCAGTAGAACTGGAGCGTCGCGGTGTTCCTACTGTTACAGTTTGCACTCACCGCTTCAAGGTTCTGGGCGAAGTCGAGCGCCGCGCCCTGGGAATGCCCGAATTGCCCATGGCCATCGCTCCCCATCCACTGGGCGGCCTAAAGCCCGATGCGGTTGAGGCCAAGGCGGAGGCCCTTTTGGAGCAGGTGATCGCTGGTTTGACTGCTCAGGAGTAACTCAACTCAAGACGGAACGGCCCCGCCAACTCCGCTTGAAGGGTCCGGAAGCCGACTGCAACGGGTGGTTCGACAGGCTCACCACGAGCGGTAGAAATCCTCACCGCCCGTTCGTCCTGAGCCTGTCGAAGGACCATACGCTGCGTCTATCTAAGCTTTAAATTGTCCCAAATCGCCGGGGTGTCCGGCCTATATCTCCCCGCAGATGGAGGGCGTCGATTGCCACCGTTAGTTTCCCCGCAGATAGAGATCTCCGACGATTTCGAGGCGGTGCAGCGCCTTTACCTGGAACGTGGCTGGTCCGACGGACTGCCGGTGGCGCCGCCGACGCCACAACGGGTCGAGGCGATGTTGGCCGCCACCAATCTGGACTCAGACCACGTGGTAGCCGAGATTCCTCCCATTTGGGGCGCGGCCACGGTGGAAAAGCTGGCCATCAATGCCGTGATGGCCGGATGCCTCCCCGAATACCTGCCGGTATTGATCGCCGCCGTGGAAGCGATCGCGGACCCGGTCTTCAATCTCTACGCCATCCAGGCCACTACCCATCCCTGCGCCCCTTTGCTGATAATCAATGGCCCCATTAGGGAGGCCCTGGGTATGAACTACTCATCTGGGTCGTTCGGGCCGGGATGGCGAGCCAACGCGACCATCGGCCGGGCCATGCGCTTGGTGCTGTTAAATGTCGGTGGCGGTTACCCAGGTGTGGGAGACATGTCCACCCAAGGCGCTCCTTCCAAATTCAGCTACTGCGTGGCGGAGAACGAGGAAGAGAACCCGTGGGAACCTCTACATGTTGAGCGGGGTTTCCGCCCGGACCAAAGCGCCGTAACGGTGATGGCCGGGGAACCGCCTCACAACATCAACGACCATTCGGGCCGTTCGGCCGATGATATCCTCACCATCGTGGCGGGAGCGATATCCGTAACCGGAGCCAACAACGCCTATACGGGCGGGGAAACCCTACTGGCCCTTGGTCCGGAACACGCCGCCACCATCAGCGGCGACGGGTTAAGCAAAAAAGATGTCGTCGAGTGGTTGCATCAACGGGCCCTGATCCCCCTGGAGCGTTACACCCACGATACCTTGATGGAACGGATGCAGCGCATCCCGGACGGTCCGATCCCCATGATTCGCACCCTAGATGATCTGGTCGTCATCGTACTTGGGGGACCGGGCAAACACTCGTCATGGATACCGACATTCGGCGGCAACACCAAGTCGGTCACCAAAGAAATCATCTGGAGCGGCGGATAGTACTTAGTCAATTTGTTATTGCGCAATCGTCGGTCCAATTTTTGGGCCATTGTCATTCCAATTTTTTCGCCATTGTCATCCGAGCGTAGCGAGGAATCTCCGGCGACCGCTAAAGCCAGGCATGAGACTCCTCGCCGCCTTCGGCTGGTGCCGGAGTGACATAGAAGTGAGGTCGGCGGATGGTAATCCTAATTTCGAGGCCTTGACGAGGCTATAGGGGATGCAATACTCCCGATTCACCCTTGTAGGCCTACAGCGGAAAAGACCTCTCGGTTGGGGGCCGGCCGGGACTGTCCGAATTCCGATATCTGGCATCAACCAAGGAGCACCCCATATGCAAAAGTTCATCCACGTTGAAAAACCCTTTGTCGCCCTGTTGAGCGGTCTGTTGCCGTTACCCTGGTGATGAGTCGTTCCTGGCTTGCTCGGCCTCCTGGGCGGCGCCCCGGCCGGGCTGGCCATAGCGCCCGCGTTGCAGGCGCTGACGTGGCCCTTCCTAGCGGTCACACTGATTATGCTCAGCAGAGGTTGGTATCTTGAGGCCGCTAGCTGGAAGAGGTGGCGGCGCTCCACATGGAGCCGCCGTTCCTTCACGATGCTGATGATATCGACGGCGCTGGCAGTTTCTCTCTGGACCCTTCGATTCACCGGCGTATTCGGAACGAGCCCCTTTTAAACGCCCCGATTATTTGCTCGATGCTCAGGAGGTACAGATGCTGACAGTGTTCGGCGTCATTGCCGTAACCATCATGTTTTTGGCTTACTGGCTGGAGCCCCGGTCCAAGTGGATGGTACTGATATTCGCCGGTGGATCAGCCCTCACCGCCGCCTACAGCGGACTAGTCGCGGCCTACCCCATCACGGTCATCGAAACCTTGTGGGCGTTGGTGGCGTTGCAGCGTTTTTGGCGGCGGCATCGCAGTGAGAGTCTGTCGGCAGTCGCGGCGCGGTAGCGTTTGTGCCAGGATGGTAGAATACCCTCGCTCCATCTAAATCCACAGGTTGCCAGGAGGAGATTAAGCCATGGCCAGAGAAATCGTTATCTCGTCCGACTCCCACGTATTCGAGCCCCCCAATCTGTGGACCGAGAGGATCGACGCCAAGTTTCGCGATCGGGCCCCGCACATGGAACGGGTCGGCGATGTTGATCAGTTGATGGTGGAAGAGGGTCAGATGATTGCCGGTATCGGCCTCATCTCTAACGCCGGCGCCCGTTTCGAAGCCCCGGAGACCATCTCAGCCCATGGACGGTTCGACGATGTCCACACCGGAGGATACGACCCGGACCAACATATCAAGGACATGGAGATCGACGGTGTTTCCGGGGAAGTGCTGTACCCTTCCCAGGGCCTTTTCTACTTCAAGATAGCCGAATCGGAGCTGATGTCGGCGGTGTTCCGGGTTTACAACGACTGGCTGTCCGACTTCTGCGGCACAAACCCAGACCGGCTCAAGGGCATCGCCATGATCAATCTTGACGATGTCGCCGATGGGATGAGGGAGCTGGAACGCAGCGCGAAAATGGGTCTGGTGGGTGGGATGATTTCCGAATACCCGTGGGAAGCGCGCCGCTACGACAGCCCGGAGTACGAGCCATTCTGGGCCGCTGCCCAAGACTTGAACATGCCCCTGAGCCTCCACACCGCCACCCGCAGGGAAGGGAAGAGCCGGGGCGAAGGAAACACAAACATCCGGGACGCCAGCGGCCGTGCCAACAAAGTATTCTGGCCTTCTACTTCGATGTGCGACATGATTTTCGCCGGTGTCTTCGAGCGTTATCCAAAGCTAAAGCTGGCCGTCGTAGAGTTCGAACTAGCCTGGGTGCCCCACCTTCTGGGCACCATGGATTACACCTACCGGGAAAGACACGAGGAAGCGACATACCGGTTCAAAAGTGACACCCTGCCCAGCGACTTCTTCCACAGCAACGTGTATCTGAGCTTCCAAGAGGACGACATCGGAATCAGGCTGCGGGACGTGATCGGCGTGGACCAACTCATGTGGGGATCAGACTATCCCCACGCCGAGTCCACTTTCCCCAAGTCCCGGGAGATTCTGGACCGTATCCTGGAGGGAGTCCCCCAAGACGAAAAAGCGCGGATAGTAGGAACAACCACGGCCCGCTTATACGGCTTCGATATGGAGCGGATTTCCTAGCCGTCAGGTCATCTGGGGAAATGCTCATTGATCCACTCGTATTCCTCGTCCGCGGTGTCGTAGTAATTGAATCGGTGGAACAGCTTGGTGGGCCCTCTGGACGAACTGATGTCCTTCCGTTTCGCCTCCGTTCCCTGTTCATCGGTCTTTAAGGTCACTGGGTCGATAACGACGCCGTAGTCACGTAGGGCGGCTTCAAGGGTAACAAACCCGTCTTTTACATCGTCATTGACCAAATGAGGCTCCCGTTCCAGTGGGTCGCCCCAGCCTCCCCCTCCGGCGGTGTAGATCCGAACCAGATCCCCACGAGACCAGGTGTTATCGTCGGAGAAGGCCCGGATGTCCTTCTCTTCGCTCGTCCCAGGGTTCATCACGACCCTTGAGGTCCCGCCGCCCATCCCTCCGGCTACGCCCCACGTGGGGAATCTATTATTTTCCACCCGGAGACCGAAGGTGCCGATGTCCGCCAGAAGCCGAACGTCCCTGATGACACCGCACCCACCGCGGAATTTTCCGGGCCCCCCTGAGTCCGGTACGATGGCGTAACGCTCCATGCGCAAGGGAAACTCCATCTCCATGAACTCACCGGGATAGTTTTCGTTGTGGCGTTGGTATATGGCGTCCAGCCCGTCGGCAAATGGTCTAGCGCCATGCCCCACCGCTATACCGTCGGTACAAAGCAGCCACTGCCCCGTGTCGTCTTTCATCCGCCAATAAACGATAACGTAAACCGCGGTCCCTGCCATAACCTGGCCATCTGTAGCCTGTGCCAAAACCGCCCGCACCGCGCCCTTCAGCTTGGTGAATGTATGGGCACGGCAACCCAGGGCCGCCGGCCATTCGGGTAGGAGGATGCTGCCGGGACGAAGCTTCACCTCGTCGATGGATTCAACGAGACCGTTATTGGACAGAAGGGACGGGTCGTATTGGTGGAAGTGCTGTCCGAAGTAAGCTCCAAGCGCGCCCGGACTGGCGACAAAATTTATGGACCCGTCGGCTTGGTCATCGCTTAGGGTCGTATCCAATACGATGTGGTCGCCCCGGCGGCTTAACTGTAGATGGAAAGAGTACCACCGGTCTCCTACTCCCGAGTGGTCCATGTAGTCCCTGACGCTGTAATCCCCTTCGGGAATAATTTCCAACGCCTTTCCCCGCACCATCGCCGCCGTATCACGTTGGTCTTGTTCGATGGCCGCTAGCATTGTTTGGTTGCCGTACCGGTCGAACATCTCCAGCAATCGTTCTTGAGCCCGCTGGGCCGCCGCCATCAACGCTTTGGAATCTCCTTCCAGCAGATCGGGATACCGGGAGTTGCGGAGGATGATTCGATATGCTTCGTCGTTTAACTGTCCCCTGTCGATGATCTTGATGGGCGGCACCAAAGTACCGTCGTGGAAAATCTCGGTGTTGGCCGGTCCGATGCTGCCCGGCCGGGCGCCGCCCAGGTCCCAAAAATGAGCGAAGGAGTGGCAATAAGCCACCACGGCTCCCTCATGGAAAACCGGCGAGATGAAAACCATGTCCGGCGTGTGGGTGATGCTCCCCTGGGATATATAGGGGTCGTTGTACCAATAGAGGTCCCCTTGATTGATCGTCTCTTCCGGATAGTACTGCCACACGCAGCCCATGATGTCGCTGCCCATGGTGTCGCCGTATATCTCATGACCCCTGGCGTCTAAAAAGCTAACGGTGTAGTCTTTCTTTTCGCGAATGAACGCCGACATCGCGGTACGCTCGATTATAAGTTCGCACTCCAGCTTTGCGGCTCGAAGAGAGCCGCGTATCAACTGGCGTGTCACTGGGTCCACAGCGGCATACCCGTCGCTCCGGCCGGTTGCTTGCTCGTCTTGTCTAAGCCTTGTCATTCTCTGTACACCTTGCGGACTCGGTAATTTGCGGCTTTTGGTTAGTCGGGGCGAATGATACAGTTTCCGCAGTCATCCACCAACGATGTCCATCCCGGATTGATCACTACCGTGGAATCCATTCCTTCCAGAATCGCCGGACCTGAGATCGACGCGCCTAGCGATAGCTGATCCCGGCTATAAATGTTGCAAGGGACGAAACCGTTGCCCTGATCGAAATACACCTGGCGGCGATCCAGGATCGCCTTCTCGGCAGAGTATGAGACGCCGTCCCAGCGGGGCAATGCAACCGAGCCAACGTCGCCGGAGACCGTCACCCGCAGCGTAACAATCTCCACCGGCTGGTCCAGGGAAAACCCGTAAAGCTGTTGGTGCTGAGCGTGGAATTCTTGAATCAGAGCGTCCATACTCTCGCCGGTTGCCTGCTTGCCGCTCA
>CERD01127044.1_pt1 | contig 11007 bp, 7 predicted proteins | sample 530931 | NCBI WGS metagenome assembly CERD01 (sample SAMEA2621101, study PRJEB7988) | marine metagenome | isolation source: saline water (ENVO:00002010), including
GAGCCACTGCCCGCCACATCCTGGTTCCCACTGAAGAAAAGTGCAACGAGCTGAAAGCTGCCATCGAAGGTGGCGCCGATTTCGCTCAGGTTGCCAAGGACAATTCCACCTGCCCGTCGAGCCGCCAGGGCGGTGACCTGGGTTCGTTCGGTCCTGGCCAGATGGTCAAGGAATTCGACACCGTTGTGTTCAGCGCCCCGCTGAACCAGGTGCAAGGTCCGGTGAAGACCCAGTTCGGTTATCACCTGCTGGAAGTGACCAGCCGCCAGGACTGATCCTGCTGTCCCCGCGCATCTTGCGCGGGGACGCCCAGGCCGCTCAGCCATCGATGCGCCGAGCGACCCTCTTCCAAGCCGTACCTCCCCGCTTCATCGTGAGTCCGATCACGCCTCCAGACGGAAACGACCAGTCAGAGCTTTGAGTCCGTTCATGCTCTGCATGATGGTGTTGCCTGAAGCCGCAGTGTCGTGGGTGGCGCTGGCCGCCTGATCGGCTACCTGAGCGATACGGGTCAGCGACTGGTTCATGTCCTCGGCAACCTGTGACTGCTCCTCGGCCGCCGTCGCGATCTGGTTGGTCATGCCGCGAATGGTCTGCACCGCACCAACGATCTCGCCCAAGGCATGTTGCGCCGCTTCGATCTGGGTAAGCGTCGTCGAGCTGCTCTGGCGTGAAGCATCCATGGCATCGCCGGCACGGGTGGCCTGGCTCTGCAGACGCTCGACCAGCACACTGACCTCCTTGGCCGAATCCTGAGTGCGACTGGCCAGGCTGCGTACTTCGTCTGCAACCACGGCAAAGCCGCGGCCCTGTTCGCCTGCCCGCGCTGCTTCGATGGCGGCGTTGAGCGCCAGCAGATTGGTCTGCTCGGCGATGCCGCTGATCACGTTGAGGACCTTGCCGATCTCATGGCTGTCCTGCACCAGCTGCTGCATCACACCGGCCAACCCGTCGACATGGCCGGTCAAGGCGCGGATGGCAGTGACCGATTCGTTCATCACCGCATTACCAGCGCTGGTTTCCTGCTCGGCAAGGTCCGCCGCACTGGCCGCTTCGACGGTGCTTCGCGCCACTTCCTGCGAGGTGGCCAGCATCTCGTTCATGGCGGTAGCTACCTGATCAATCTCGGCCTGCTGCGCCTCGACGTTGCGCGCACTGTCGCCTGCCAGATTTGCCATGCGTACGCACTGTCCATCGGCTTCATCGGCGGCCTGACGCACCCCACGAATCATCTCGCCGACCTGCACCAGCAGGCGGTTGTAGGCGAGGGTAATCATGCCGATTTCGTCGTCAGCATGGCGCACCTGCAGCGGCGCGGAGAAGTCACCCTGACTGACCTTTTCCAACCGACTGCGGAGCTCATCGACCTGCAGCATCAGCCAGTTCATGCCGGCGATTCTTCCGAGAATTACCAGAAACAGGATGCACAGGGTCGAGGCCATGGCGACCCAAAGTTGCTGTGAAGCACTGCGATTGGCCTCGGCGGAAATCAGCGACACCACCTCGTTGGACGCTGCGAGAATTTCGTTGGCATCTGCGGCGACCGCTTTCAGATCAGCGCTCTGGCCGGCCGCCAGCGCCTGCACGGCGGGACGATAGCGTTGCCATATCTGGTCAACACGCTGCAGATGCGGCTTGGCACTGGCCAGTTCTACCGGGGCGACGCCCTGGCTGCCGTCGCCGTTGAGCAGCAGACGGTGCGACTGTTCGAAACGCTGAATGGTCTTCTCCACGTCTGCAGGCCCACCGATGCCCTGGGAAGCCAACAACGCCTCTTTCATCATCTTCTGGCTGAGCATGCGCTGGGCGCCGGCCATGTCGATCTGGCTGGCGTCCTTGCTGGACATGAACAGCACCCCAGCGGTCAGGGCCGCGCAAAGAAAGATCAGGCTGTAGGAAAAGAAGAACTGGTGGTTGATGGTACGCAGACCCAATCCGCGCAATACAGACTGGATGACGTTCGCCAAAGTGCTGGTCATAGGTGTATCCAACTACAGGGAAGGTAAAGCGCTGCCATCACTCGACGGCGTCGCAGTTACCCACTTCTCGGCTGTAACAGAGGCAACTTGATAGCCGTCGATCACCTTTCTGAAAGTCCCATCATACGGGCGTTTGATCCATTTCAGGACACTCATGAGACAAGTCCCCACGCACTGATCCAGATCAATTAAACAGCTTCAAATAGACACATTTTTGGCCGACCGAACGCCGTATAACGACTATGGTCAGGTAATGGCAGGGCGACTTGTCTGGCACCCATTTTCTTCATTGAGGACTCGTCATGTTTCATGTAACCCGCATTGGTGACAATCGCATCGACGTGGATTTCTCCGGCAAACTCGACAGCAGCGAGATGCGCTTCGCACTCGACGAACTGATGCGAAAATCAGAGGGTATCAGCCACGGCCAGATGCTCTATCGCATTGGTGATTTCGATATACCGACCCTGGGCGCGATGGGTGTCGAACTGGCGCGAATCCCCCAGCTGTTTCGCTTCATCCGCCGCTTCGATCGCTGCGCGGTGGTGTCCAACAAGGACTGGCTGCGCAGAGCCAGCGAGATCGAGGGTGCGCTGTTCCCCGGCCTGGCCATCAAGGCCTTCGACGAGAACCAGAACACCGAAGCGCATAACTGGCTGGAGAGCCAGAACTGACCAGGCTTTCCCGACAGCCCGCTAGCGAGGCGTACCAAACACCTGGGTCCAGTAGCTGCCGGCGGCGCTGGACTTGTCGATAGCGTAGGCCGCGCCCATCTCGGTGAAATCCGGATTCATGATGTTGCTGCAGTGCCCGGGGCTGGCCAACCAACCGGCCATGACCTGATCTGCCGCCCCCTGCCCCGCCGCAATGTTCTCGCCGATACGCTCCCAGCTGTACCCGGCACGGTTGGCGCGGTCACTGACCATGCTGCCATCCGGCGCCCGATGGCTGAAGAAGTCCTGTTTGGCCATATCGCGGCTGTGCGCCAGGGCAGCATCGGCCAGCTCGCCGTTCCAGCTCAACGCCGGTGCCGCCTCGAAGGCCCGACTACCGCAGTTGCGCGGCTGCGCCCTCGCTTCATTGACCCTCTGCAGAATGTTCTTGCCAACCTGTTGCCAGTCGCCAAGGTCGGGCGAAAGCAGTGGCTTGGCCAGCAGCACCTGCCAGGTGTTGCCCTGGCGCGACACCCCGATTTCGGCGAACTCATGGCTACGCAGGGGTGCGCAATATCGCTGCTTGAGGGCTTGCATGGCGCTTTGTGCATCGCCCGGCCCCGAGACCGAGATGGCTTGCAGTTTGGATGGCCTATAACCGCCATCCTGCAACGCTTGCTGCAACTGCGCCCCGCTGGTGGCGGGTGCCACGGCCAGTGCAGCATTGGGCGCCAGTGGCCCGACCGCCTGGGCTTCGCCACGTCCGCAGGCTTCCTCGGCCTCGCGAAATTCATTGATCAAGCCGATCAAGGGGTCGGATTCCTGCGCATGCGCCTGACACGCCAGGCTCGTTGCCAGGATCAGCAGGGCGCCAGCCGCCACACGGGTTGGCGCACCGCCTGCTGAGGATGTGATTGGAGTCTTGATAAGCGGGGTCATGGGTCACCTGTCTGTCTGCGATTAAAGATGCTGACCACGATCCGTCGCGGGCGATCCGCCCCGGCACACCGCCAAACCTGTAAGGTCGTCTAAGACCACAACCAGGCGGCGAAGATGCGATGATGCACAGCGCTGCCCAACCCCGACCCGCCCCCCTGACCACACTCATGACCCTTCCTGATTTCCTGCTGTTTGCCCTGCCGGCGATCTTCCTCACCGGCCTGTCCAAAGGCGGCTTCGGTGGTGCCCTGGGCGGCATCGCCGTACCGCTGCTGGCGCTGGCGATATCGCCGAAACAGGCTGCGGCAGTAATGCTGCCGATTCTCTGTCTGGCAGATGTAGTGGGCCTGAAGGCTTACGTCGGCCATTGGGACAAGGCGAATCTGAAGGTAATGATGCCGGGCGCGTTGATCGGCATTGCGCTGGGCTCGCTGACCTTCGGCATGCTCGACGAGCGCATGATCGGCCTGATGATGGGCGCAATCGCTGTTGGCTTCGTACTGCTGGGGCTGATCACCAACAACGACAAGCCGCGACCGCTGCAACGCGGTCGCGGCACGCTGCTTTCCTCTATTGCCGGCTTCACCAGTTTCGTCGCACACGCCGGCGGGCCGCCGATCATGATGCACCTGCTGCCGCAGCAGCTGGACAAGCTGCGCTACGTGGCAACCATCAACCTGTTCTTCCTGATGACCAATGCGATCAAGCTGATCCCCTACGCCGCGCTCGGCCAGTTCAGCCGCGAAAACCTGCTACTCAGCCTGACGCTGGCGCCGGTAGTGCCGTTCGGCGTCTGGGCCGGGCTTTGGCTGCACAAGCGCATCGACCACAAATTGTTCTATCGGATCGCTCGCCTTGGGATGCTCCTGGCCGGGTTGCAGTTGATCTACAAAAGCCTCTGAAACGCGCACCAGGCACGACCGGCCGCCCGGTTTTCTGAACGTTCGCACCACTGCCCAGTCGGATTTAGTGAACCCACTGCAAAGGAGTCATCCTCATGCTGAAGTTTCTGGGCAGCACAGTAGGCATCATCTTTCTGATCGGTCTGTTGGTCGTGATCGGCTTGTTCGCGCTGATTTTCTAACGCCAACGAAAGACGATTGCATTGCAACCACGGTGCCTCGGTACGCACAACGGCACGTTGCAAGATTCACTGACAGGCCGCCGTCACACGGCGGCCTGTTCGTATCCGGCCCCTGCCCTTCGAATGCTGATGATCGCCATGTCTTCTCGCCTTGCTAACCCGTTTCCTGCCCTGCTACGTCCGCTCGCCCTGCTGGTGCTGCTCTGCATGTCCATGCTACCGACGATGCACGTATGGGCGCAGGAGGGCGTGGCGACGGTGCGCCTGGATGGCCGCGCGCTGTTCCGTATCGGCCCCAGCGAAGAACTCGAAGCGCGACCACGGGCACGGCAAATCGAACGGCAACTGGCAGCCGTGCTGGAAACGCCCAAAGGCATCACGCGGGCTCGTATCGAGCCAACTGAATCCGAGGAGGATGAGGGGCTGCAGATCAGCGTAGCCGGACGACCGCTGATGGTGGTCTCGCCGGCCGATGCCGAAGCCAACGGCCAGCCGCTCGACCGACTGGCCCGCGACTGGGCAGCGATATTCGACCGGGCTCTGGCAACGGCTGCCAAACGCCGTGATTCAGACCGTGGGCGGTTCTTGACCTCGGTGCAGTCCAGCGTCGAAAACGCCTTTGCGCGCCTGGTCGAATCCGCGGTCAATATCATTCCGCGGGTACTGGCCGCCCTGCTGGTCCTGCTGTTGTTCTGGGGACTGGCCACCGGCGTACGCGCGCTGATGAAGAAAATCGTGCGTCGCCTGGCGAATGATCTGACCGTCGAGAATCTGGTCCGCCAGGTGAGCTACTACGCGGTCTGGGTGCTCGGCATTATCGTTGCGGCGAGTGCTTTTGGCCTAGAGCCCAGCACCCTGGCCACCGGCCTTGGCCTGACCAGTCTGGCGCTGGGTTTTGCGCTCAAGGACATCCTCTCCAACTTCGTCAGCGGGCTGCTGATCCTGACGTTGCGGCCGTTCCAGCTGGGCGACCAGATCATCATCGGCGAGACCGAGGGCAGCGTGGAGCGCATCGAGCTGCGCGCCACCCAGATCCGCACCTATGACGGACGCCGCGTACTGGTCCCCAACGCCGAGACCTTCACCTCGCGTGTCACCAACAACACGGCGGCGCCAGTCCGCCGCGGCAAGGTGGTCTGCAAGCTGTATTACGGCATCGACATCGAGGCCATCAGCGCCGTGATGCGTGACGCCGCCCAACAAACACCCGGTGTACTGGCGACTCCGCACGCCGAAGTCCTGCTGATCGATCTGGGCGACAGTCAGCTGGTCTTCGATGTGCTGTTCTGGTGCGACTCGCGCCGCTCGGATTTCGTCACCACCGCCTCGGAGGTACGCAAGGCCCTGGTCGCCGAGCTGCTTAACGCGGGAATCACGCTGCCAGATCAGGCGAGGCAGCACATCGTGGTACATACGCCGAAAAGCTGATCGCGGCTCCTCGTGTCGTCGAGCGCTGCTGCATAACCGCTTGAAGACATGGCAGGCGCAGCCCCAGGCGCTCGCCCTCCCGAGCGCCGCCAAGGCCTGATTTCGTCACAGGCACGAACCGAAACGGGCGACGAACCGGAACCGCATTAGCTAACCGCGGTCGAGTGTAGGTCGGCGCGCTATACCGCGGCGCAGACGGTGCACGAGCCAAAAGGTCAAACTGAATGAGGCAGTTTCTGCAAAACGCGGTGCTGGTAGGCGCCCTGTCGCTGTTACTGGCGGCCTGCTCCGATGACGAACAAGGCCAACAACCGGCACCACCACCGCCCGAGGTGGAAGTCATGAAGGTCGACCCTCGGCCGATCCCCAACATCATCGAGCTTCCAGGGCGGGTCCAGGCTGTGCGCATCGCCGAGATCCGCGCCCGGGTCAACGGCATCATCCAGAAGCGGTTGTATGAGGAAGGCACCGACGTCGAGGTCGGCACGCCGCTGTTCCAGATCGATCCGCGAGAAATGCGCGCCAGTTTGAAGGCCGCAAAAGCGGCGTTGGAGCGCGCTGAAGCAACAGCCCTGAACGCCGCTCAGGATGTCAGGCGCTACAAAGGCCTGGTCGCCAAACAGGCCATCAGCCAGCAGGAATATGACACCGCGCAGGCCACCTTGCGCACCGCCAAGGCGGACGTGTCTCAAGCCGAGGCTAACGTCCAGTCGGCTGAACTCGATCTGGAATACACCACGGTCGAGTCCCCCATTGAAGGCCGGGCAGGCCGCGCCCAGGTCACCGAAGGTGCGCTGGTCAGCGCCAGCGAGGGCACTCTGCTGACCACCGTGGAGCAGTTCGATCCGGTGTATGTGAACTTTGCCCAGTCCAGCTCCGATCTGCTGCAGATTCGTGCACGGCTTGCCTCCGGCGCGCTGAAGCTGCCTGACGACGGCCGTGTCGAGGTAAAGCTGATCCTCGAAAATGGCGCCGAATACCCGCATCCCGGCTACGTCAACTTCTACGCCATGAGCATCGACGAAACCACCGGCACCGTGGCCGTGCGTGCCGAATTCCCTAACCCGGACCGCCTGCTCCTGCCCGGTCAGTTCGTCCGGGCCCGGATGAATGCCGGCACCCGTCCGAACGGCGTACTGGTTCCGCAGCGCGCCGTCATGGTTAACGACCAGGCGGCACGGGTGCTGCTGGTGGGTAAGGACGACAAGGTCGCCTCGCGCGAAGTCGAACTGGGCGAGCTGCAGGGCAGCGACTGGGTCATTCGTGATGGCCTCAAGGCTGGAGACACAGTGATCGTCGAAGGCGGTGGCAGCGTCCGCAACGGCGCAGCTGTGCGAACCACCCCCTTCCAACGTGAGGAGCCGCCGGAACCAACCGAGCCGTCGGCCACCCCAGAGTCCGCACGATGACGCCGGCGTTCTTCATCCGTCGGCCGGTATTCGCCTGGGTCATCGCGCTGGGAATCTTGCTGGGCGGTGTGCTGGCCCTGCGATCGCTGCCCGTCGAGCAGTACCCGAGCATCGCGCCACCGGCGCTGCGCATAGGCGTTACCTATCCCGGTGCTGACGCGTCGGTGCTGGAAACCAACGTCACCCAGGTGATCGAACAAGAGCTGAACGGCGTCGAGGGTTTCCTCTACATGGATTCCTCGAGCCGCTCCAACGGTAGCGCCTCGATCGAGCTGACGTTCGAGGCCGGCACCGACATCGATATCGCCCAGATGGAAGTGCAGAACCGCCTGAGCCGGGTCGAGCAGCGCCTGCCGGAGGAGGTTCGCCGGCAGGGTATCCAGGTGTTCCAGGCATCGCGGGACTTCCTGCTGATCATCTCGCTGTTCTCCGAGAACGGCACCATGAGCACGCTGGAGCTGGGCCACTTCGCCACCACCCGCGTGCTCGACGAATTGCGCCGCGTGCAGGGCGTCGGCGATATCCGCGAGTTCTACACGGCCTATGCCATGCGCATCTGGCTCAATCCGGACCGCCTCGCCAGCTTCGGCCTGTCCGCTGCCGACGTGCTGGCTGCAGTGCAGGAGCAGAACAGCCAGTCGGCCGGCGGCGCCCTCGGCGATCTGCCACTGGCTGAAGGCATCGAGATCAACGCACCGCTGGAAACCCGTGGTCGCTTCAGTACGCCGGAGGAGTTCGCCTCGATCATCCTGCGCGCGACGCCGGACGGCTCGGCGATACGGCTGCGCGATGTGGCCAGGGTCGAGCTCGGCGCACAGAACTACACCTCGCGTAGCGAGCTCAATGGCCAGCCTGCCGCGGGGCTCGCCGTGCAGCTATCCCCCGGCGCGAACGCGCTGGACACGGCGGCAGCAGTCAAACAGCGGATGCGCGAACTGGCCGAAGGCTTTCCCGAAGACATCGCCTGGACGGTGCCATTCGACTCGACGCCGTTCATCTCATCTTCGATCCAGCAGGTGGTGGTTACCCTGCTCCAGGCGATGGCGCTGGTGGTGCTGGTGATGCTGCTGTTCCTGCAGAACTGGCGCACCACGGTGATTCCCACCATCGTCATTCCAATCACCCTGGCAGGCACCTGCCTCGGACTCTGGATAGCCGGATTTTCGATCAACCTGCTGAGCCTGTTCGGCATGGTTTTGGCGATCGGCACCCTGGTGGACGATGCCATCGTGGTGGTGGAGAACGTCAAACGGATCATGGACGAAGAGCAGCTGCCGCCCTACCAGGCCACGGTAAAAGCCATGGAGCAAGTCACCGCGCCGATCATCGGCACGACCCTCGCGCTGATCGCCGTGTTTGTGCCGCTGGCGTTCTTTCCGGGTTCAACCGGCGGCATCTACCGCCAGTTCGCCGTGACGCTGTCGATTGCCGTGGCCACCTCGACGGTGTTGGCGCTGGTGCTGACCCCTGCGCTCTGCGCAGCGCTGCTCAAACCGAGCCAACCGGATGACAGCAAGCCCGGTCTGAGTCAGCGGATCTTCGGCCCGTTCAACCGCTGGATGGAACGCACCACCGACCGTTACCACCATGCAGTCGGCGGCATGCTCGCCCGGCCCCTCTGGTTTCTATTGGCGTTTGTCGGCTTGCTGGCGCTAACGGCCTTTCTTTACCTGCGGATGCCCAGCGCTTTCCTGCCCGACGAAGACCAGGGATCTTTAATGACGGTGATCCAGGCGCCAGCCGGCGCGACGATCGAGCGCACCGAGGAAGCCGTCGAACAGGTCAAGGCGTTCTACGCCGAACATCCATTGGTCGAGGACGCGATCACGGTCTACGGCTTCAGCTTTTTCGGCCAGGGCCAGGCGCACGCGATGTCCTTTGTACGGCTGATCCCCTGGGACCAGCGCACCGAAGACGGCAGCTCTGCCCAGGCGCTGGTGCGCGAAGCCATGGGACGCTTCTCACAAATCAAGGAAGCCCGGGTGTTCGCCCTGAATCCCCCCTCGATCCCCGGGCTGGGTGTGGCCGGTGGCTTTACCTTCAAGCTTGAAGACCGTGGCGGCGCGGGTTACCAGGCGCTGCTCAACGCCCGCAATCAGTTACTGGGCAAGGCCAGCGAAAGCCCTGTACTACAGAACGTGCGACCTGAAGGCGCCGATGACGCGCCGCGCCTGCGGGTCAACATCGACCGCATCAAGGCACGGGCGCTGGGGCTTTCGATCAATGAGGTCAATGCAACGCTGGCGATCGCCTTCGGCAGTGCCTATGCCAACGACTTCAACCGTGACGGACGTGTCCTGCAGGTGTTACTGCAGGCCGAGGCGCCCTATCGCATGACGCCACAGGATGTGCTCGATCTGAAAGTGATTAACGACCAGGGCGAGAGCGTGCCATTTGGCGCCTTCACTACGGTGGACTGGACCGAAGGGCCGACCCAGTTGCAGCGTTACAACGGCTACCCGGCGCTGACCCTGTCCGGCAGCGCCGCACCCGGGTCGACTACCGGTGAAGCGATGACCGAGATGGAGCGGCTGGCATCCGAGCTGCCAGGCAGCTTCAGCTATGAGTGGACCGGCGCCTCGCTGGAGGAACAGCAGGCCTCTGGACAGGTCGGTCTGTTGCTGGGGCTGTCGCTGCTGGTGGTGCTGATGGTCCTGGCCGCGCTGTATGAAAGCTGGACGGTGCCCATCGCGGTCCTGCTGGTGGTGCCATTCGGCGCGCTGGGCGCCGTGCTGTTTGCGATGATTCGCGACCTCCCGGCGGATGTCTACTTCAACGTCGGCCTGGTGACCATCATCGGCCTGTCGGCGAAGAACGCGATTCTCATCGTGGAGTTCGCCATCGAAGAAGAAGGCCACGGCAAGAACCTGACCGATGCGGTGATGAACGCAGTGCGCCTGCGTTTCCGCCCAATCCTGATGACTTCGCTGACCTTCATTCTCGGCATGCTGCCGCTGGTCCTGTCGACCGGTGCCGGCGCGGCGGGTCGGGTTGCAGTGGGTACCGGCGTGATGGGTGGCATGATCGTCGCCACCCTGCTCGGGTTGTTCTACATCCCCCTGTTTTATCTGTCTGTGCGTCGCTGGCTGACCAAGCGTCGACCACCAACTGCTGAAGACAAGGCGCACCCAGCCGAGGAAAAGGAGGCGCCGGACAATGCCTGATCCGCGGTTGAGATTTGCGCCGCTACTCATGGCCGGCCTGCTTGCTGGCTGCCAGCTCGCGCCGCCCCATGAACAGCCGCCCTCCCCCAGCGCTGCGCAGTATCCGGCTGAATACCGACCGATGGACGGTGAGGTGCTGGCCAGCGAGATCGGCTGGCGCGAGTTCCTAGAAGATCCACGCCTTGAGCTGTACATCGAAACGGCCCTGCAGCGGAATCGCGACCTGCAGATCGCTGTGGCCCGAATCGAAGAAGCCCGCGGCCAGTTCGGCGTGCAAGGTGCCGACCGCTACCCGACGCTGGCTGCAACGGCCGATGCCAGCCGCGGCCGCTTTCCCATCGGCAGCGCTGG
>CERD01009532.1_pt1 | contig 10991 bp, 7 predicted proteins | sample 530931 | NCBI WGS metagenome assembly CERD01 (sample SAMEA2621101, study PRJEB7988) | marine metagenome | isolation source: saline water (ENVO:00002010), including
TTTAGCCCTTCAAGCACTTTATCCAACGTTATTGGGAAGTCTCGTACACGCACGCCAGTGGCATCGAAAATAGCATTTGCAATAGCGGCACCTGCTCCTGTAATACCCAGCTCTCCAATGCCCTTAGCGCCTACCGGTGATGCTTCAAAGTCGGGTGAGTCGATAAAGTCTACTGTGACCTCAGCAATGTCTCTATTTACCGCAATGTGGTATTCGCCAAAGTCAGGGTTAACAAAGCTGGCGGAATCGGTATGATGATGAATGGCTTCAGTAAGCGCGTAACCGGCGCCCCATACCATGCCGCCTTTAATTTGAGATTTGGCGGTTTTTTCATTCAGTATTCTTCCTGCCGAGAACATGCCGTACTGTCGCTTTAAGCGCACTTCTGCGGTGAGGGTGTCTACCTCCACTTCAACAAAATGCGCACCGCAAGAATATTGCTCATCATCGCTGGTATCTTCATCACTTACAGCCCCAAGTTCGCTGATAGGAAACTTGGTGCTATCAATAAGGCTAATAAGCGGAGTTTCCTGTATTTTTTCCGAATTCGATGGCCTTACACAAAGGCCCTTATCGGTCACCAAAAACTGGGCATCTCGATAATCTTCTGGCAACAGGGATAAAAGTGAAGACTTGACTGCCTCACAGGCTTTAAGTACGGCGGAACCGGTACTTGCCGCGCCGAAAGAGCCGCCAGAACCGCAAGAGGCTGGTGACTGACTATCGCCGAGATTGACGGTGACATTGTCTACTGAGGTGTTAAAAGCGTCTGCGGCTATTTGCGCCAAAATAGTGTAAGTTCCGGTGCCTATGTCGGTCATATCTGTTGTGACGGTAATCATACCGTTTTTATCAATAGCAACATTGGCTGAGCTTTGAACTAGCACATTCATTCTCATGGCACTCGCTACGCCATGGCCCATGACTTTCCCTGGTTTGGCGTTGCTCTTCTGTTGCCACCCGAAAATATCAGCTCCGCGTTGTAGGCAGCTTTCAAGTTTGTGACTGGTAAATCGACTGCCATTGACAGGGTGCACTTTTGGCATATTATTTAAGCGAAATGTTAGTGGGTCAATGTTAGCCTTGTGCGCCAATTCGTCGATGGCGGATTCGAACGCTAATGACCCAATGGCATCTCCCGGTGAGCGGGTAGAATCGATAAGCGGAGTATCTGCGCTTTTTACCCTGTGAGTGCTATTAATGTAGTTCGCATGGTAGGTAACTCTTGCGCCCGCCCCAGTGGCTTCTGCGAAGGTATATCCTTTCGCTTTTGGCATTGCACTGTGATGGGCAATGCTAGTGAGGTATCCTTGACTATTGCAGCTTAGCTGCATGCGCTGAAAGCTATGACCACGGTGTGGTGTGTTATAGAATACATGGCGCCGGCTAAGTGCTACTTTCACCGGGCGCTCAAGATACCGCGCACCGATGCAAGCTAGTATCGCATCGTAGTGTAAACCTAATTTAGAACCAAAGCCGCCGCCGATAAAGGGGCTTTTTACATGAATGTTGTCTTCGTCCATTTCTAGGGTGGTTGCCAGCGCTTGTACTGCTGAGGCAACAATTTGTACGCTGGGGTAAACCGTTAATTTATCTCCATCAAAATGGGCAATGGTGGCGTGAGGTTCCATTGCTGCAGAAATTTGTGATGGCGTGGTGTATTGCATATCGACATTAATATCTGTCGCGCTTTGTGTTGGCGCAACACCACTTTCCACATCGGGCTCAAATCCACCGTCTAGTGATTCAGGCACCTCAGTTGCTTGGTCTGGCGCCAGTAACAACTGAGCAGGTTGTGCATCAATATTGAATGCTACCAGGCTTGCTGCATATCTCGCTTGTTCTAAAGTGTGAGCAAGCACTAGCGCCACAGGCATGCCGTAATGGCGAATATGGGAATCATTAAGCACCGCACGGCTTTGGGTGAATCGGCCTTCATCATCGGGTTGACTGAACGCTTTTAGGGGGCCGGCGTTTGTGTGGGTTAACACAGCTTGTACGCCTTCAGCTTTTTCTGCTTTTGAGGTGTCTAAATGAGTAATTTCACCCACCGCAGATGTGGAAGCTACTAAGAAGCCGACAAGGGGCGTTTGTGGCATAGCGTGAGTGTGTTCAGCGGCGTAACGCGCTTGCCCTGTTACCTTTAATACACCATCAACTCGATTGATAGGATCGCCTATAGAATTAACGGAATGATTAGTTTTCATATAGAGCTCCTTCGTGCTGAGGGTAGGTGCGTTGGTGCTGGGCGAGGGCACGTAATACTTTGTGTAAGGTGTTGCGTAAAAGCGGTGGCTTAAAGTTGTTACTGCCGTAAAATTGCGCAGACGCGAGTTCAGCGTCCAGTGCTTTTTCAATATTGGCGTCTGTGAGTTCCGTCCCCATCAAAGCATTAATCGTTGTTTCTGGATACCAAGGCACCGTACCAACGCCGCCAAATCCTAATGTGAGGGCGCTAACTTTGTTGTCTTTCATCACCAGGCCTGCGGCTACTGACACTAACGCGAACGCATACGATGAACGATCACGCACCTTATGGTAATACTGAGAACCAACCGCTTGCTTGGGCAGAATAACCGCGGTGATCAGCTCGCCTTCTTTTAAGTTATTTTCAATATGGGGTGTGTTCCCCGGCGTACAGTAGAAGTGGCGTAATGGAAGGGTTCTTTTTTCGCCATTTGGAGCAACAAGTGCGAGCTTAGCGCCCAGCGCTATCATGGCGACGGCCATGTCTGAGGGGTGGGTGGCAATGCACTTATCGCTGGTGCCAAAAATAGCGTGTATTCTATTTTCACTATTCACGGCGGTACAACCTGTGCCTGGTTCACGCTTATTGCACGCTTTTGCCGTATCGTAAAAGTAGTAACAACGGGTGCGTTGCAAAAGGTTTCCAGCTGTGGTCGCACGGTTTCTAAGCTGAACGGTGGCGCCACTTAATAGTGCTTGCGACAGTAAAGATAGGCCAGGGGTGGTGCTGGCAAAGTTGGCCAGCTGAGTATTGGTGACCATTGCGCCTATGCGGAAATGCTCGTCATGTTCAACAATGCGTGTTTCGTCTTGCCAGTCACTTAAGTTCACCAGCGTAGAGGGCGTTTCAACCTGTAATTTCATTAAATCGATAAGGTTAGTGCCCCCAGCGATAAAACGAGAGTTTTTTGCCCCAGAGGTGCTGTCTAGCTCTGATGTGTTGTGTAGATGAGTTAACGTAAATGGCTGCATTATTGTGGCTCCAAAGCGATAACGTCTTCTATCGCATCAACAATATTGGGGTAGGCACCACACCGGCATAAATTACCGCTCATGCGTTCGCTAATGTCTTCTCGGGGGCTATAGTCTTCACTAAAGGTAACGGCGCTCGGCGCGTTGTCGGCCAATTCTTTTTGCAGCGCAACTGATGAGCAAATTTGCCCCGACGTGCAATAGCCACATTGAAATGCGTCACGGTTTACAAACGCCCGTTGTAGCGGGTGAAGTTCACCATTCTTGGCTATACCTTCAATGGTGGTTATCGACTTGCCTGTAAGTTGAAAGGCAAAGACCAAACAAGCGTTAATCCTTTCATCATCAACTAATACGGTACATGCGCCACATTGTCCATGATCGCAGCCTTTTTTGGTGCCGAATAAAGCAAGGTTTTGATGAAGAAAATCAAGCAAGGTAGTGCGAGGGTCGGTAGGTAGCGCATAGGGCGTACCATTAATTGTGACGGTTGGTCCCGTATCTATAGACATAATGCAATCCTTTTCCGTGTAGTCAGCCTTCCACTGCGTCATACGCCTTAAATCTATCTTAGCGGGGCTGACGGTAGGCTTGTGGGTTCTTAGCTGCGTACGGGAGGAAAAGGAGATTGGTTTAGCTACTTTGCGAAGATATTACTGGCGTGATGGCGTGTACGTAGCGAGAAAGCGCAATCTGCGGTAAAATAGACAGATTACCCTTACGGTATGCACCCCCAGTTAATAAAGGCTTTCACCAATGCTCCATAACGATGTGTTACGTCGTCTTCGATACGCACTTGCAATAAATGACACCGCCGCCATCAGTATTTTTAAGTTGGCTGATTATGACATGGACATGGCGTACCTCCATGCCATCATGAAAAAAGAGGAAGAAGAAGGATATTTACCCTGCAGGGATAAAATTATTACCTTATTTCTCGATGGCTTAATTATTAAAAATAGAGGAAAGCAAGAAGGGCAGAAGCCCGGAGAGCTGGCCGCTAATGCAAGGTTGAGTAACAACGATTTGTTACGCAAAATTCGAATTGCAATGCGTTATAAAGATGAAGACATTATTGCCATTTTAAATTTGGCTCAATTTCGAATGAGCAAAAGTGAACTCTCGGCCTTATTTCGAAAGCCAGACCATCGAAACTACAAACCTGCTGGTGACCAAGTTGTTCGTAACTTGCTACAGGGAATGGTGAAAAAGTATCGAAGCGGTGGAAAAGGGGCAAGCACATCAAGCGTTGTAGCATCTCACTCTCCTGCCACGAAATCACAGCGTACAGCACAAGGTAAAAGCGAAGGGACAGCGCGTAAAAAAGAAAATACGGCGCCGAAAAAGACCGATTCGCCATCGAATTCCGTATGGGGGAAAGTGTAATTCAACGGGTTTTCTTTCGAAACTCATTTTCCATAACGTGACTAGCGATAAAATAAGGAGTATGTAATGAGCCGGCATTTTGACCAAGCCGAAGGTTTGTGTGAAGAAAAAGATGAGGCTACAAAAGGGTTTGTGTTTAATCAAACCATGCTGCGTATTGCTGAACCAAAGCGTTCTCTCGATTTCTATACCCGGGTAATGGGCATGACATTACTAAAGCGCCTCGATTTTGAGGAAATGCAATTTAGTTTATACTTTCTAGCGGCAGGTGAAGACTTTTCCGATATTAGTGCAAACATTGAAAAGCGCACCGAGCAAACGTTCGCTCGTCCAGCCATGTTGGAGCTTACTCACAATTGGGGTGATAGTGCAGATACCGTTGATTACCACAGTGGTAATAGCGAACCAAAAGGCTTCGGTCATATTGGTTTTCATGTACCTGACGCAGAAGCGGCATGTGAACGCTTTAGCGAAATGGGTGTGCCGTTTCAAAAAGGGTTGAATGATGGCAGCATGAAAGGCATCGCGTTTATCAAAGATCCTGATGGTTATTGGATTGAAATATTTGATGCCAGTAAAGTCGCAGACACTTGCGCCCCACATTTAAAGACGGCTTAGCCTCGTAAGGGCGTTGCTAAGCAACGCCCTTGTTTAACTGTTTGTTGAACGTTATCGCTTTATTTTAATTGGCCTCAAGCGTTAATTCCACGCCACTGTATTCGCTTTGCAAATGATGTTGGCTGTTCAGTAAAAACACCCGTGTCGTTTCCAGGCCGCCAGTATTCACCAAGTAACCTTTCACCGCCTTTGCCCGTGACTCCGCAAGGTTCGCAAGTTCAGCCTCGGTAATCGTCACTTTATTTCTTAGTGTGTTATACATGGTGATATTCAACACTCGTTGCACGCTTTCCTCGCTAGGTATATAAGGGAGGGCTGCTTCATTCCCCTCCTCTTGAGCTTTTTCTTGTTGTAATGTAGACAAGATATGTTGACGTTCCTGTTGAATGTCACTATTGAATGTTTCGCTGTATAGCGCAGTGAGTGCATCTGTAATTTCGCCGCTAAGCGGTACCGAGCTGGCGGTTAAATCCGCTGGCAGAGTCGACAGATTCGTACGTGCTAATATAGCTTGTTTAACCATAGATTCTGCTAGCGCCGTGGCGTCGCCAACCGCATCGACAGTACCTTCAATATTCACCCTCAATCGAGGCCGCGATTTTAGCGCTTTAGTAAGCGTATCTAAGGTGTCTTCACCTTGCTTGCTAATGTAAGAACTGCCCGGAGCAAAGGCAATGTGGTCGAGTTCGTCGTCGCTGCCCACCAAATTAGCTAGTAAGCTAAATGGAGCGGTTACCGCTTTAGTGATCAAGTTGCCAAGGGCGTTGAGAATAATTGAGCCAAAGCCAAATGTGGGACTGTCTAAATCTCCCGATACTTCTAGCCCTAAGTCAATCACGCCTTGGCTATCTTCTAGAAGTGCGATGGCCAGTCCTAACGGGAGACTTAGGGCTTGATCTGAATCGGATTTTTGCCCTAGGGTGAGCTGGTCAATCACCACATGGTTATTCCCTTGGAGTTGATTGTGGTTAAGGGTGTATTCTACATCAAGTGATAAGAGCCCTTTATCTATGTAGTGCCCCATATAGGTGCCAGAGTAGGGGTTGACAGAGGTTAGCTCAGCGCCATCTACAGAGAATAGAAGGTCTAGAAAGATATCTTCTTTTAGTGGGTTAATCTGCCCTTTTAGTTGCACCGGTGCATAGCCATCAATTTTACCTTCTATATTGACGTTTGCTGCGCTATCACTGCGTGAATCTAAGTTATCGACGTAACCATTTAACCTGTCTATTTTTGAGGCAAAACGTGGCGTTAAAGAATGGTCAGCAAAGTAAGCACTACCTTCCTTAATGCCTACATGGTTGACCATTATGGCCATTGCGTCCTTGTTTTGTGTCGTGGGCGCTTGCGCTTTAGTTATCGCACTTTCATTTGCAGAATGCGTGGTTTGCGGAACAAGCAATGCACTGATATTCGTGGTTTGCGGAACAAGCAATGCACTGATATTCGTGGCTTTATTTTCATCAATAACCATGCGAGCGTAGGGGCTGTCGAAAATAACATCGTTAATGGTTAACCCGTTTTCTTTGGCGCTATAGTGAATGTCAGATAATGACAATGACTGCCATTTCAATAAAGGAGATTGCGTGTTATCGAGTACATTCAGTGACCTAATATCAGCGTTGGCGTGAAGGTCTATCTGGCCGTCAGCGCTGGCCTTAAAAGCGAGCGTGGACGAAAATGCGCCATCTTCAATGGTGATGCGTGCATATCTTTCTGCGTATTGTTGGAATTGGTCTAACTCAAACTGATGGATTTCTGCACATCCTTTCACGGATTGCGTGGTGGCGTCGACACTACCTACACTACTAAAGGTGCCTTTTGTTCTTTCACTACTAGCACCTTCTGCGCTATTGCTTGCTGAAACAGCGGTGTAAAAAGAGTAATCGATAGGATTGGCGAGTGTTGAAGAAACGGGCCCCGTTTCTAATGATAATTGGCTAAGGTGCCAAAAGGTATTGTCGTTAAATTGACGCTCTTGAAGTTGAAGACTCCCTTGTATGAAAGAAAAGGTTGATAACTCTACTCGCCAATCAGAGGCGGTATCGTCGGAAGAGTCTGAGGTAGCTGCAGAAGGGCTATTCTGCTGTGCATTATCATCGTTGGTGGGAGCTAAATGAGGTGAAAATAGCCGCTGTAAATTGAGCCCTTTATCGTCATATACGCCCTTTACGGTTAACCCTTCAATGCCTATATGTTCAATGTCTACCTGTTGGATAAGGCTGTTGATACGCATATTTTCAAGCTTTAAAACCGGAAGGTTAACCAGCGCTTCGTCTTGGTAAGAAAAAACAATGTCATTAAGGCTTAATTCACCTTCGTTTAAATGAAACGCAAAGGTGTCTGTGAGGGCTTCAAATTTGGCGATAAAGTCAAGGTTTAGGGTACCTTGATCCAGTTTGGCTGAAATGGCATTGTCGGAAAGCGGCCATAAGGGGGCTAAGGCAATATTCGACAAGGATATTTGCGTGGTGGCGACAAGCGGCGCAAGTTGAAAATCACCCCGCATCGACACATGACCCTGTTCCGCAGTAGTGATATCAAAGGCATATCGATTGTCTTGTTGCGTTTGAGGTTCAGAGGCTATCGTTGCACGTGTATCGATATCATTAAGCACGAATTCTAGCTGTGGGTAGTCAAGTTTTGCGCCCGTGATTTGGTCAGTAAATAATGCATGTCCCTGCTGCAACTGAAATTTTGCAATCCTTAGATGGGGAATGTCGCCCACACTTTCCTCGTCTGTGACCTCGTTGCTCTGAGCATTTGATGCCGCCAGTGTTGTAAGAATATCGCTGATATTCAACTGCGTGTTGGCTTTGTCGGCGCGGTTGTCTAACCGTGCAAGGTGAACATAAGGGGCATTAATGTCTATCGATTCTAGGGTCGGCGTCAGCGTAATAAGCGAGCGTAAAAAGGCAACATCAAGGGCAAAACTTTCTACCGTGAAAAAGGGCGTTTTTCCATTTTGTTCGAAGATTGTGAATTGGGAAAGCTCGGCGTTGAGTAAAAACGGATTAATGCTAACGTCGTTAAGTTCAACCTGTCTGCCTAACACGTCTGCAGCCATGTTAGGCAGTTTTGCTTTTAGCACAGCAGGTATGACAGCGCCTAGAATAATGGCGTAACACAGATAGGCGGTTGCTAAGTAAGAAGTAATTCGAAACCATTTAGGTTGACGACTAAACGCAAGCTGAGCATTTTTAAAAGACATAAATGTACTATCTGTGAAGGTTGAGTTGTTGCCAAGTGATGGGCGTGAAGAGAGCTGCAGCACTAAGATGTAATGTGTGCAGCCCTTCGCTCTAGATTAAAGCGCTGTTAGTAAATTATCTAGGCCTGACGTAAATAAAGATTGGGTTTCTTCGCTGGCATTCGAATTTAAGTAGCTGGATATTTGGGTTACAAAGCTGCTGATCATGTCGGTAGATAAGCCTAACGCTTCGAATTGTTGTTTAAGATCGTTCACTGATTTTAGCGTGTCGCTATATTCGGAGGCTTTATTGAGTAAGCCGGTCAACGATGAGCTTGAACTTGTTGTAGACGTGCCACTTAAGCTAGGCACATTATCTAACAATGAATCTATGCCTGGTATATTGCTAGCCAGTTGGGTGTAATCCGTGCTTGATAAATTTCCTTGTACGTAATTCATTACCGACGCAATCCCGCCTTCAGATTGGGTTTCTGAGACGTCAAGATTGTCTGAAACAAGACTAACAAGGCGACTTAAATCTACGGTACTGTCGGTAGATGTGGCGGCTTCAGCGGTTGTCTGGTTGCCAAGTAAGCCTTTCAGTTGGTTTAACGTATCATTTGCTGACGCCGGCGCGCTCAAAGGTAGGCTGGCAATGGCAATGAAGGAAAGCACTTTAACGTTCATTTATAATCCTATGGTCATTTAAGGGGCAAATAGCCTAGTTTACCCCAAGCCCTTATTGAATGCGCGGGGTTAAATGTAAAGTGTGTTTACATTGACACTCCTTAAAAGAATCTCTATTGGCGAGGCGTAACCAAGCCGGTGGCGATGATGTCATCAAAGGGAACATGGGCAGGTAACGTACCAAACGCCATTCCATGCTGATGCGATAGCCTGCTTTCGCAAAAGGCGTCCGCTAAAACACCTTCACCATGTTTTAGCAACTGAGCAGCTTGAAGGGCAAGCGCCGTTTTTTCAGTAAGTAAACGACTTCTAACCTCTATGTCTTCATGTTGGTTGAACGCTAGTGTTAGCTCTACAACAAAGTTGTCGTAATGGCGGTTTTTCCCGCGAGCATGCGTTAATTCCTGAAAAAGCGCGTGTTTAGATTGAGGGTCTTTCGCAATGGCGCGCAATACGTCTAGGCACTGAACATTGCCGCTGCCCTCCCAAATGGAATTAAGAGGCGCTTGACGATATAAGCGGGGAAGTATGTTTTCTTCAACATAACCTATACCACCTAAACATTCTTGTGCCTCGTTAATGAAGGTGGCTGTGCGTTTACATATCCAGTACTTGCCAATGGCAGTGGCTATGCGGGCGAACGCGGCTTCAGTATTGTCATTTTCGGCGGCATCTACGGCTTTGGCTACACGCATGGTTAAGGCAACATGGCTAGCACACTCTAAAGTTAAATCGGCAATCACGTTTTTCATAAGGGGCTGCTCAATAAGCCGCTGTCCAAACGCTTCTCGCTCACTCACGTGATGGACAGCTTGTACCAAACCTTGGCGCATTAGCGCAGAGGAGCCAATCATACAATCTAGTCGTGTTAACGACACCATGTCGATAATCACCGGCACACCACGCCCCTCTTCACCTATCAGAAAGCCAGTCGCACCGGTAAATTCAACTTCCGATGAGGCATTACTCCAGTCCCCCAGTTTGTCTTTTAATCGCTGAATACGCACATGATTGCGTTGCCCATTTTCTAAAATTCGTGGTAACAAAAAGCAACTCAAACCGTCTTCCGTTTGAGCCAAAATAAGGTGCGCATCGCACATGGGAGCTGAAAAGAAAAACTTATGGCCAATAATGGAATAGCTTCCATCGTCATTTGGGATAGCTTTTGTCGTGTTGCGTCTCACATCAGACCCCCCTTGTTTTTCTGTCATTCCCATACCTATGGTGACACCCGCTTTATCCATCGCCGGTATGTCACGAGGGTCGTATTGGCCATGTACTAACTTTTCCAACCAGTAAGGTGGTAGATGTTTTCCTTGCTTTAATGCAGGTACAGCGGCATGGGTCATGGTGAGGGGGCAGGTCGTACCCGCGTCTGCTTGGCAATGCATAAAGAGCAATGCGGCTCGCACGATATGGGCACTTCCCTTATTCTTGTGCTGCCAAGAATAGTTATGTACACCCTTGCTCATGGCACTATCCATAAGGCGGTGGTAACTCGGGTGAAAATGTACTTCATCTCTTCGCCGGCCATACCTATCGAAAAGGTGTAACTCAGGTTTATGTTTATTGGCGTGTTCACCGTCATCCATCAAGCTGTGCCCAGCCAGTTGGCCATAATGATGCAGCACCTCTGGCATTTCCCCTATGCTATTGCATTGTGTCCAATGCAATAGCATAGGGTCTTCTGACCATAGGTTATAAGGTGTGGGTGGGGTGGGCTGGTTTTCAACAATGTGGGTATCGAAGCGGTCAGAATAGCTCATGGGGCGATCTCGAGTGAAATAGGATAAATCAACTATTACTCTTAAATGTAATTATTGTCAAATTGTGTAATATTAGTGATGGGTAGAATTCTGCATTTGTTGAACTCTGCTTTTGGGGTACAGTG
>CERD01087049.1_pt1 | contig 10973 bp, 11 predicted proteins | sample 530931 | NCBI WGS metagenome assembly CERD01 (sample SAMEA2621101, study PRJEB7988) | marine metagenome | isolation source: saline water (ENVO:00002010), including
GATCTGGGATGCCGACATCCTGATCTGGGCGGCCAGCCAGATCGTTGCCGCGCGCGATTCTGGTATTTCACCCTCACGTCTGATGCGAGCCACGCCTTACGAGATCCTGCGGTTCATCGGGCGCGGTGTATCGCTGCGCGATTACCAGCGCCTGAAGGCGGCCCTGGATCGCCTGCAGTCAACCACCGTCGCCACCTCGATCCGCGAGACGACCGGGCGACGTCTGCATCGTTTCTCCTGGATCAACGAATGGAAGGAGCTGGCCGACGCCCGTGGTGCGCCGCTGGGCATCGAGCTGATCCTGCCGGACTGGTTTTTTGCGGGGGTGCTGGATGCTGCCCTTGTCCTCACCATCGACCCGGCGTATTTCCGACTTACTGGTGGCATCGAGCGCTGGCTGTATCGCCTGGTCCGCAAGCACGGTGGCCGGCAGGCCGAGGGCTGGCAGTTCGATTTCAGGCATCTGCACCGCAAATCCGGCAGCACGGCGAGGCCCTTCGACTTTGCCTGCGATCTGCGCGCTTTGGTGGCGCGGCAGTCGTTGCCGGGTTATGTGCTTGGCATCGAGCGCATTCCGGAGAGCAGAACGGAGCTGCTCACCTTCCGGCCCGTGCCGTCCACGGCACGGGGATAGTTGCGGTAAAACCTGTGGACGGACTCGTGCTATCAGGCGTGTCGGGTATCGTGCTATCGGGCGTGTCCCTATCGTGCTATCAGGCGTGCCAAATCGTCTGCAGCCCAGAAACGGCGGGGCATGTAGCCTCCCTTAACTTAACTAACTTAAAAGCTCTAACTATTTGTAAGAGCACGCCGTTCTGGTGGACAACTGTCGGACGGCACGCGCTGACCCGCTCCCTGACTAGGAGGGTCGGGCCATGATCATTGCCCTGCTGAATCAGAAAGGCGGGGTCGGCAAGACCACGCTGGCAACCCACATCGCTGGTGAGCTGGCTCTGCGCGGTCAAGAGGTGGTCCTGCTGGATGCCGATCCGCAAGGCTCGGCGCTGGACTGGACACAACGGCGCGCGCAGCAGGGCCTGCCCAGGCTGTTCAGTGCCGTGGGGCTCGCGCGTGAAACGCTGCACCAGGAGGCACCTGAACTGGCGCGTCGTGCTGACCACATCGTGATCGACGGCCCACCTCGCATCGCTGCGCTTGCGCGCTCTGCACTGCTGGCTGCTGACCGGGTAATCATTCCGGTACAACCCAGCCCGTATGACCTCTGGGCCAGTGACGAAATGGTCGCGCTGATTCGCGAAGCGCAGGTGTTTCGCTCACAACTCGCGGCAGCCTTTGTGATCAACCGGCGCATCAGCACCACCATCATCGGTCGTGAAGCGCGCCAGGCTCTGGCCGAGCAGCCGCTACCGGCACTGCGTGCCGAGGTTCGTCAGCGCATCGTCTTTGCCGACAGCGTGGCGTCCGGACGTCTCGCGCGCGAGACGGCACCAGACAGCGTCGCCGCACGTGAGATTACCGCCTTGGTGGACGAGCTATTGGGCTGGACGTCATGAGCCGCTTCAGCACCAAGCGGACGGTGATTGGGGCCAGACCTCCAGCGAATCCAGAAGCGGAGGCCTGGGTGCGCCAGGGAGACGCCTGTGGGGTTCAAAAAGCCAATCTCTACACCGCACGCCTGACGCTGGACATCACCCCGGAAATGCGTGCTCGCATCAAGGTGTCGGCGTTTACCCAGGGCATGACGGTCGCTGATCTGCTGCGCGAGCTGCTGGAACGCGAGTTTTCGGAGGACGTGCGATGAACGCGCGGAGCGCAGCTGTCTCACCGGCGTTGACGCCATGGCGTGCTCGCCTCGTGCTTGCAACGCTCACTGCCTGCGGTCTTGCTGCGCTGGCCTGGGCCTCGTTCGGGCGGCCTGAAGTCCGCATCGTCTACAACGCATCGGACAGCGTGCCGGTGGGCTGGTATCGCGTCGATCCAGCCGCACGGCAGCAGGGCGCGTGGCCAGTTGGCAGCATTGTGCTGATCCGCCTCCCGGAAACCGTTGGCGCGCTCGCCGCGCAGCGCGGCTACCTGCCGAAAGACATCCCGCTGCTCAAGCGCGTGGCTGCGGTGGCGCCGCAGCAGGTGTGCGTCGCCGACCGCAATGTGCGCATCGATGGCGTGCCCGTCGCCGCCTCGCTTGCTCACGACCGACTGGGTCGGCCATTAAAGCCATGGTCTGGATGCCGACGGCTGCGGCGGGGTGAGCTCTTCCTGCTGAGTACGACGACTCCCGCGTCGTTTGACAGCCGGTATTTCGGACCGGTTGCCGCGTCCGCGGTGCTCGGTCGTGCGCGGCCGCTCTGGTTGGAGATGGGCCGATGAAGTCTGTCCACTCACGGCGCATTGTTTGGGCTTTTCGTGCGTGCTTACGGTGGCTGTCTTCGTCTGGTAGCGGGTGCGTCGCCGATGCGTTCGTACCCCGCCTGGTCGTTCACTCGGTGTGGTCATCCTGTATTGCCACCGAGTCGGTCGGCGGCCTAACCGCAAGCAGCAGCCGCGTCAGTCCCCATGTGGCTGGAGCCGACGCGGCTGTGTAAGGCGGAAGGCAAGACAAAAGGGGGCGGCACCCTTGGGGATGCATCGCCAGTCTGCACGTGGGGGAGGCGCGGCACGCCGCTGCGTCTTCGCCGTGCCGCTTATGGCGCGCAGGGTGCGCCAATGCTGGCCAGCAGGCGTGCCTCTCACGCTAGACCACGCTCTGGCTTGCTGAGGACAGGGTCATGACCGATCGCCGTGACGATGAATTTCGCCTGCGCCCAGGTGCGCCGAAGAGCCGCGACAAGGGCTTCGTTTCAAAGGTGCTCAAGCAGGTCGGCAAGGCGGGTGGCCAGTCTGCAGTACGTCGTCCGGCATTGGCTCGTGGGAAGAGCCCATCCGCCGGTCAGCGGCCCGGCTCGCGGCTGGGACGTGGGCATACGGCGGCGCGCTTTGCCGGTGCCTCGCTCACGCCGTTCTCGCGCCGGGTGACCATCAAGACGCTCCTGGTCAACCAGCGCCAGGCCAGCCCGCAGTCGCTGGCCAAGCACCTGCGTTACATCGAACGCGACGGCGCGGGGCGTGATGACGAGGCCGGCCGCGCCTATGGCCCGCAGACGAACGAGGCGGACCTCGGTGCGTTCAGGGAGCGCTGTGCCGACGATCGTCATCACTTCCGCTTCATCGTCGCGCCGGAAGACGGGGCTGACCTGGACGACCTGCGCACCTACACGCGGCAACTCATGGGCCGTATGGAGGCCGACCTGGGCACGCGGCTTGATTGGGTAGCGGTTGACCACTGGAACACGGACAACCCGCATACCCACCTCGTGGTGCGTGGGCGCGACGACACAGGCAAGGACCTCATCATCGCTGGCGATTACATCGCCCAGGGCTTTCGCCACCGGGCCGCCGAGTTGGCCACCGAATGGCTTGGGCCGCGCACCGAACTGGAGATACAGCAGACCTTGCAGCGTGAAGTGACTCAGGAGCGCTGGACGAGCCTGGACCGCACGTTGGTCCATGAAGCCGGGCCCGAGCGTGTGCTTTCTATCGAAAGCCTCAATACGCCGCCGCTGCAGCGCCAACAACAGTTGCTGATCGGTCGTCTCCAGCAGTTGGAGCGCATGGGGCTGGCCGAAGAAATTAGGCCTGGAACGTGGACGATTCAGGCCGATGCGCAGACGACATTGCGAGCGCTCGGTGAGCGGGGCGACATCATCCGCACGCTACAGCGCGCCATGAGCGGACGGCAGCGCAAGTTGGCGGTATTCGAGCCCAGGGAAGACGGGTTGGAAATCACCGGCCGGGTAGTCACCAAAGGCTTGTCCGATGAGCTGCGAGACCGGGGCTATCTGGTCATTGATGGCATGGACGGCAAGGCGCACTACGTTGCCCTCGGTGCCCGCGACGAGTTGGCCAGCTTTCCGGTTGGGGCAGTGGTACACGTGCGCGGCGCAGCCGAGATCCGTGAGGCGGACCGCACCATCGTCGCGCTGGCCGGTGAAGGCTTGTACCGGACGGACGATCATCTGGCGGTCGCGAGGGGCCAGGCGACAGGACAACGTGATCCGCAGGAGGTGGTCGCGGCCCACGTGCGTCGACTCGAAGCGCTGCGCAGAGCGGGCATCGTCGAACGCCTGGCGGATGGGCTGTGGAAGGTGCCGAATGACCTACCTGAGCGTGGTCGCCAACACGACGCGAAGCGTTTGGGTGGAGCGGCCGTCCAGTTGACATCCCATTTCCCCATCGAACGACAGGCACGCGTGATCGGCGCGACCTGGCTTGACCAGCAGCTGATAGGTGGCGGGCGAGGGTTAAGCGACCTTGGCTTTGCGGGCGAGGTGAAGCAGGCCTTGCGTCAACGCGCCGACTTTCTCATTGAGCAGGGGCTCGCCGAGCGGCACGGGCCGCGCGTAGTTCTGGCACGCAATCTCTTGGCCACGCTGCGCAGCCGGGAGCTGAGCCAGGCCGCTCGGGAGATCGCCGCTGATACCGGATTGGAGCACCGGCCTTTGCAAGAGGGCCAGCGCGTCGCCGGCACCTATCGCCGCAGCGTCATGCTCGCAAGCGGCCGGTACGCGGTACTTGACGACGGCAAGGCGTTCAGCCTTGTGCCCTGGAAACCCGTCATCGAGCAGCGCCTGGGCCAACAGCTTGCAGCGACGGTGCGGGGTAACGCGGTCTCCTGGGAGCTCGGGAGGTCTCGACGTGTTGGGATCTAACGCTTCGACGCGCTGTTTGCTTTGCAGGCTGCTCCTGGGAGCGCGACCACCACCTCTCATATCGGCTGCCCGAGCCTACTGGCTGGTGAGCCTGGAATTCCGCCTCACGCTTTGATTCTTATACCCAGAGGAGCGCGCAATGAGAAACCTGACACCCATACTCTGTGCCCTGGCACTCGCCGCCTGCGGCAAGACGGAGGCCCCGCTGCCGACGGTCGACGAGTTGGCCGCCGACCGGGACCGGCTGGAAGAGCTGCGCCCGCAATGCAAGCTGGACCGCGCGAAGTTAGGTGACGCCCTGTGTAACCGGGTTGCCGAAGCCACGCGCAAGCGGTTCATGGGGGATGGTAAGGCGCCGTACACACCACCCAAGCACCCGCCGAAGTTTTAACGTCGCCGGTTTGCAACGGGATCCCTGTTCCCGGCTATTACGCCGCAACGCGTTCACGCTTGCGGCGTTTCTTTTCTACTTCCTCCAGCATGAATTGATGCGTTGTCGGTCCGGCATTGTCGCCATAACGGTCTTTGACCAGCACCGGAACGGCACCGAAGCTCCCTCCACGCAGCACCCCTCATGTGCTGCTTCATTCGAAACGGGGAGAGCTGACAATGCTCGGGACGAACGTACTGTTCGGCCAGATCGCCGCCGTGTTCAGCGTCGTGATCGCCGGGGTGTGGGGTGCCACGCAGTGGACCGCCGCTGCCCTGGGATACCAGGCGCGTCTGGGTACGCCCTGGTTCGACTGCTTCGGAACGTCGATCTACCATCCCTGGCGGCTGTTTGACTGGTGGTTTTTCTTCGGTGCCTATGCGCCCGAGGTGTTCGACATCGGCGGCGCGATTGCCGGTGCAAGCGGCATGGTCGCCGTTGTGGTGGCCATCGCTATGTCCATCTGGCGCGCGCGCCAATCACGTCTGGTCACCACCTATGGCTCGGCGCGTTGGGCAGAACCCGAGGATATCCGCAAGGCGGGGCTTACCCGTCCGGCAGGTGTGTTCCTTGGGCTGCATGACGGTCACTACCTGCGCCACGATGGCCCAGAGCATGTTCTGGCGTTTGCACCGACTCGCTCCGGCAAGGGTGTCGGCCTGGTGGTACCTACGCTGTTGAGCTGGCCGGCTTCGGCAGTCATCCATGACATCAAGGGCGAGAACTGGAACCTGACCGCAGGTTGGCGCTCGCGTTTCTCGCACTGCCTGCTGTTCAACCCGACCGATTCGCGTTCGGCCGCTTACAACCCGCTCTTGGAGGTGCGCCGGGGTGCGCATGAGGTGCGCGATGTGCAGAACATTGCCGACATCCTGGTGGACCCGGAAGGCGCGTTGGAGCGCCGCAACCATTGGGAAAAGACCTCGCACGCGCTTCTGGTGGGCGCCATCCTGCACGTGCTTTATGCGGGCGAAGACAAGACCTTACGGGGCGTGGCCAACTTTCTGAGCGACCCGCAATGCCCGTTCGAGGTAACGCTGCACCGGATGATGACGACGCGGCACCTGGGTGACGAGATTCATCCGGTGGTGGCGTCCGCTGCCCGCGAAGTGCTCAACAAGAGCGAGAACGAACGCTCGGGCGTCCTGAGCACGGCGATGTCCTTTCTCGGGCTCTACCGCGATCCAACGGTGGCCGAGGTGACCTCACGCTGCGACTGGCGCATCGCCGACCTCATCGCCGCGGAGCACCCGGTGTCGCTGTACCTGGTGGTGCCGCCATCGGACATCAGCCGCACCAAACCGCTGATCCGCCTGCTCCTCAACCAGATCGGCCGGCGCCTCACCGAGTCCCTTGACGGCAGCGACGGGGTGCAACGGCGTCACTCGCTGCTGCTGATGCTTGATGAATTTCCCGCGCTGGGTCGGTTGGACTTCTTCGAGTCGGCACTGGCGTTCATGGCTGGCTACGGCTTGCGCGCATTCCTGATTTCGCAGTCGCTCAACCAGATCGACAAGGCCTACGGTCAGAACCACTCCATTCTCGACAACTGTCACGTGCGGGTGACCTTCGCCACCAACGACGAGCGCACCGCCAAACGGATCTCCGAAACGCTGGGCACCGCAACGGAGCTTCGCGCGCAGCGCAACTACGCAGGTCATCGACTGGCTCCCTGGCTGGGCCACCTGATGATTTCACGTCAGGAGACGGCTCGCCCGTTGCTGACCCCGGGTGAGGTGATGCAGCTGCCACCTGACGAAGCCGTGGTGATGGTGGCAAGCGTCGCGCCGATCAAGGCAGGAAAACTGCGTTATTACACCGACGCCAACTTCAAGCGGCGCGTGCTGCCGCCACCGGTTCTGGTTGCGGGACGTTACGCCGACGCGCCGCCGGTACGTGATGACGACTGGACGCAGCTGGCACCGCCGGAGGCTTGCGAACCAGCAGCTTTGGACGACAGTCTCGCGTCCAGTTCTGCGGACGAGGGCGGTCCGCGTCGCCAGCCCGAACTCGCCCAGACCGTGATCTACCCGGAGGAGCCGGAACCTGCCTTCAATGATCTGGCGTTGCTCGATGACGACGATCTGCCGGTTCTATCTCGCCAGTTCGATCCGGCCATGCAGCGTGTTGCTCGCCAGGCTGCGCTCGACCCTGACGACGGAATCCAGCTATGAGCCAGTACCGCCTTAACCTGTTCATTCAGCCCGAGCATGCCCGCCGCCTGGACGAGCTGGCCGCCAAGAAGGGCGTGTCGAAGTCCTCGATCGTTGCCGCCGCGCTGGCGTCCTGGCTATCACCCGAGGGGGGCGACAAACGCGAGGTGGCCATTGCCAAGCGGCTGGATCGGCTGTCACGGCAATTTGAGCGCCTTGAGCGCGACCAGACCATCGAGATCGAGACGCTGGCGTTGTTCGTGCGCTATTTCCTGACGGTCAGCACACCGGTGCCCGAGGCCCACCAGGAGGCTGCCAGGGCGCAGGGCAAGGCGCGCTTCGAGCAGTTCATCGAGCAGCTCGGTCGCCACCTGTCGCGCGGCCGCAGCCTCGTGCGTGACGTGGTCCAAGAGCTCCACCCGGACAGTTCGCGTGTCGATGGCGCGGCAGACCAGACACGGGAGCGCGATCAATGAATGCGGCGTCTCATGTCGCGCATGCGGCCTCGCTGACCCGGCGCATCGATATGCTGCGCACCGCAATGGGCCCGCTCATTGCGGCAGCGCTCGAAGACCCGGATGTGGTGGAGGTGATGCTCAATCCCGACCGGTCGCTGTGGGTCGATCGGCTGTCGTCAGGGCGCGCGCCGCTGGGCGCCGAAATGTCCGAGGCAGATGGCGAGCGCATCATCCGTCTGGTCGCTGCGCATGTTGGGCTCGAGGTGCACCGGGGCAAGCCGCTATTGAGCGCCGAACTACCGGAAACCGGAGAGCGCTTCGAGGGCATTCTGCCGCCCGCAGCGCCAGGTCCGGCCTTCGCGCTGCGCAAGCGCGCCGTGGGCGTCATCCCTCTGGAGCGCTATGTCTCGGACGGCATGATGACCGATGCCCAGGCCGCGTTCCTGCGCGAGGTCGTGCATGAGCGAAAGAACATCCTGATTGCCGGCGGCACCAGTACCGGCAAGACGACGCTGGCCAATGCACTGCTGGCCGAGATCGCCGCCACCGGCGACCGTGTGTTGGTGCTTGAGGACACGGTTGAGCTGCAGTGCGCCGCCCGCGACCACGTACCGCTGCGCACCCGCGCGGGGGTGGTGTCGATGCAGGAGCTGGTGCGCACGACGATGCGGCTGCGTCCCGATCGGGTCGTTGTGGGAGAGGTGCGCGGCGCAGAGGCCCTGGACCTGGTCAAGGTATGGGGCACCGGTCATCCGGGCGGTATCGCGACCATCCACGCCAGCTCCGCGATCGGCGCACTGCTAAGGCTCGAACAGTTGGTGCTGGAGGTCGCCGTGAATCCGCCGCGCGCTTTGATTGCCGAGGCGGTGAACGTGGTGGTCGTCATCACCGGCCGCGGCCGTCTTCGCCGCATTGAAAGCATCACCTGCGTAGCTGGCCATGACGCCGACGGCTACCGCCTGGCCGACGCTCACCATGCATCGCCTGCCTCCCCACTCGTTTTGCCTTCGCCTTCCTCAGCCACGCTTGGAGAACTGCCATGAAAGACGCTTCTGCCGCTGTTTCCTGCTCAACCGCAAACGCTTCGGTGTATGGTCTGGCGCGCCTGCGCCGCTTGGCCGCACCCTTGCAGAGCGGCCTCTTTTCGGCTGCCATCCTACTGACGACGTTGGGGACAGCGAGGGCTGCCGGCTCCTCGATGCCCTGGGAAGGGCCGCTCGAATCCATCCTTGAGTCGATTCAGGGACCGGTCGCGCGGATCGTGGCGGTGATCATCATCATTGCCACTGGACTGGCGCTGGCCTTTGGCGACACCTCCGGCGGTTTTCGCAAGCTGATCCAAATCGTCTTCGGCCTGAGCATTGCTTTTGCCGCCTCCTCGTTTTTCCTGTCGTTCTTCAGCTTCGCCGGAGGAGCGGTCGTATGAGCGCTGAACAAGACGTGGCGGGCTTCGAGGTGCCGCTGTATCGATCGCTGACCGAGCCGATCCTGTTGGGCGGAGCGCCGCGCACCGTGGCCATCGCCAACGGCACCTTGGCTGCGGCCGTCGGGCTGGGCCTGCAGCTGTGGTTGCCGGGACTGGCGCTGTGGCTGGCTGGCCATGCGCTCGCAGTTTGGGGCGCGCGGGCCGATCAGCAGTTCATGCAGGTCTTCGCCCGGCACCTCAAGCACAAATCGCTGCTGGACGTGTGAGGGGAGGTTACCGCCATGCTAAACCTTTCCGAATACCGCCAGCGCCCAGCGCTGCTCGCCGACTGGCTGCCGTGGGCCGGGCTGGTCGCCCCGGGCGTCGTGCTGAACAAGGACGGCTCGTTCCAGCGCACGGCACGCTTTCGCGGTCCTGATCTGGACAGCGCAACCCAAGGCGAGCTGGTGGCTACGACCGCGCGATTGAACAACGCGCTACGCCGGCTCGGCAGCGGCTGGGCGCTGTGCGTTGAGGCCGACCGCTGGCCGGCAGCGGGCTATCCGCACTCGGCGTTTGCCGAACCGCTGTCCTGGCTTGTGGACGAGGAACGCCGCGCGGCTTTTGAGGAAAGTGGAAGCCACTTCGAGAGCCGCTATCACGTCACGATGCAATACCTGCCGCCGGAAGAATCGCGCGCCCGCGCCGCCAAGCTGATCTATGAGAACGCCTCGGCGGCCGGGATGGATTGGCGCGAGCGGCTCACCACCTTTATCGCCGAGACCGACCGCATCTTCGATCTGCTCGCAGGTGTGATGCCGGAGATCGGCTGGCTGGATGACGGTGAGACGCTGAGCTATCTACACGGCACGGTCTCGAACCGGCGCCATCGCATCGCGGTTCCCCAGGTGCCGTTTTACCTCGACATGCTGCTCGCCGACGTGCCGCTGCTAGGAGGCCTGGCGCCGATGTTGGGCGACGAGCACCTGCGGGTCATTTCGGTGCGCGGATTCCCAACGTCCACGTGGCCGGGGATCCTCGATGACCTCAACCGGCTGGGGTTTGCCTATCGCTGGAGCACCCGTTTTCTTTGCCTGGACAAGGACGAGGCGGAACGGGAGCTCGTCCGCCTGCGCCGCCAGTGGTTTGCCAAGCGCAAGAGCGTTGTGGCGCTGCTGCGCGAGACCTTGTTCCAGCAGGAGAGTCCGCTAGTCGATACCGATGCCAGCAACAAGGCGGCCGATGCGGACGCCGCCCTGCAGGCGCTGGGCAGTGACCAGGTTGCCTTCGGCTACCTGACCGCGACCGTGACCGTGCTTGACGGTAACGCGGACCTCGCCGATGAGAAGCTACGCCGGGTTGAACGCGTCATCCAGGGGCGAGGCTTCGTCACCATCGCCGAAAGCCTCAACTCGGTGGAGGCCTGGCTGTCTTCGATTCCGGGCAACGCCTACGCCAACGTTCGTCAGCCGATCGTTTCCACGTTGAATCTTGCGCACCTGATGCCACTCTCGGCCGTGTGGGCCGGGCCCGAGCGCAACGTTCATCTCGACGGACCGCCGTTGATGGTGACCCGCACCGAAGGCGCGACGCCGTTCAGGTTGGTGACGCACGTGGGCGACGTCGGGCACACGCTGGTTGTCGGCTCCACGGGCATGGGCAAATCGGTCCTGCTTGCCATCTTGGCGATGCAGTTCCGCCGTTACCCGGGTGCGCGCGTTTTCGCTTTTGACATGGGCCGCTCGATGCGCGCGACGGTGCTGGGGTTGGGCGGTGAGCACTACAACCTGAGCGCCGAGGGCGCGATTGCCTTTCAGCCGT
>CERD01094326.1_pt1 | contig 10904 bp, 5 predicted proteins | sample 530931 | NCBI WGS metagenome assembly CERD01 (sample SAMEA2621101, study PRJEB7988) | marine metagenome | isolation source: saline water (ENVO:00002010), including
ACATTCGCACATTCGCACATTCGCACATTCGCACATTCGCAGCAATGTACTATTGAGCATTAAGGAACGAATATGATAAAAGCTAATCGTGTCGCTTTTTTTGTTTTAGTAAGTTTGTTTTTTTCTTTTGCTGAGGCTACCGAGGAAAAGTCTAGTAAAATTAATTTATTTAAAGATGTAGTCGAGGCTGTTGGGGCAGCTGGTGATGCGATAATAAGTCTAACAGATTCTATTGAGCATCTCGTTGTCACTGGTTCAGATGCATACGATTATGTCTCTGCGGCCCGTGAGCGCAATAGACTAAAAGACCTAAGTGCTAGGGGTACCAATCTAGTTCATATGAAACAGTCAATTATAGTTGAAACTATTGATGAGTATCTTGAAAAATCGAACCCAGATATTCATGACTGGAACAATATTAAAGCCGATGTTCTGGTAATTATAGATGATGTAGGGCTCCTCCTTGCTGACATCGAGCAAGAACGGAGCGATTTTGTTCTTGAAGAAGCTTATGCCAAATTGGGTAAAACACTTCATCAGAGAGCAATAATCTTAGATAAGATTAGAGCTTTGCCTAAACCCAGCAGCCCAGAAGAGTTAGAGCAACTGAATCAAATTAACTTGAAATATAAGAGACTAATTCAAGCCTTCAAAGAGGCTATAGTGCAGTTGAACATTTATATAAGGCAGTTGGAGAATCGATAGGTGGTCGTTTTCTTACTAGGCACAACTAAATAAGAATCAAAATGTTCACTTGCGTGGCCGTCCGCTTGTTGTCTCAAGCCGAACTTCGCTAATGTACGTAAAGCGGAAGTTGGCGAAAAGATAACTCAAGTTCTGCAATGAGCGAAAAGGAGATGTTCGAAACTGGCCTCACGATTAAAACGAATCTCTAGTTTGCCTTAATTGCAGACGTTCGTTTTTTTCGAGAGTATTTCGGGTTATAGCAACTCTAATTAGTTAGCCAAATTATTGTGCCACCACAAAAAAACCTCTTGAGCTATAGGACAGGACTAGCACATGTACGTCTTCCGAATTCATATTAGACCACAAGGAGGCTCTGCATCTGTGAAAGAGAGCTTCGAATACTGCCTCAAAAACAAGATTCTTGGTGTTGGATGGCACTACCAGTTAATTCTCTGTTGGATTGAAGAAGTGTTAGGGTCGTATGTATTTCGACCATAACTGCGTATTACTGCATTTACTTTTATCGCTTCGCCAATGACTTCCCTGATTTTTTCAACTGCCTCGTCAGAGGCAATGACAAGCCATCCATTCGAACAAATATCATCCATTTTAGGTGGTTGTCGAGAAATAGGACCATCTTTCCAGTAAATGCTTTCAACCATAACATCCCCTTTCTCATTGATCCAGCGGAACACTCCTTCATCAGAAACAGACCAACCCAGGAACAAACCAATAGATGGATTTAGTGCTAACCACTCAACGCCTCCATGATCGATGTATGAACCTGTACCATAAATTACCAGTGATGGTTCTCTGGTAGCAGTAATTCCAGGGTAATCAATTGCAGACCAATGCATCATACTTGGGAAGAAAGCATAAGGTGAGGTAACTTCTACATCGTTATCCCATTCAGGATGACAGACTGTAGACATACGAACCTCCGTCGGTAAATCCCAATCCAACCAGCTCCAGGTTGTAAGTTCACCAATAATTTGTTTTCCAGTGTCTATACGATCCTCAAATTGTGTAATACCTTGTTCAATATTTTCCAACCACTCATCGTGCTTATGAGATATATTTCGATCTTTTGCTTTCGGTACAACAATACACTCAGATCTAATAGCGGGCTCAAGCTCCAATAACAATTCATCACTACGTTTGAAAATATCTCGCAAAAGATCAACTCCTTGAGGGGGTATTCGCCCTGCATCTAATAACTCGCATACCACATAAGAGAGTGCTAGCTTTGCCACTTTTGGTCTTAGCCGATGATAGGTCAGCTTCAGTCCAAAGCCTTCCAACCAGTTTCTATAAATTTCCTCAGCCTGCTTATTCCATTCATTTTCTGGAATCAAAGTTTTCATAAACTCACAAACTCTGTATGCTAAATTCTCAAACGGTACGTTTGACATGTCAGCCACAAGCTTCACTTCAGTCATCAAAGGCCTAAGCAACTCAATCGGGTCATCAACATCAGGAAGTGTTTCCCCAGGACGGATAGCTGAAAAAGGAATAGTTTCCTTCTTATTACTTATTTCTGGTAACTCCAATTCGTATATCAAAGGTAACTTTGAGCGTTCACGTGGAGGTAGCCGACCTTCGATTTCGAGCCTACTAGACAAATCCAAGGCAATCATCCTCACACTAAAGTCTTCCGAGGCACAGAGTGAAGATATTTCCAGCTTAAATTGAATAACAAACCCTTTGAAACCCTTTGCCAAGCTACTTAACAAAGACAATACTTTTACCTGCGTCAACCCAATTTTGTCTATTCTATAAGCTACTTGCCTAAAAATTTCTGGCCAATTTGCTTTAATTTCAGCCAAATCAACGATTGCCTGATGAGCCATAACCCCTAATTCAGGAATAGCGACATCAAGCATTTCGAATGCAAACTCAATGAGTAAACTAGCATCCTTGTTCTCGCCAATGTCATCTAACAGTGCTGGTGGTTTCTCAGCACCTTGTTCAAAAGCGTCTAGCAGGTATGCATGTTCTTTGATCTCCTTCCAAATGGGCAGGACATCTTTATCCTCAAAGAGGATATCGACAATTTCTGGTAAGTTCCAAATTAAACTGCTTGGATACCTAGATTCACCAATATAATCATCAACTAAACAAGCGAGCGCTTTAGGTCGCCACTGTTTAGCATCAATTTCAACAAGGGCTCTAAATATCGACTGCCTAGCCCCCCCATCCCAGTGCAAATCCCAACCTTTTGCATCTGAGCTCTCGAATAAACCTTCTAATAAGCTATTCGCTTTATCCACTTCACCATGTGAAGACAATGCGCCAGCAATAAAAGAAACAACATCATTATCAGGCTTAAGTGGCTTTAATAGCTTATAGACTTCCTCTAATTGATGGACACTCATACCTTTTAAAAAAGGTTGAATTAAGTTCATCCAACGGAAATAATCGACGGATTCCACAGATCGAAGAAGCTGAAAAAGGCTTTCAGAAGAATTTACTTTCAGCTGAGCCTCTTCATATGTAAGTTTTTCCCCGGTATTTAATGTCAGAGAGGGTTCATGAGTAACATGCTTTTCTTGGGGGGTAGAAATCGCCATTGATGCATAAAAACTATTGTCCAACCCCGCTTCCCTGACGCCAAGCGCTACCCTTTCTAACCACGAGTAACGATTTGAAGGTAATAAATGTGTATTGATGGATACAATAAGCTTTTCTATCTCATCCGTCACCCTATCATCAGAGGATTGACAGGTCCGAGACACTAATTTTTTAGGCAGATCAGAAGGATTGTACTCTTCGAAAGGGATCAGCAGCTTTCTCGTCATCACCGATATTTCTTTCAATGGCGGACTAGAGCCATCAAGCATTCCAGACAGCAACCCTGTTAGGCCCGGAGCATAATCAAGCCCTTTATGATCGAATAACCACCTCAAGAGCTTTAAACCATATCCCGGATTCCAACGTGTGGTCATAGTGATGAGATCAAGTCCTGCTTCCTGCGTACCACGGCCATTTCCCGACTGTTTCAAATCTACTAATGCCAAAGAAAATCGACATATTTCACCGTAGGCTAAATCAGGATATTGACTGATAAACTTACCTAACCACGATACCCAATGGGAAAATTGCCTGTCTTTCCTATGATATATTCCAAAAGAACCCTTGAAGATTTTTGGTATCAGGCTAGCCGCTCGATCTGGTTTACCAATCTTTGACCACATTATAGAAAGTTCATAGTACTCAGACATTTTAGAGTGAATGTCGTCAAAATCGGGGATCTCTTTTTCGATTTGATCCAGTACGTCAACTAAACCATCCCTACTATATCCTTCCTTATACAAAGTGAAAGCAATCTCTCTGCGCCAGCCAGTCGGCCAATGCCGTTTATCCCAATCTTTTCTAAACGCATCGGCTAAAGCCAAAATACAATCATGTCCATGCTGAGCAACAGCCCTTATTGCGAAGTTAAAGTAATCGACAGCGGCTGATTCGAACTCATACCACCCAATCCAATCCCTTGTTTGATCATAAAGCTTTCGTAACAATTCAAATGATGGCTTTATCTCCTGAACAATAAAACTTGGTAGCAGCTTCTCTCCAGCCCAACCCCGTCCCCAAATACTTGAAAACCTCACTAAAGCACGTTCAAATAAGACGTTTCCTGTATACTTTTTTTCGCTTTCATTTGGTACCACCTTAACAGGATCAACATCTTGTCCCAGGGCTGCTCGTAGTCTGTTTAGACGAATTCTATCTGCGAATGGACTTAGGTTCTTCCATTGGCCATGAACACCATATTTATAAAGTTTTGGCTGTTCAAAATTTTCAAACCATTCTTTAGTTTTTTCTATATTTCCATTGGATCTGTAATCCAGTTCAGCAACCAACAACTTTTCTGAAAAATCCAAGTCATTATTTACAGACCAATCAATGACAGCCTCGAATGCGGTGTCTATCAAAGCCAATGGATATTGGTTAATGCATATGGAGACACATAAATCTATAAGACTATCAAAGTGCTTCCTTTTTTCAGACAAGAAATAGAAAAGCTCAGTTATTTTTTCTTCGTCTTTTGTTTCATAGATACCATTGACCAACCGTCTCATTAAGCGAGCATGTAGGCCTTCATCATTTCCACTCCATGATCCCACACCATCAACTTCACACTTCGTTTGGTGTATAGTTGAGACAAGGTCGCCTAGCGGGATGAAATAATGAGCAACATCAGCCCATCGTTTCAAATCTTCAGCTCCCCCATGATGCGGATCAACAGCGTCTCCACCAGACAAGTAACTTAGCGGCTCAGCAGATTCAAAGACCCTTTTAGCTTCATTAAAGAATTTGTTCTCCGCTAGAACTTTAGAAAATTTGAGTGCTTCTGAATCACTTACCCTTAGCAGCTCGCCATCGAATATGTAGCTAAGCGCTGAACTTACCCCCTCCGATGAAAATAAGAGATTAAGTATATCAACCTCATTAAGGGCGTCTCTTCGCTCTCTAAGCTCACTTTCAATTAAGAGACATCTCACTACGGCAAGCGGATCATTAAGCTCCTTAGCCGATAATAGAACAGCGTCAATATCATCTGTTAAACTCGAAGTATTCCGAAGATTAAAGAACTGGTCTCTAAAGTAACTCTGAGTCCCTGTATCAATTACAGCTTGCATCTGCCGAGCATTAAAAAGGTGGTAAACCGCCTCCCATCGCATTGGGTCATTATCCTCAGACGATTGAATACAGTGTTTAGCTAATATCTTGTGATATTCAATATTTTTTAAATTATCAAAATTACCAAATAGGTTTCGGCAAGTTTTATCTAGAATAAACTGTCGAAAACTGTTATGAAAAAAGCGCCAACTTACATCACTATCCTTCTTGAAATAGTGGGCTGCACTTGAAATAAAAGCGCGAATAGTTGAATGATCAGACCATTTCTCAAGCACGTGAGTATTTATTGGCACTCTTAATCTTGACAATAACGCAAGCAAGTCAACAAGCTTCTGATTACTTTCTATTTGTCGCCAATAAACTGAATAGCTTTGCTCAATATGCCCTTGGTAAAGAGGAAATTCATCAATAGCTTCATCATAACTCCTACCCGATCCGCCAGTAATAAACTGCAGCAAATAAACCAAAGATAGTGGGTGCCCTAATGACTTTTCAAAAATTTTCTTCTTATTATTATCTGTTAGGTCGGAACAGCCTGGCCATTCGTTTATGGCTGCATAGACATTTGTCCGAGTAAGAGGAGATATAACAATGGTTCGACTTCCATGGCTGACATGTTCCTTTATCGTATCAGAAAGATCGTTCAACTCTAGTGTTTGACTACCTAGAACAAATATCACTCCATCAGGCACGGTGTTCGGGAGAGGCAAATCTGACAACAAACTCTGTAATGGGTTTTGTTCTCGCTGAATATGGTCTAACCCATCGACCATGATAACGGTAGTTACGCCATCATTTTTCCATTTCACATGGGCTTGCTGAAGCTGCTCTCCTAACAGCGATAGGTATTCTTCTCTTGAGCCTGGCTGCGCGGAACTTTCACCACGAAAGCCATGATTTTTCAGCGATAAGGTGATGTCATGAAGAAAAGTAGTCGCTTCACCACGCCCTTGATAAGTGCTATCGGGAACATACGCGTAATATCTAACTAATTTATATCCTGCTTTATACTTCAAAGTTTGAGTAAGCGTTGTTGATTTTCCCGAGCCAGGAGTTCCAAGCAATGCGACATACCCCTGCTTGGTTTGCGATAAAACATCAGATATAGAACCGACAGTGTCCTCAATTTCTTGATAGGTTCGATCTATAGGAAATTCGTGAACAAACTTATGCTTAAACCTATGACTCCAAGCCATCCGATCCAACATATCATCTTTGGACAACTCAATAATTCGACGTTCACCTCCCGCCATTTTCGTCAGGAGGTTATATAGTTTTTCAATGTCTTCTTGTTTTCTTGCTTGCCCTTGATTGGTTATAGGGATATCAGCTGGTCGCTTATAGTTAAATTCAAGCTCACAACAACGAATAAAATTCAAAAATTGGTCATCATTAAAATTTGACCGTCTCTGTAGGTCCAACAGTGCTTCTTTCCAGCATACGGCTACTTTATCAAGGCCAGTTTCACACCATCTTCTATCTAACCAACATTCTTTTAAGAAAGATTGAAAGTGAGCATGTTGAGGGGCTGTATCGCCTAAAGGAATCTTTGCGGTAGGGTTTGAGCTCGGTACTAATTTGTGAAGCAGATGAACTTTTACAGTTCTTTCTTTGTAATGTTCATTTAAGTGTTTCCATCCTTCTGCAAGCTGCCTGAAAAGGCTAAGCTTTTCATCTCCCTTCTTTGTAGAGCTATCTCTTACAAAGTCTGCATAACTAATTGAATCAACGTATTCCGCCCATTTCACCTGATACGCATCAAGCTTACCAGTAGTCGCTATAAGTATGTCATCCAAGCTTCCTGCTTTTGGGTCGGCCACTCGAAACCACTCGAGAGTTCCATCAAGCAAAGCTTCATATATTAGTCCTGCTGCTATTTCATACTGCGGAACATACCCCAGCATTGCAGTGCGTTCACCGTCACCTGAATTAGTATTCGACACTACGAATATACTCCTTAAAAAAACAACGCTACGCTTACGTTTATTTTTTAAGAAAAATGATAAAATAAACTTAACGAATACTATTAGTCGGGCATCATGCCCTTTACATAGCGTTTTTCTATATTGATTTCAATTTACATTGTACTAAATATCTGGCAAGGATATTTCTGGCCTCTGACTAATAAATACAAAGCTGTTTGCAACGTTTCGAAAAAGCGATGAGCTCTCGAAATTTTCGAGAGGCTTGGTTCATTTTTTGTTGGCAAATGTCCGCTTTCAGTGAGAAGCGCCGTTGTAATCGAATCTTAATTAATTACCGCTTCTGGCACAAAGCGACACTAGGGCTTTTAAAACCTGAGCGACCGCTCCTTGTCTCAAGAGGCCCCTTACGCTGCTCCGTTTGTAAAACGGTCGTTAGGCCCGACATTCATTTCATGCACTTGATTTTATTTTCACTCACCAGTTTTGCGAACGTCTAAGTGTATTACTTAGCGGCTTAAAGCTGTACTATGCCAATAGTGATTTATTTATTCGCTAAATGTGATTCGCATATAAATAGGTTCGCAAATTAGCAAAAAGTGACGCCAGCGCAGTCACAGCAATGGAGCGCGGGAGGTAGTCCGATATGATAAAAATTAATAAGCAGTTCTTAGGAGCCGCTTCATTTAATTGTTAGGCATCAAATAATCAAAATCAACTATGCATATAAGTCAATTTACAGGATTTTATCCCTCGCGGCCTTTTTGGGCTGTAAGTAAGGTTAACTTTTCCGAGCAAAGCTATGATGGTTGGTTCCATGACCAGATGGTTGAGGAGGTTTTCTCTGATGAGCGTGAGACTCATACGATAAAAGTGTGTAGGGACGGAAGGGTGATGATTCGAATAGAGTCTCTCGAAGCCATTGATGATCAAGTTGAGAATATTCCTATTGAGGAAACGGTCAAGCGCTGGGGCGATTATCTTGATTATCTTAACTCGTACTACCTTTTACTTGATTCCTCCACTATTGAAATATCAAATCTCGCCTATTTTAGCCTTCACGAAATTACTAATAGAGACGCTTTTAGAATCCGTTATGAAGACGGAAAAAGTGTGGGTGAAAACATAGCGGCAGAAAGCATAGCGTCTGTGTTTCAGATGGGGCGCTACTTATCGAGTTACAGGCAAGATGTTCCAATTGAGTATGATCAAAGAATCTTAATGCGTCAGGTAATCTCTGACGATGTGATTAGGCATGCGTCCGAAAAGTTTTCTGCGGTTGTGGCCACGCCTGGATTGCAAAAAATGCTATCTTCATTTGCGAAATCACTTAGTGAATATAAAGTAGGCAACTATGAGACCTCAATCGTTCTATCGTGGTTTATAACCGAAGAAGCTCTGAGCAAGCTATGGCAAGAGCATATAGAAGGGCTCAACGAAAAGTTCGAAAGCGGTAGAAGGAGAGTTAATAGAGAACGCAAAGACTTTCTAACAGGCCGAGATTTCACAATTAGCGCTATCTCCAATCTACTAGAGCTTTGGGGCATTCTTCCCTTCGAGCAGTTTCAAAAGGTTGATAAGGTTAGAGGGTACAGAAACAAAATTGTCCATTCACTCGGATTTGTCCCGGGGGCCGGTGAGTCTCAATTAGCATTGAATGTTGCGAAATCGATGATCGGGCGTATAGGTAATGTTGAATTCACGCCTAGCATGGGTTACTCAATAACGGGTTTATGATTCAGATAATGTTCAGGTCAAAGCCTAACAAATCAAAGCACGTGGAAGCAGTAGAGCTGCGCCAGTCCATTTGAGGTGTTTTTGACCGTCCGCTCTTTGTCTAAGTGCGCCTGTCAATCTGACTGCCATACTTAAGTCTCCTATTATACAGGAGACAACTCATGGCAATTAAAATCCATACACCTTGGAACAAAAATCGTATTATCGGTCAGAAAAAACCTCTTCAGATATCACATATATGGGGTATCAGGGTTCGCTTGGAGCTTGAAGGACGGGAGCGTGATCTCGCACTATTCAACCTTGGACTTGATAGCAAACTACGAGGTTGTGACCTCGTTAAACTCAAGGTTTCAGATATTGTTTGCGGACGTTCAGTTCTGAGACGCACTCATGTCGTTCAACAGAAAACAGGTAGTCCTGTCCAATTTGAAATTACACCAAACACCGGAGAATCGATCATGGCTTGGTAAATAAAGCCGGATTGAAAGCATCTGACTATCTTTTTAAGTCTCGTATACATGGTGCTGAGCACATATCAACTAGACAATATAATCGCATTTTTCACGGATGGATCGAAAAACTTGGACTAGATACATCGCTCTACAGTACCCACTCAATGCGCAGAACTAAACCCTATCTGATTTATAAGAAGACTAAAAACCTTCGGGTAGTGCAACTCTTGCTTGGCCACAAGAAGTTAGAAAGCACTGTCCGTTACTTGGGCATCGAGGTAGACGATGCTCTGGAAATATCGGAATCTATTGAGGTTTAGGCTTTATGGGGCTGCATGTGCAGCCCCTCTGTACGTTAAGCGGACATTTTAATTTTTCCATGGAAACACTTAATATGGGTTTTCATTGCAAACGAGGTTTACCTATGAGAAGTACGTGTTGGGGGGTTATTTATGTGGTAGTTGTTGCAGCCTTCTCACTTGTCTATTTTTTATTTTGGCTAGCCAAGCCAGATAGTTTCATTATTAACTCTGAGTTAAATGTTCACCCATTCTACGATATGGACAGGCTAATGTGGGGTGATGAAAATTATGACTATAAAGTGGGAAGTCGCATAAGTCTTATTGAGCTAAAAGAAGAAAACGACAAATATTTTTTAGAGTTATCTAACAGTCAGGACAATCTTAAAACTATAGAGATTGAAATGCTTGAGATTAGAGATGAGCTAGAAAAGCTTTCCGAAATACGAAATTCTGAAATTGATAACAATACTGAAGCTTTTGATAGTAAGAAACTGACTCCTTTCGTTTTGAAAGAGAAGAATATCCAAGCGGAGCTAGCAAAGCTTGAAAAAGAATTACCTCAGACTGCCAAAACACAAGAAGATATAGAGCTGATTCGTCGAGTAGGTGACAAGAGAGTTGAACTTGCTCGTATTAGAGTTGAGAAAGCTCATCAGGCATACCTCAATTCAGAATTTATGTTGAACAACCTAAGTTCTTTTATGACTCAAGAAACGCGAGACAGATATGCCGAGTTAAATCAAAGAGAGACTGACAATTATGAGGAAAGATTTCAAATTGAAAGTCGCATGAGGGATGCTCGTTCAATAACTCTTGATAAAGTCGAAAAACATATTAAAGATTATAGAAACAAACTGAATATTGTTGACTTCTTTTATTTCAGTGTTGGCATATCTACAACTACAACCTTTGGTGATATCGTTGCCAACGACAGATTAGTTAGAGGCGTTGTAAGCTTCCAGCTAATAATATGCATATTCATAATTGGTGGGTTTGTAAACTCTGTCATTGTGAGAGAAGCTAGCAAGTCAAGCAAATCGGATGCCGCCGTTTCTTGAAACGTTAAACGTCCGTTGTTTGTCTATTGATGCCCGTCAGTGCTCACAGTTAGGCAGCTGCGTACGTGAAGCGGACCTTGGAGCAATGAACTTTCCATCTCAAAG
>CERD01073677.1_pt1 | contig 10896 bp, 8 predicted proteins | sample 530931 | NCBI WGS metagenome assembly CERD01 (sample SAMEA2621101, study PRJEB7988) | marine metagenome | isolation source: saline water (ENVO:00002010), including
CTGCGTGGGCAACATCTGCCGCAGCCCCATGGCCGAAGCCATGCTCCGAGATCAGCTGGCGGGCAAGAATATCCGCGTTGCCTCCGCCGGCGTCGGCGCCCTGGTAGACAAACCCATGGACAGCACTGCGCTGGAAGTCCTGCGTGAACACGGTGGCGATCACGCCGATCACAAAGCCCAGCAGCTGACCCGTGAGATGGCCCATCAGTACGACCTGATCCTGACCATGGAACCACGCCATGTGCAGGACATCCTCAAGATAGCCCCCGAGGCACGCGGCAAAACCTTCCTGCTTGGCAAATGGCAAGGCGATCAAAGATCCCCGACCCCTACCGCCAGCAACGCCCCGCGTTTGAGCACGTTTATCAACTGGTCCAGCAAGGCGTAGCCAGCTGGGCTAAACACCTATAACAAGCACACAAGAATCAAACTCCTGATTTCCGAAGGGATTACATGCAGAACAACACCCCGACTACTGCAGCACAACACGACAGCGACGAAATCGATCTCCTGGCCCTGCTCGGCGCACTAATAGATGGTAAATGGATCATCATCGGCTTTACCGTCTGCTTTGCAGTGATCGGTGTTGCTTATGCGTTGTTGGCCACGCCTGTCTACCGAGCTAATGCCTTGATTCAGATTGAGGAGAAGTCAGGTAGCACCCTTTCAGGGCTCGGCGAGCTGTCAGATATGCTAGGCAGTACCCCTGAGGCAGTAACCGAAATAGAACTGCTGAAATCCAGGGCAGTCATCGGGCAGGCGGTGGACAACTTGAAGCTCGATATTATCGTAGAACCTAGGTATTTCCCCGTAATTGGCCATTGGCTTGCCCGGCGCTACAATCAAGAGTCAATAGACGAGCTGGCAAGTCCCCTACTTGGATTTGACAGCTACGCTTGGGGCGGTGAGAACCTCGATATCTTCCAGCTTGAGGTACCGAATAGTTACCTGAGCAAGCCTCTCGTACTCGTTGCTGGCGAGAACAAAACCTACACTCTCTACAACGATGACGGAGAAGCCGTGCTGCAGGGGGCCGTTGGCGAGCAAGTAAACAACAACGGCTTCACCATGCAGGTGAAATTACTTAATGCTCGCCCAGAAACCCGCTTTGAGGTCATCAAGCAACGCAAGTTAAATACTATCATCGATTACCAACAGCAATTAGGCGCAGCAGAGCGCGGTAAGGACTCAGGCATCATCAGCCTGGGTCTCCAGCACGAAAACCCTCGGTACGCCATCAACATACTGAATGAGGTTAGCCGCCTGTATGTGCGCCAAAACGTAGAGCGAAACTCAGCTGAAGCCGCCCAAAGCCTCGAGTTTCTGCGTGAGCAACTGCCTCAAGTGCGCAAAGAGTTGGAACGGTATGAGCAGGCGCTCAACGAGTATCAGACGAGTACAAAGTCCGTCGATATCACTATCGAGACTCAAGCCATCCTTGACCAAATCGTCGAGCTAGATACGCTGATCTCCGAGCAAAACCTCAAACGCGCGGAGATGGAGCGCCGCTTTACTCGCCAGCACCCGTCCTACCAGGCGTTAATGGACCAGATGGAGCAGCTGAACAGGCAAAAGGCTGAGCTAACTAGCAAAGTAGAATCCTTACCCTCCACCCAACAAGAGCTGCTGCGCCTTACTCGTGACGTAAAAGTCACTACAGAGGTGTACACCGCCATGCTAAACAGCACTCAAGAACTGGATGTACTGCGCGCAGGGACAGTTGGTAACGTACGAATTATCGACACAGCGGACGTGAACATAGAAGAACCTGTAAGTCCCAAAAAGGCTTTCATAGCAATTGTAGCGACCTTACTCGGCGGCCTAGTTGGCACGGCACTAGTGCTTTTACGGAGGATGCTCAATCGTGGAGTGGAGGATCCGGAGGTCATCGAACAACTTGGCCTGCCCGTGTATGCGACTATTCCGTACAGCCGCGACCAAGAACTCGTCGAAACCAAGAAAAAGGGTGAAAGAAGCGCTAGCGATGCTGCATCTATGCTGCTAGCCGTAAGCAACCCGGCTGATCTTGCAATAGAGGCGCTACGAAGCCTAAGAACCAGCCTGCACTTCGCGCGCCTTGAGGCCAAAAACAACATCTTGATGATTTCAGGCCCGAGCCCTGGCGTCGGTAAGTCGTTCGTATCCGCAAACTTAGGAGCCATCATGGCGCAGGCAGGCCAACGTGTACTGCTGATTGATGCAGATATGCGCAAAGGCTACCTAAACAAGCTTTTCAAACTCCCCGCTGAAAATGGCCTGTCGGAGCTGCTTGCAACGCGAATCACTAGTAAAGATGCAATTTATCAGACAGAGGTAGAAGGCCTTCAGGTGGTTCCTCGCGGTCAAATCCCACCCAACCCGTCCGAACTGCTGATGCATGCGAACTTCACAAGCTTCCTAGACAACGTCAAAGATGAATACGATATCGTAATCGTCGATACGCCGCCGATTCTCGCAGTAACAGACGCTGCAATTGTGGGCCGCCAAGTTGGTATGAGCCTGATTGTCACGCGCTTCGCGGTGAACGCTGCCAAAGAAATTGAAGTAGCAATACGACGCTTTGAGCACAACGACATACAACTCAAGGGTGCGATCTTCAACGCGGTTGAGAAAAAGGCCGCAGCCTACGGATATGGAAATTACGGCTACTATAGCTACGAGTACAAGTCCGACAAGCAGTAACGTCAACATATAGACCTCAGGGTGCTCCTACACAAATGTAGCAGCACCCTTCCCCTCCGGCTTACCTACAATTCAGCGCCCAGCGCCAATCCGAACGAACGAGCCAAATCAAAGGAATCGTCGCATGAAAATCGCCGTTGCAGGGACTGGCTACGTCGGCCTGTCCAATGCTGTACTATTGGCCCAACACAATCAGGTTGTTGCCTTGGACATCGTGCAAAGCAAAGTAGACCAGATCAATGACCGACAATCCCCCATTGCAGATGCCGAGATCGAAGACTTTCTACGAAACCACGATCTTCAGCTGAAAGCTACCACCGATAAATCAGCTGCCTTTAAAGATGCAGACTACATTATCATCGCCACACCCACCGACTACGACCCACAAACCAATTACTTCAACACGCAAAGCGTGGAGTCAGTTGTTGCCGACGCGATCGCCCTGAATCCACAAGCGACCCTAATAATAAAATCGACGGTCCCCGTTGGTTACACTCAGCAACTACGGGGAAAAACCGGGCATGCGAACATCATCTTCTCGCCAGAGTTTCTACGCGAAGGCAAGGCACTATACGACAACCTCTATCCGTCACGCATCGTCGTCGGTGAGCAGAGCGCACGAGCGCTAGCTTTTGCCGAACTGTTAAAGCAAGGAGCGATAAAGCAGGACGTGCAGGTGCTACTGACCAATAGTACAGAAGCAGAAGCAATTAAGCTCTTCGCCAACACCTATCTCGCCATGCGCGTCGCCTATTTTAATGAGCTGGATACCTACGCCGAGACACATGGGCTAGACACACGCCAGATAATAGACGGTGTATGCATGGACCCACGTATAGGCACCCACTACAACAATCCGAGCTTTGGATACGGTGGCTACTGCTTACCCAAAGATACCAAGCAATTGCTTGCCAACTACCAAGATGTGCCAAGCAACATTGTGCAAGCTATCGTAGATGCAAACCGAACCCGCAAAGACTTTATCGCCGACTCGATTATCAGGCGAAACCCCAAGACAGTAGGCATCTACCGGCTGGTAATGAAAGCCGACTCTGACAACTTCCGTGCGTCAGCGATTCAAGGGGTAATGAAGCGTATTAAGGCTAAAGGTATCGAAGTAATCGTTCATGAACCGACGGTTAAAGAGGAGCACTTCTTTAACTCAGAAATTGTAAATGACCTAGTGGCGTTCAAAGAACGCAGCTGCGTAATTGTAGCTAACCGATACGCAGATGAGCTGCTGGACGTAAGAGAGCGGGTGTATACCAGAGACCTATTTGGCAAAGATTCTTAAGGGGATTTGGCATGAAATTTCTAGTAACCGGCGCAGCGGGCTTCATCGGCATGCACACCACTCTTCGACTACTAGAGGATGGTCACGAGGTCGTGGGGCTAGACAACTTGAATAGCTACTACGATCCTGCATTGAAGCAACACCGCCTCGCGCAACTAAAAGGGAAAAAGGGCTTCCGTTTTGTAAAAATGGACCTTGCTGACCGAGAAGATATTGCAAGACTATTTAAAGAAGAAAAGTTCAATCGAGTCATCCATCTAGCGGCGCAAGCCGGAGTACGTTACTCGATAGAGGCGCCGTTTGACTATGTCGACAGTAACTTGGTCGGCATGATGAGCATCTTGGAAGGTTGTCGCCATAACGAGGTACAGCATTTAGTGTACGCTTCGTCCAGCTCAGTGTATGGAATGAACACTAAAACACCATTTAGCGAACAAGACAACGTTGACTATCCTGTATCTTTATATGCGGCCACAAAAAAATCAAATGAGCTAATGGCTCACAGCTACTCGCACCTCTACAACATTCCGACCACTGGGCTTCGCTTCTTCACTGTATACGGACCGGCAGGGCGTCCAGACATGGCACCTTGGCTATTCACTGAGGCCATATCCAAAGGATTGCCAATAAAAGTTTTCAACCACGGAAAGATGAAAAGAGATTTCACACACGTGGACGACATAGTAGAAGGGATAATGAGGATCCAAAACGCCCCTCCTACAAACTGCTCTCCAACTAAAGCGCCTTACGTGATTTACAACATAGGGAACAACAACCCTATCGAGCTAGACCGCTTCATCGCAGCAATCGAAAAATCATGCGGAAAGATGGCAGTTAGAAAAAACATGGAAATGCAGCCGGGCGATGTACCTGTAACATATGCAGACACAGAAAAGCTTGAAAGTGCCGTCAGCTACCGCCCTAAAACAGAGATAGAGTGCGGCATTGACACTTTCGTTCAGTGGTACAAAAACTACTCCAACGCACGTGCATAACTTACAACTCTAGCAGACCTCGACCAATGACAACACTTCGCACAAAAAAAAATCAATCAGAGATCATACTCGCAGGCAGGTGTGACCACGACAATTTCGGCGACTCTCTGATGTTCTCAATATACGCGTCCGCATTACAAGAAGACTTCGACGTAAAGGTTTTTGAAGCCACCCCTTCTTTCATTGGCAGACTCCAGCAGGACGGACTAGAAACCAAGTCTATATCTTTAAGCGAACTTAAATCCTCTCCTGAAAATAAGATATTTGTGTTTGTAGGAGGCGGATACTTTGGCGAGCCTGAAATAAACAAAAGGACTTGGAACAAAAACTTTAAAAAAGGATATTTCTTCAAAACTAGCCAACTCTTAAAAGAACTAAACATACCTTACTTAATCCAGGGCGTAGAAGTTGGCCCGATATCAAACAAAGAAACAATAGGCATAGTAAGAGATCTACTAAAAAACGCGCAACACCTTGTCGTCAGAAACAAAGCATCTCGCACTTTCTGCGAAGAAAAGCTGGGGATAAGCACTTCAAAATACTCGCCTGACATTGTTCTCTTTGGAGCCTCAAACTTCCTTGAACGTCGGTCACCAATCGATACCATAGAAGTGCGCAACACCATAGCTCTCCATGTAACTGGAAGGCTGTTTTCGAAAAACCCCCTAGCACAGATAAACCTGAAAAGCATAATAAGAAAAATCAAGGAAAAAAAACCAAGCAAAGTTACATTATTCTTTGACCAAGCAGAAAACGAGCGAAAATTTTACGAACAGGCTCTAAAAACGAAAGCAGCGCTAGAAGAAAGCAATATCGAAACCTCACTAGAAAGATACGACGGTCATGAGCAGCTTCTTCGCCTAATAAGCGAATCCGAGTTAGTCATAACAACAAAGCTTCACGCAGGAATGAGCGCAATCAGCTTAAACCGGAAGGTCCTCTCAATCTCCTCTGCCCCCAAAATAAAAAGATTTTATCTTGAAAGCGGCCTAGAAAGCGCTCACTGCAGCTATTTCTTCTCTACGCCAAGTCAAAAAGCCGCCGCACTTGAACGAGCATTAAAGCAACAAGCGTGGAAAATACCTAAGAACGTAATAAGTGATTCAGAAGGCAACATAACTCAAATAAAGAATGCGCTATGCAAGAAATATTAATACTTATCAACGTAATAATTCTTATCTACACAATAAAAAAGACCGGCGGAGCGTCACCCGCCGGCATAGCGTCGATCTACATAACAATATGTATAGCATCTTTCTACGTCATTAACTATCTTCAGCTAACCAAAGAGATGCTGTTGTTCACCGCAATGCCAATTAATGACTACCAAGGCATCGACACAACGGTCATATCAGTTTACACCGGACTTAACCTGCTGTCCTTCATTTGTGCCTACACAGCCCAAACCAACACCATAAAAACGCAACAATTGCGAACCTACCGTACAAAACCAAATTTTAAAATCGGACAGAATGCAACAATAACGATATGCGTTATTTTTATTGGGCTGAACTGCGCCAATTTATTGCACCTAATGAGTCTGGACATAGACACACTACTCAGCAACAGAAGCTACCTTACAATCAAAACCCCGGAAGAGATTGGCATAACCAACCCCGCAGCAAGGATATACCATTTTCTTTTTAGATTCATTGGCGCCATATCTGTAATTATACTGTGTGAAGCGCTTTACCAAAGAAACCTTCTAATTAGCATACTGAGTTTTACTTTCTTTATGTACTGCGCAACGTTACTGGCAGCAGGCGCGTCGCGCTGGCTAGCAGTATACATAGCTCTTGCGGCACTTTATGTGTACATAAGAAAACCTCGATACGCAAAGACGATTACGGCCGCCCTGATCGCCTTAACTTTTTTTTCATTTATTTTTGTACTACTCGGAAGGGCTAGCGGCACATACGGGATTGCTCACCTCGGCGAGTATATCAACAAATTTAATCCTCAGATATTGACGCTTTACATAGGCGGCATATTCGTCAACGTGTTTGAAGGCGCATTCAACCTAGCAAACTCCATAATACTGGACCCTCAGTTTAACCCTTGGTACATACACCACTCCTTTTTGCCTCTATTCTCATTCATGGACGGGTTTTCAGGCAAAATATCACAACTGGCCTGGAAGTTTGCACCGCACGTACCGATGTCAGCCATCAGCGAAACCTACACTTTTGGAAACGAGTGGTTTTTAATATACGTATGCATGTATTTCTCAATGTTGCTTTTAGCTTCTCGAGTATATACTAGCGACCTTTCGTTTCATGCAAAAATGGCCTTGATGGCCCCTACCTATTACATAATCATCGCCCAACATACATATTCACTCAGAACCATGATGAAGCCAACCTTATTTTTAATAATACTATTCTCACTAATATTAATAGTAAAAAGAAAAACACGTCCATCAGGACTCTCAAGGTAAAGTCTTGAAAATCTCAAACTATGCCCACATCCTTACAATTGCATCTCTAAAAGGAGGCGGAGCACTCCTAAACTTAGGGATTACATTTCTGGTAATGAATCGAGCAAGTCCAGCGGACGCCGGAAAATTCCTGTTCATCCTGAGCGCAGTATATATATATTCATATATCGCCAGACTAGGGTCAGACAACTTTATCGTAAAATCCTTTTCCAGCTTATCTGGAGCCGCGACCAACAAAGAGAACGCAACTTACAGCTCACTACTATTAGCGTGCTTAATCATACCTCTTACATCCCTCCCCATCTTAACAATAACAACTGATCTTTCCCTAAAGGAGGCCATCTCAACACTGGCCATAATCTCGTTTTACTCCGTTACACAGGTTAACTCCAGATTCAGCCAAGCCAAGTCAAAAATAGTACAAGCATCGCTTTCAATGAGCGCGTATGTTCCGGCTTTCTTTATATCTCTATTCCTTATAGTAAGTAACTCAAGCACCGAAGCGTCAATTGGTCTACTGCTTACCATCTACTTGGCAAGTAGTTTTGCATCAGCAGCACTCAGCACCAAATACAAAAAAATATGCAAATTTAAGATCTTGGAGCTAAAGCAAGAATACAAAGAGTGTTTTTCCTTCTTCTCCACAGGACTTATTGGAATATTGATACTGTGGGGCGGCTCATTTTATGCGGGATATGCACTTCCATTCCAAGACGTAGGTCAACTTTCCGCAAGCCAGCGCATTACTGTATCCATAAATTTAATATTGGTAGCGATCAGTCTTTATGCCTCACCGATAATATCCAGAGAATTCAAATCATCAGGAACCAAGGCTTTAATTGCGACAATCGCCCAGTGCAACAGAGCCATATTGTTTTTTTGTGTAATAACTGCCGCAACACTATTCACCTTTCTTGATGAGATATCAGACTTCTTCGAAATAACTGCGGAAAACCAATCACTAATAATAATATTAGCAATAGCTCAAATATTTTCTTGCCTAACGGGCTTATCCCTTCAGATACTCAACATGACGGGAAACCAGGCATATACTCGACGATCGACTGCATTTGGAGGGGGCGTTTTATTGCTATCGTGCGCCGTATCAACCATTTCTCCCAGCACGACAGCTTTTGCAACATCAATAGCCCTAGGTTTAATTGGCCAAAATATTGCAGCGCTCTTCTTCGTTAAGCGCAAGCTTGGGCTCAACCCGATAAAGATTTAACTCAGGACCTCTCAATGGAATCATTAAATATTCTATATTGCCTCAGGCGCGACGCGCATACAAAGCCTGGAGGAGACTCGGGAAAAGTAGAAAAATATATAAAAGAGCTAAGCAAAATAAACATTAAGGCGAACATCGTTACAAATCCGTCCCAGCTTTCCCAGTTAACTTCCGACCCTACATTAGTCCACATATTTAACACTCAGACGCCTTACGAAAACATACCATACTATAAATGGGCGAAACGGCGAAAAATTCCGATCTATTTTTCCACAATACATCACCAAGAGAAGTTCATGGAGATGTACTTTAAAACCAGTAAAATCGGTCGTTTCCTTAATTATGAAATGCACTCGTGGCTAACAAGCTTGGCAAAGGAGATATTGGTTTATCGCTCCATTCGAAACCTTACCAACTTCTCAAGACTCCCCAAAAGCATAAATCGAAAGATCATTGAAAACTCAGAGTCAATCTTCCCACTTTCCACTTCAGAGCTTGAGCATCTAGAAACTGACCACGCAATCAGAATCCCAAAAGAGAAAGTCACCATAATCCCCAACGGTCAAACCTTCACCAGTCCAACGGAGCAACTTACCAGGGACATTGATATTTTAGTGGTTGGAAGAATTGAACCCAGGAAAAACCAACTAAAGATAGCCCAGGCGCTATCAAAATCGAACTACACAGTATGCTTTGCTGGCCAAGAGAACACAAATCACACCACTTACGTTCGAGATTTTAAAGACACCGTAAACTCTTCGAAAAATATCAGTTTTATCGGAAAACAAAACCAAGACCAACTGAAAGAACTATACACAAAATCCAGAATCAACCTTTCTAACTCTTGGTTTGAAGTTGTATCCCAAGTAGACCTTGAGGCTACCGCCTTGGGGTGCAAGCCTATTGTAAGCGAAGCAGGTGCAATTCTTGATTACTTTTCCCCCGCACCAATAACTCTATCTCCAAATTGTTCAGAACAAGAAATACTCGATGCAGTGAACAGCGCAGCCCTGCCGACCTACTCACCTAAAATTCGAGAAGATTATTTTTTTGAATGGTCCTCTATAGTAGAAAAAATACTGCACATTTACAGAAAAGCTGACGCCTCATGAAAATACACATATCGATTATCGACTTCCACAAATCTGATCGCGTCCAAATACTTCTAGATTCTCTAGCAAAACAAAGTCTATATTCCTCCACTTCCATATGCGTTCTGGACAACAGCAACTGCAGCGAGAATTTCAAAACTCTCTATAACTCGGCAAGCAATAAAAGCAATATAAGCCTGATTCGCTCTAAAGAAAACTTAGGCTACACCAAAGCTACAAACCTGTCGGTCGACAGCTCGGCAGACTATATCTTCCTGATAAACCCAGACATAATTTTACCTAATAACAAAACACTAGAGCAGTGCATTGAAAAAATCCAGTCCACTCCAAAGACTGGAGTTCTAGGATTGCGTCAGGTTACTGACTCTGGCGAGTTTGAGCTTATTGCACGTAGATTCCCTTCGTTGCTTGTCCAGATAGCAAGAAGAATACCGGCTTTGAGAGTTCTGCCTGCTTTCAAAAGGAAGGTAGAGGAATACGAAGACAGCTCTACGAACCAACAGACCGAGGGAACTTATGTCGTTGATTGGGTACAAAGCTCATTTTGGCTGGTGCCTGGAGAAGTCTGGAGAGCCATCGGCGGACTCCCTGAAGAGTATTTCCTCTTCATGAGCGAGCCACACTTCTCTCAGTCCGCAAAGAATCTGGGCTACAACACCGTCATTTATTCAGATATTGCTGTTATATCTGATGGAATTAGGGCATCTGGCGGCGGACTGTCCGGCATATTAAAATCCAAGGTCCTAAGAATGCACATACTTGACGCTTTTAAATACTACCTAATCAAAGGGTTCAGAAAAATCAAATGAAAATACTAGTCACTGGCGGGGCTGGTTTTATCGGCTCCGCGGTTATACGACATCTAATATCAAACACATCCTACGTTATTGGTAACCTCGACAAGCTAACCTATGCAGGCAACCAGGACTCGCTTGCTATGGCTGCCGCTTCTAGCCGCTACTCTTTTTTTCATGTCGACATTTGTGATTCAAACGCTATAAACAAAGTATTCCATGATTTCAATCCTAACGCAGTAATGCACCTAGCTGCAGAGTCGCACGTAGATCGCTCCATTGACGGTCCCTCTGAATTCATCCAGACCAATATCGTCGGAACCTACACTCTTTTGGAAGCGGCTCGGCAGTACT
>CERD01084010.1_pt1 | contig 10873 bp, 8 predicted proteins | sample 530931 | NCBI WGS metagenome assembly CERD01 (sample SAMEA2621101, study PRJEB7988) | marine metagenome | isolation source: saline water (ENVO:00002010), including
CCGTAAACCCAATCGCCGCTCCGGTCCCCGGTAAACATCCTTCCCGTCCGGTTTCCGCCGTGGGCCGCCGGCGCGAGTCCCACCACCAATAGCCGGGCTTGGTGGTCCCCACAGGCGGGAAGAGGCTTGCCCCAGTAGTCCCAATCCATGTACATACGCCGCTTCGTCCGGGCGACCTCTTCCCGGTAGGGCACCAGCCTGGGACACTTGGTGCAGGCGATTATCGTCTCTTGTAGTTGTTCCAGCTCAGTCATGGAAATCTCAACCATCCGGGGCTTCGGATTCGCCGCTGGGACTATACAGGAGCCCCCGTAACGCCGCAACAAGATGATATACTCCGGTGACGTGCCGGCCAATGCCCTCCCGTCATTCCGGCCCTTCCGCGGAAGGGGAATCCATGGACCGCTGGCGGCATTAGCACAGTCAAATATCTGGTCCACGCCGTCTGTGAACAAAAGGGACGTTAACGCCCAACCCCCACTTAATCCGGCCCTCCAAGGAGTCAAAATGCCCGACGAAAACGACTTATTTGAGATCCAAAGAACCACCCGTGCCATGCGCCGGCTCAAGCCCGACCCGGTGCCCAATGAGTTGGTCCAAAAGATACTTCGCGCGGGTATGAACGCGGCCAGCGGCGGGAATAGCCAACGCTGGCGGTTTCTGGTCATCAAGGATCAGTCCATCAAAGAGAAGGTCCAAGCTTACTACAAGCGCGCCTTCGATGAAGTGGTCAGCCCCAGATACCTGTCCAGCGAACCCCCTCCCGGTTCCAGTCCCGGCCGCTATCGTAGGCAGCACAGCGCCGTGGAATATCTGACCGACCATTACCACGAAGCGCCCATCTGGATCGTGGCCTGCCAAGACGACGGACAGTCGACGCCCAGCCGTTCTTCGGGAGCATCCATCTACCCGGCGGTTCAAAACATGCTGCTGGCCGCCCGTGCTTTGGGATTGGGGGCCACATTGACCACCCGGCATTTGAATTTCGAAGCTGAAGTCGAGGCTATATTCGGTTTGCCCCAAGGAATCCACTCTTACGCCATCCTGCCCATTGGCTATCCCCTTGGTAACTTCGGACCGGTACGGCGAGGAGATATGGCTGACTTTGTGTATTTGGACACCTGGAACAACCAGTATCCCGGTCTTGAATAGGATCAGTTGGCGTGAACTTTACTGGATTCCCCTTCCGCGGAAGGGCCGGAATGCAAAAACCCTTACTGGAACGCTGCCGCGCCGCCGCGTAAATTGATTAACCGCAGGCGCTATGCTAACGTAAATCTTTGGGTATCCGGTTAAATCCCCATCAAGCTATCTCTTTCGGCTTTGGCGTCGTGCCGCGGAAACCATATACTCGCGAAATCCTTGTCCAATCACCGGTTGGAGGCCCTTGGTAAGCTTTCGATTTTCCCCAAACCCCAACCTGGCGCACCAGATAAACTGGTTGCCGTGGGGTGAGGCTGCGTTCGCCAAGGCCCAAGAGGAAAACAAACCGGTCTTGCTGTCCATATCCGCAGTGTGGTGCTACTGGTGCCACGTTATGGACGAGACCTCCTATTCCGACCCGGACGTCGCCCGGCTCATCGACCAGAGCTTCATCGCTATCCGAGTGGACAATGACCACCGGCCGGACTTGAACTCCAGATACAACGTGGGTGGATGGCCGACGACCGCTTTCCTGACCGGGCACGGCGGACTTATTGGCGGAGCCACCTACCTTCCACCGGACCAATTCCTGTCCATGTTGTCGGAGTTGTGTCAGGCTTACGAAGAAGACCGGGCGCAACTATACGACCAGGCCCGCGGATTGCTCAGTCAACGCCAAGACCGGGCCGGCCGAATCACTGCGGGTCCCGAACTGGACGACTCATTTCCGGACCAGGTCGCCCGCAGCTTGGCCGGCGCGTACGATGCGATCAATGGCGGTTTTGGGCAAGAACCTAAGTTCCCCAACGGGCCCATACTCCAATACTTAGTCCACCTGACCCGGACCACCAGTGAAGACTTCTACCGGTCCATGCTGGTCAAGTCCCTGGACCATATGTCTTGCGGGCCGCTGTATGACAGCGAGGAAGGCGGCTTTTTTCGCAACGCCGGGAATGCCGACTGGTCGGATCCCCAGCGAGAGAAACTGCTGGAAGACAACATTAGCCTGGCCCAGGTTTACCTGGACGCCAACTCCGTTTTGGACCGGGACGACTACCGGCGGGTGGCTTCTCAGACGGTCGATTACATCGTGACCAGTTTGTTCGATTCGGAGATCCCCGGATTCCGGGGCAGCCAGGGCGCCCATTCCGACTACTTCAGCCTCCCTGTATCGTCCCGGATGGAGCAAGAAGTCCCGGCCGTGGACCCTTACCTCTACACCCACAGTAATGCTCAGTCGGTTTCCCTGCTCCTAGACGCCGCCTGGAAGCTGAGCCGGCCCGAACTGACCGGAACAGCCTTGGCTGTGTTGGACCATTTGGAATCAATGGCCCAAGCCGGGAAATTGAGCCACGTCTATGATGCTACGGGCGCCGGAGACGAGCTGTCGTTCTTGATGGATTGGGCTGGGCTGCTCATCGCGTTGACCGACGCCCACGGATATACCGGACGGGAACACTATTTGGACCGGGCGAAGTCGGTGGTCACAGAGCTTCTGGACCGCTTCTACGACGAAACCGGCGGCGGCTTCTTCGACATCGAAGCTAGCACCCAGCCCATCGGGTATCTGAGGCTACGGGAAAAACCGCTGGCGGAGAACGTTTCCGTGGCCATCGGGCTGCTCAAGCTATGGCAGGCGACTCGGGACGATGACTACCGGCAGATAGCCGAGACCACCTTGAGCGCCTGCGCCAGTACCTTCCACGAATACGGGGCCCAGAGCGCCGGTTACGGTTTGGCCGTCAGCCTGCTAAAGAATTCGCCGGTGGAAGTGACCGTTGAAGGACGGCCTGAAGACCCGGAGACTTCGCACATGATTCAAGCCGCGGCCCAGTTGTCTTGCCCCAACCTGGTCATCAAGCCGGTTCTGGTTGATGAGACTCAACTCCCAGCTCAGGCCCATGTTTGCTTGGATACTCTGTGCCTGCCTCCGGTGACGAACCCTGACTTGCTGGAAGGTTTGGTTTCTGAGATGTCGGCGCCGGCCGCCAGTCCCTTTGAAAATGTTTTGGACCGGTTGGCCGGGTTCTGAAACACCGATCCTGATCTAGAACAATGCGCGCAAAGGCATCGGCGACAGGGCGGTTCGATCTGACTGCATTGAGACGGCGTAGTCGAGCTAGGTGAATACCGTCACCCACGCCAAGACCTAAGGATATACCGGAGGAACGGATTGCTAAGAACCAAGGACTGTGGCGACCTTCGCGAAGACAGTATAGGTAGCCAACCTACCCTGGCCGGTTGGGTCAGCCGCCGGCGCGACCACGGGGGCGTGATATTTGTTGATTTACGAGACCGGTCCGGAATCGTACAGGTAGTTTTCAATCCCGAGACCTCACCCCAGGCCTATGAGATAGCGGATCAGCTTCGCTCCGAATGGGTTGTGCAGGTCAAGGGCACGGTACGGGCCCGTCCTCCCGGCAGTGAAAACCCGGCGATGGCCACGGGAATGGTAGAAGTGGCCGCCGACGAAGCATCTATCCTAAACCCTTCTCTAACCCCGCCCTTCTACATCAGCGATGACGTGGAGGTGGACGAGAGTTTGCGACTGCGCTACCGCTACTTAGACCTGCGGCGGCCGGAGATGCTTCGAAACCTTACTCTACGGCACCAGGCGGTGAAATACATCAGGGACTTCCTGAGCGACCGCGGTTTCCTGGAGATTGAGACCCCCATCTTGATTAAGAGTACTCCGGAGGGGGCCCGTGATTTCCTGGTGCCAAGCCGCATGCAGCCGGGTAACTTCTATGCCCTCCCCCAATCGCCGCAGCAACTCAAACAGTTGCTGATGGTGTCCGGTGTGGAGAAGTACTTCCAGATCGCCCGCTGTTTCAGAGACGAAGACTTGCGAGCCGATCGCCAGCCGGAGTTCACCCAACTTGATCTGGAGATGAGCTTCGTTGAGGAGGAGGACATACTCCAATTAACTGAGGAGCTATACACCGGCATGATCGAGTCCGTCGCCCCTGATCGGACGATGATTAAGCCCTTTCCTAGGCTGGAATATGCCGAGGCGATGGACCGGTACGGCAGCGATAAACCGGACCTGCGTTTCGGCTTAGAAATGACCGACGTCACCGATCTAGCCAAGGAAACCGAGTTCCGGGTCTTTTTGTCGGTGGCCCAAAATGGCGGGATAATCAAAGGATTCGTCGTGCCCGGCCAGGGAGAATACACCGGCACTATGATGCGCAACCTGGAGGAGACAGCGCAGAAATTCGGCGCCGGAGGTCTAAGCCACGCGCGATTCCACGGCGCGGGAGCCATCGGCGAGATTGCTGAAGAAGATGTGTTGCTCTCGCCCGGACTGAGAATGCCGGTGGAGTGGAGCCGCCGCCTGGCGGAAACAATGGGAGCCGTTCCCGGTGATATGGTCTTGCTGATGGCCGGCCCCGCCAGACAAGTGAACACGTGGTTAAGCGCCATGCGGGATCATATGGGTCAAGCCCTGGGGCTGGCCGACCTTCAAACATTAGCTTTCGCGTTTGTCACCAAGTTTCCTCTATTCGAGTGGAACGCGGACCGAAACCGATGGGACTCCTCCCACCACCCGTTTACATCGCCCGCGGAAGGCCAGGAAGGATTGCTGGAAGGGGAGGACTTGGGCTCCATCGATTCCAAAGCCTATGACCTGGTCTGTAATGGATCGGAGTTGGCTAGTGGTAGCATACGGATCCATCGCCGTGAGGAACAGGAAAAGATTTTCCAGATTCTTGGCTATTCAAGTGAGGACATCAACGAACGATTCGGCCAGATCCTAGAATCCTTCGAATACGGCGCTCCACCCCATGGCGGCATCGCCCCCGGCATCGATCGGTTGATAGCCATTCTCGTCGACTCGACCTCCATCCGCGATGTCATCGCCTTCCCCAAAACCCAAACGGGAGCGGACCTATTGTTCGGCTCTCCGGCCCCGGTGGAACCGGACCAACTGAAGGAACTGGAGTTGCGCTTGCTGGGGTAACGTAACCGAGCGGGTAACTTCAAGATCCATCGCAATTTAGCGAGGTAGGAAGACCAAAAACCGGTAAATACACCAAGAAGCCCGGGGATGTCCCCGGACCTCTTGGTCTTTTATTGAATCGGAGCACATCGCCTAGACGGCCGGTTGTTTTCTAGTCTTCTGGAACGTATTTACCCTGCCGAGCCGCACTGGTCAGCCTCGCCCGCGTGTAAAAAGCCAAGGCGGCTGCTTCCGTGTTCTCCGCCTTTCCCGCCCACGCGGATAGTGGAGCTCCCTGAAGACTTCTGCCAAAACTGAACGTAAGCTGCCAGGGCGCTCCAAGCTCGGTTGTCTTCTGATTTATAGCATCGAGGTTTGCGGTAACCGAGTTATCTGGTTCGCCGCCGGAGAGGAAGACTACGCCGGGGACTGATGCCGGCAACACCCGCTTGAAGCACTCGATAGTTCTCTCCGCAACCTCTTCGGGATCAGCTCGATGGGCCGCCGAACCGCCGGAGATCACCATGCTGGGCTTCAACAGCATGCCTTCGAGAAACACCTTTTGTTGGGCCAACTGGTCGAATACCTCCCGAAGGGTTTCTTCGGTGACCTCGAAGCATCTTTCGATGCTGTGGCCGCCATCGCGCAGGATTTCCGGTTCCACGATGGGCACCAATCCTGCTTCTTGGCTCAAGGCCGCGAAACGGGCCAGGGAATGGGCATTGGCATTCAAACCGTAGGGAGTTGGGGTATCGTCGGCGATATTAATCACTGCCCGCCACTTGGTGAAGCCTGCACCTAACTCGACATATTCATTGAGCCGGTCCCGCAGACCGTCCAATCCCTCGGTCACCAATTCGTCGGGAGCGCTGGGCAGAGGGATAGTGCCTTTGTCGACTTTGATTCCGGGGATCATACCCTGGCCGGTAAGCACTTTTACCAACGGCGTTCCGTCAGCGCCCTCCTGGCGAATCGTCTCGTCGAACAGGATTACGCCGCTGATAAAATCAGAAACTCCGGCGGTGCGAAACAGCATCTCGCGGTAGTCGCGCCGGGTCTTCTCGGTGGACTCCACGTTGATGCTGTCAAACCGTCTTTTGATGGTGCCGCCGCTTTCGTCGGCTGCCAAGATGCCCTTTTTATCGGCAACCAGCGCTTGAGCGGTCTGCACTAGCCGTTGCTTATCCATCGATCACTCCTTCTTCCCACTTCTCTAGATTAATCCTGTATTAAGAAAGGCTGCTAGCCGGCTCTAATCACGGCCACTGTTTCCTCGACGACATCTTTATTCCCCAAGATCAAAGGGGTCCTTTGGTGCAACTGCAGGGGGACAATGTCCATGATTCGCTCATAGCCCGTCGAAGCGGCCCCGCCGGCTTGTTCGGCCACAAATCCCAGCGGATTGGCCTCATACATCAGCCGGAGGCGGCCGTCTTTGCGGCTCTGGTCGGCAGGGTAGGCGAAGATACCGCCCTTCAAGAGGTTCCTGTGGAAATCGGCCACCAAGGAACCGACATACCGTTGCGAATACTTATTCCGGAGCAAGGCGATGGCCTTCTGAGTGGGTTCGTCCAAGACCTTGTTGTTGCCCTCGTTAGTGCTGTAGTAAGGACAAGTCTCGGGAATCTTAATTTCGGGATGGGTCAGGGCATAGGCCCCAGATTCAGTGTCCAAAGTGAAACCAAGGACGTTGTTCTTGGTCGCCAAGACTAACACGGTGCTTGAACCGTAGACGACGTAGGCCGCCCCGACCTGCTCGCTGCCCGGTCTGAGCAAAGAGTCGTCGTTCACCGTCTCGCCGGGCTTCTTACGCCAGATCCCGAAGATGGAGCCGATACTCACCGCCACATCGATGTTCGAGGAGCCGTCCAACGGGTCCATCAAGACGATATATCCGTCGCCCGTGTCACCCTGGACGATAACCGGCTTTTCGATTTCTTCGCAACCTATGGCGGCGACTTGACCGGACTGCGAGAGGGTCTCCACAAAAATGTCCGAACTGGCCTTATCCAAACGTTGGACGATCTCGTTCTGGACGTTGGTCTCACCCGTCGTACCTAGGACGTCAGCCAAGGCGGCTTGCCGGACCTGCTGTTGGACCTGGCAAGAACCCTCGGCAATCGCCATGATTACCGCGCCCAGTCCACTGTTGTGGCCTTGTCCCATTCCCTCCGAGGTTAGGTATTCTTGTAGAGAAGTACGATTCGCTGCTACTACCACGCTTCACCTCCCGCGCAAATGTTGCTTCAGCCACATCGGATCTATATTCCTCTACCAACGGTAGCAAACTCCTCTAGCTGGCTGGCAAGCCCCCGGCTTCCGAAGATTATGCGGAATATTATTCCTTGGTTGCGCCACCAAGGTATAATATATTGCAAGCACTCTGTAAATCGCCGTCGAATATCCAATAAAGCTTTAATATTTTCCGAAGGAATTCAGCGATGAGCATTTCTCCTCAAACTGGGTCCAACCAATCTGAAGCAAGAGTCGATCCATTGGATCAGTTCGCTTTGGAGATCGCCCGGCGGAACAAGCTGGAAGGAGAAAGTTTGCAAAAATTGGCGAACATCTTTCCGGCAGGCGCTACAACTTTGCATAGAAAGCTCAAAGGTTGGCTGGAAGAGGGGCGCTTCGATCTGATCGACAAGTGGACCGGCCAACCAACCACTTCACAAGCCGCCATAGCGATAGATGAACCTTTGGGAGAGCGATTGGCCCGGGGAACCGCGATTCGGCGGGCCCGGGTGGCCCGTCTAACGGGTGTGGAAGCGGCAGCCGGGGACGACTACCGGATGCACGCAGCCAGCGAAAGAGGACAGGCTGCCTACCAAGCAGGGGATTACCTTCACCGGGCCCTGGGGGATGTTGCCGCCCGCTTTCTCAGCGACCGGCTGCGGCCGAATATGACCATCGGGTTGGCCTCGGGAAGAGGAGTAGCGTTGACTGTAGACCGACTGGAAGACATGGCGAAAGACCGGCGCGAATGGATGAGCGGCTATCAGGATGTCAGGATATTCTCTTTGAGCGGCGGCTCATGGATGGGGACTTGGGCGATGCCGTTTAATCGGCCCTTGGATGCCGATGCCAACGTTTTCCATTTGGGCATAATCTTGCACGTTTCTCCGGATATTCGAACATATGTCGGTTCCTGGCTGCTGGCGGGTGAAAGGGCAGCCGAACAAGCCAGCTATCAAGGGGTCCATCTTGATCTGGCGATCGTTGGGATAGGCCAACTCAATACAGGGCATCACTTTCTTCGGCCGGACGCGGCGCTGCAGCTGGAGAGCATGAGCAGTGCTCTGGCCACCATCCGCGAATTTCAAGACAAGGAAGGGGACGAGCAAGCCAGCATCGCCGACATTTGCCATGTCCTGTTCTATGTGGGCACTGGGCAACCCCACGATCGAGTGATCGAAGCGATAAACGAGTTGAATAGTGTTATGTCTACCCCTCCCAGGAAAACTTTGGAAAGCGCGGAGGAAGTCATTTTGGTCGCGGGTGGAGCACAGAAGGAAGAGGCCTTGTACCATTTTGTTATGGGGAATTGCCGTGATGCCCCGATTGATCCCGCGCGAGTTACCTTGATCACGGATTCCTGGACTGCAGACCGGATATTGGAGCGGGGCTGAATCCTTCATTGACGTCTTGACAAGATTCACCGCGCCAAGCACCGGTCCCCCTGTCAAAACCCTAAATTGACGATATAATAGAGGCCTACCATTGTCGAAACCATCGGCCACAGTGTATATTCAATATGGTTTCTCAGGTTTCGCCCTTGGGCGAAGGATCTGGAAACTCAGAATGGCCGACATGGAGGATAGGCTAAATGCCCCTCTCGGAGATTCCATTCTTGGAGATCATCTCGCTGGCGCTGGTCTTCATATGGACCATGCGGCTTGCCCGGACCAAAGGCCGTAATCCGTGGGCATGGTGCGGCGCTGCTTTGGCGCCGGTTTTACTTACCATGGCTACCGGCAACGGCTCTTGGCAGTTAATCAGCATGGTGCCCATGGTCGCCCTCCTCTTCATGAAGGCTCCCCGCCCTCAAAGAGGCCCAGGGCCCGCCGGGATTACCTGCCCAAGGTGTGAGGCGGACCATCCCCACGGTAGATACTATTGCACCAGTTGCGGTTGGGAATTGACGAAAGCCTACCCGGCAGAGGGAGCGATTGCTGAGGAAACCCCTCGCGTAACCACACTCACCGAAAGTTTGGAAACGGGAGGGGTAGGGGCTCCACCCACGGAGGCGATAGGGACCGCTTCTGCTCCTGTAGGGTCAACTCAGACCGATGAGCCGCCTGTTATTGAGTCACAAGCGGAATCAACTGTTGAAGAAGAGCCTCTAGCGCCAGACGTCCAACATGAAGAATCCCCAGCGGAAGAACCGGCCCCCGCACCCGTCCGTCCATTGGCGCCTCTGGTGATCCCAACTGCCGTAGGCTTGACCAATCGTGGGATTGAACGGCTCGATGAGGGGAGAGTCCAAGAGTCTATCGACCAGTTCACCAAGGCGTTGGCGATGGATCCCAATCACGCCGAAGCCTGGGAGCGGCGAGCCGAAGCCTACACCCAGTTGGGCCGGAACGACGAAGCGGAAGAAGACCGGCGCCGTCTGGCGGCTATTAACCCCGCCTGATCCAGCTCTTCTGACACTGTGGGTGACCGGCCCCGGCTAATCCACCTCTATATAACTCCAGGCGCCGAGGTTCGGCAAGCTCACCACGAACGGCAATCTTCCGCCCGACCCGAGCCGGTTGAGGGCCTTTCCCTTTCCGATAGTGATTCCACCTGCACTAAACAGCCATGATGTGATAGCCGGCATCAACCGGAATGATTGAACCGGTAATCCCGCTAGACAGGTCGCTGCAAAGAAACAAAGCCGTTTTTGCTACCTCGTCCATGGATATGTTGCGGCCCAGCGGCGCGGTCGCGGAGTGTTGCCTCTTCATGTCCTGAAACCCGCCGATACCCCGCGCGGACAGAGTGTCCAGCGGTCCCGCCGAAATGGCATTCACCCGAATATTCTGACCACCATGCTCTGCTGCCAATTGGCGTACTTCGTGCTCCAAAGCAGCTTTCGCCGTTCCCATAATGTTGTATCCAGGGTAAACGCGCTGGGACGCGTTAAATGTCATGGTGACTACGCTGCCGCCGCCAGGCATCAATGCCGCGGCGTGCCGCACCAGAGGCAGCAGGGTATAAGCGCTGACTTCCAGGGCGATGCGAAATCCTTCACGGGATGTATCGGAAAAACGGCCGGAAAGGTCCTCACGGTTGGCGAAGGCGATGCTGTGAACCAGAAAGGAAATCTCCCCGAAATTTTCTCCCACCTGATGGAAAACTTCTTCCACTTGGGAGTCATCGGTGGCGTCACAGGGCATGGTCATCGCACCGTCCAACGTATCGGCCAAATTGGTAACCCGGTCTTTGACCCGGTCATTCTGGTAAGTGAGGGCCAGCCGAGCCCCGGCTTGGGCGAGAATGCTGGCTATCCCCCAAGCGATGCTCCTATCGTTGGCGACGCCGATAATGACTCCGTTCTTGCCGGTGAGATCTATCGAATACAACCGGAATTACCTCCGAACGTCCAAGTGCTGTCCGTACCAATTCCCCGTTTGTCGAATGGCGTGCTCATGGGTAGTATATCGGAATCCAGGAAAAGCGCCGGCGAACTTGCTGCCGTCAAGAACCATGGGTTCCTCGAATTCATAGACAAGCTCGATCATTTCCCGTGCCACCGAGCCGAACATGCCCCGTACCCGAAAAAAGCCCCGGCCCATGGCCTTC
>CERD01033396.1_pt1 | contig 10792 bp, 11 predicted proteins | sample 530931 | NCBI WGS metagenome assembly CERD01 (sample SAMEA2621101, study PRJEB7988) | marine metagenome | isolation source: saline water (ENVO:00002010), including
CCTTCATTAGCCGGGCCTGCACTTCCTCACTGTGTAGATACTCCTCCACCAGATGGGCCGCTTCACGCTGCACGTCGTTAACCCAAGGAACATTCGGGATAGCGAAGGGGTTGTCGTGCCACAACGTTCCTTCCTTCGGGTAGATGGCCACAACCTCGTAACCCGGCGCGTCTCCGGCGTTGGCCCAATCTTGGTACAACCGGGGAATGTTGTATTCCTCAACTGGAACGAATTGAACGAGGCGAGGTCCATTGCATATCGCGGTCTGAAACTCGCGAGCCTCCTAATAATAGCGGTCAACGATGGCCTGGAACCGATCTGCCAGAGTCCGAACTCCAGGGTCATCCACGTCTGCCGGGGTCAATTCTTCCGCGGCTTTTCCGGCCGCGATTATGTGCAGGATCTGCCGGACTGATCCGCTGATGGAACTGCCCTCCGGGCCGGCGAACGCTACCAGGGGCTTTTCACCCCACTCCGGCCGAGCGGTGGGACATACTCTCCAACTCTCAGGGTCCTCTGCCAGGGTAATGATATCGATCCAGCCTATCGGATGCTCCGGCCAGCCCAAGCACTCGGCCATCCCCCGGTAGGTCAATATTACTATCGGTGTACGTACGATGGGGCGAAACTGATCTAGCTGGAATATGTCTTGCTTAATATCCCCGTTGATCTGAACCAGCCAACCGGAGTTAACGGGGCTAATTACTGTTGGGGCCCCTAGCATCCACTGCGGAAAATCCGTACCGTCGTTGAACTTCGCTACCAGGGCGTCACGCATCTTTGTAGGATCCACGCTAACCGGACGCGCCTGAACCCGGTAGCGCCGGCCGTCCACCGTTACCGTCAGACCAAGCTCGTTGAATCGCTTTAGGGCTGGCAGAAGGACATTGTTCTTCTCTCCCCAGGTCCAGAAAATCACTTCCACCGGGGGCTGGGATGGCCAGACCATATGTCCTACGGTAAATGCCGCCAGGATGATGACCGAAACCAAGCCAAAGCCGACTACTCCCACTGCCCTCCTTGCCCAAAACGCGGCAAACAAGACTCTGGAACGAGCGGCAACCTCTCGGCTATAAGTTTGATCCAACATCGGCCTCAAGGCGAGGAACGGCGACAATACCAAGATAGGCATGGCGGTGACCAGGATTGACATCCCGGACTTCAGGATCCGTCCCGTACACGTTAGGGTGGCATTCAGTGCCGTTCTTGATGATCTGCCTGCCGATACCAAGAAAACCTGCAGGTCATGGCCTGCGGCGGACATTGCCGACCGGGACTTCCGAAACGACACAGTGGACGCTGGGGAGGTGGGCGCCGGGCACACGGTGACGGCATTGTACGAAATTAAGCTCTCGGATGATGTCCAAGGGCGAATCGCCACGGTGTACATCCGTTATCAAGACCCTGAATCTGGCGATGTCCAAGAGGTCTCTCGAGAATTCCACCGGAAAGAGTTAGCAAAAGTATTCGAGGAAGCATCGCCCCGCTTTCAGCTCAGCGCCGTAGTGGCCGAGTACGCGGAGATCCTTCGCGAAAGCTTCTGGGCCCAGGAAAGCAGTTTGGAGCAGGTGAGCGAGTTGGCGCAACGGGTCAACAGCTTGTTGTCCGGGGATCAAGATGTGGAAGAATTCACTGGCCTGGTGGTGCAGGCGGGACGGATCGCATCGAGTACCGCCAATGAAACACCTATCCCTGATCGGCGGTAAAAACGGGCAGATAGTTTGCCCATCATTGATGGGCAAACTCCTTGAGCCTTAACAACCAGAAAAGCCCCCTCAATGAGGGGGCTTCTGTTATCAAATTCCACCAAACTAATCTGAATGTACCTACAAATTTAGTGCGTGTTCTTCGTAATCTTTTAGCTTGTTGTAGATCTGGAGCCGGTGCCGGTAGGACTCCAAAACTATGATGCGGTCGTCGGCGTCAACGTTTACCGCCACCGGTCGCCGGAACCTCCATTCAGGCTCCAGATCTACCCGGCGCCTGGCTTTGATGATGTCTGGATTGGCGTTGATGTACGTTTGAGTCCAGCGCGAAGGTTCTTGGGCGTCGCCGGCCAGCGCGGTTATATATTGGCCGTCGGCGGCGTAGATCTGGACGCGGTGGTTCCCCCAGTCAGTTACATATACATCGCCATCCGAGTCCACAGCCACACCGGATGGCCCTTTGAGAGACCCCGCCCCGGTGCTTGCGCCTTCGAACTTGACCAGCAATTCCCCATTGGTGGCGAATTTCTGCACCCGGTTATTTCCCCAATCGGCGACGTAGATGTTGTCGTAGCGGTCGATGCAGATGCCCCACGGCATCTCCAGATCTCCGTCACCGCCACCTTGCTTCCCGAACTTGGACTGGAACTCGCCAAGCTGGCTGAAATTTTGCACCCGGTGATTCAAGCTGTCGACCACCCAAATGGTCCCGTGGGAATCGAAAGCGATTCCTGACGGTCCGTTTAACTGGCCGTCTTCGCTGCCGGGATTGCCCCAATGATACCGGTAGGCGCCCTCTTCGTCGTATATGGTTATCCGGTTGACATATTCATCCGAAACGAACACCCGGCCGTGATCGTCTAGATCGATGGACCGGGGCCAAACAAAGCGCCCGTCTTCGGCGCCGACGGAGCCGAACTGGCCTTGAAACTGCTGGTCAAAGTTGATCTTGCTGACACGCTGCCCCAACTGTTCCACACCGCGGCTCAACACATAGATTCGACCGTTCGCTCCCAGGACGAAATCCTGGGGAGCCCAAAATCCCTGGCCGGATTGACTGTACATGCCGATGCAATAGCTATAGTCATAAACCCGGCCGGCGGCGACGGTGGTCAGCATTTCTGCGCTCCGGTGAAAGAATCAGGGATTCGTAGAGCTAGACGAAGGACATTTGCTCGAAGTTTCCGCCGACGATTGGCACCGGGTCGAGTCCCAACCATTTGTCCGCCAACGTGGAGTAGAAGCCACGGAAATCGTAGTTTGGGGCCAGGTCTCCTTGAGAGAGGTCTCCCGGTTTTAACGACGGATAGGTTCCGTACATCCCACCATTTATCCGGTCGCCGATGGCGAACGCCACCCCACCCGCTCCGTGGTCGGTGCCGGTTCCATTATCGCGGACGCGGCGGCCAAACTCGCTGAACACCATCATGACCACCTCGTTGGCCGCATCGTGCTCACGCAGGTCGGTGAAGAAGTCGTTGATGGCGGCGGAAACTTCCATCCAAATCTTGGTATGTGATCCCAACTGGTCAAAGTGAGTGTCGAAGGGCCCGTGAGACGTGTAAAAGACCTGAGTCCCCAGACCGGCAAGATGCACCTGCGCCACGTCTCTGAGGCGCCTGGCGATAGTGTTATTGGCGTACTCGACGGTTGACGTGTACTTTTCGGGAGCGACCCGGATGATGTCGGCTCCTCTCAACGCGTCCCGTCCGGCCTGTCCCAGATATTCCATTGTCGGTCCGGCGCCGATGGCGGGAGCGTACATCTTGGCGAAGCTGTCCAATAATTGAACCCGCTCCTGATCGGACCCGATTCCCGGATTTGATGAGAGCACGCCGTAGGTAGGAAGGTGGTTGACGGAAGTAACCGGGACCCCCCGCATGGTGAGCGCCCGGGGCAACCCCTGACCTAGATTCACTCCCTTTAGCACGTTCTCGCCGCCGGAATCCAAGTCCCGGATGACCTTGCCGAGCCAGCCGTTGATTCCGATGGAATCCGGTTCGCAGGTATGCCAGATGTCCATCGCACGAAAGTGCGAGCGAGGTGAATTATCGAATCCGATACCGTGAATGATTGCCATGTTCCCGCTGTCGTAGATATCTTTCAACGGCTCGGTATCAGACCGGAATGCCAGTTCATCATCTATGATTAGCAACTGGTCTTCAGCGATATTTACCTTGGGCCGGTTATCCCAATACAGAGGATTGGTATAAGGAACGATCGTATTGAGGTAATCGTTGGCCCCGGTAAGCTCTAATACGACCAGCACGGGGTCTTTATGGGTTGATGCCATGCTAATGTCCTTCAAGAGTATTTGTAGACCATCGCCTAGGCAAACTGATATTCCCGGGAGGCGGCGATCAGGGTTAATATCTTGCTCACCTTTCCTACCGTAGCTCTGAGTTCTTCATTGGTGTTCCAAGACAACTCGCCATCTTTTTCGGCATGGGCCATCAATTCAGCGCGGGTCGCCTCGCTGACTTCCAATGGTCCCATCGTATCAAGGCAAGCTGCCACTATCGCCTGAGGGGAAAGGTTCCCTTGCGCAAGCCCTTCCACCAGCACTCGTTTAATAATAGCCTGCACACCTGGTATGGACGTGTCGCCTAGTATTCTCGCGGCAAAATTAATCCGGCGCATCAAGACGCCGGGGTCGATCCATTCTGATCCAGTGTGCCAACCTTCCACGCTGGGAGGGTTGAGGAGCTCCTGTCCCTGCCAGCCGCACTCCAACGCCAGATTGTTGAAGCCTGGCATGAAGCCGTTATAGTTGCCCACCATACGCACCGTGCCAACGATCAATTCGGCCGGGCATTTCACTCGGGCGAAGCGGGCATTCTTGAAGAACTCTGAGTTGAACAATACTCGTAGGATAGAGCGGATGTCGCCATGGGATTCATTGTAGGCGTCCACCAACGACTGGATGGCATCAGGATCGATGGGTGGTGTAACTTGCCAACTGGACACGTGAGGCTCGTCGGCGACGAAGAACCTGTAGAGGTGGCGGGCCAGGAACCGGGCCGTAGCTGGCTGGTTCACGATAATGTCCACGATGTCTTCGCCATCGAAGTTCCCGGTATGCCCTAGGAAGGTCTTCTCCCGATCGTCATGGTCCTCGGGTTTGTACTCGAAATCCCAATAAAAGCGGCCTATAGGATTACGGGGAATCTTGGGCTTAATCGTCCATCCGGTGAAAGCCCGGGCCGCTTCCCTTATATCATCCTCCGAGTAGTTACCGGCTCCCAGGGTGAACAGCTCCAATAGCTCCCGTCCCCAGTTTTCGTTTATGGCGCCGTCATGGTTGCCGTGGTTGTCCAGCCAGAAGATCATGGCCGGCGACTTGGCAAGCTCTACGAGCAGGTCACGGTAAGTGCCCAATCCGTATTCACGGAACATGGCGATCTGGCGAGTCAGCTCCGGTGGATTGTCTACCTTGGAGTTGCTGGTGGCGAACAACTGATGCCAGAAGAGGGCAATCTTCTCTTCCAGAGGCCGCTTGGTGTTTATCATCCGGTACACCCATTCGGCCTGATTTATCGGCGGCGCCGCGGCCCCTTCATAACCCGGGAACATCCGGTACAGCAGTTCGTCGTTTATGGCCTCCTGCCGCTCTGGATGCAGCAGCTCTTCGACCACGGCTTCGTACCCCGTGGAGGCGCGCTCCTCCAGTTCCACACGGGAATCGCCGAAGCCCGCGCGCCGCATCAAGTGGGCCATCAATCCAATATCTTCTTGGTGGGGCATTGCCACCTCTCCGTCTATCGGGTCCTAAGCGCTAAGCCAGACCCGATCGAAGTTGACGCCGTTAATAGGCCGGCTTGGCCGGGAATGGGGTCAATTGGAGCTCGTGGGTCCAACAGGATCTGTCTTGGGTGTGGAGATAATAGAAAGCCTCGGCGATCTTAACAGGATTTATTATCATGTCAGGTTGCTGCTGGCCTTTCGGCGTGGCTCGGGTGCCTGGGGAGTCGATAGTGCCGTCGATCACGACATTGGCTACGTGCACGCCGTATTCGGAGTATTCCTCCGTCAGCACTTGCGCCAGCGCGCGCATCATCACTCTCGGATAATACAGTGACTGTCCGGTCTGCCGCTTTCGTCCGCGCAAGGACGCCGGGTTGTTAGAAATGAGGAAAGAGCCTTCGCCTCGCTCCCTCATGTAGGGCAACACTTCCTTGGCGACCAGGAACGGCCCGCGGCTGGCGATGTGCTGCGCGGTTTCGAACATCTCCACCGGCATGTGTTCCAACAGTTCCTTCTCCGGCGGCAGGTCACGCCCCTCCAGGTAGCCAGCGTTGTAGACCAAGACATCTGGGTCGCCGGCTTGATCTCGAACCTGGGCGAACGCATTTGATATGGAGTCTTGGGACACCAAGTCCAGTTCTACAATCATGCTTTCGCCGCCCTGCTCGCCGATCGCAGCCTCTAAAGCAGATGCATTGGCGGCGTTGCGCGTCGTCAGGACGACGAAGAACCCCTCCTGTGCGAATTTTTGGGCTATGGCGCCCCCTATGCCCCAGCGCGCGCCGACGGGAATGTCGCTGTCGTCCAGCACCTTACCGTGCGCCAGTTTGGTATTGCGGCCATCTGCCTGCCACTTGGATGTCGCCCCCACCACGACGGCGACCGGTTTACGGGCTGAGTTCATGTTGATTCCTTTCGACGGTCGACAGGCAATCACTGCCTGAGATCTATCGTTCCGTGTTGATTTTCCTTGCAATGATATGCCGGCTCGCCAGCCGGGAGATTAAGATACTTTCTTGTAGACCTGGATGCGGTCGCGGCGGCAGTCCAGGACCATGATGCGGTTCTGTTCATCCACCTCCACCGCGATGGGTTCCCGGAACCGCTTCTCCATCTCTAACATGTCTGGAACGGTGTCCCGCTGCTCGACGACGTCCGGGCTTCCGGCCAGTTGAAGCTCGGCCCACTTGGAGAGATTGGCATCGCCGGTCCACGAAGTAACAAAGTTACCCTGAGCGTCAAAGACTTGGACCCGGTCGTTCAGCCAGTCGGTGACGTAAATATCCCCGTCCCGGTCGACCGCCACTCCGGTGGGCCGATTGAGCTGACCCTCTCCAGATCCAGATGTTCCAATCTGAAGCAGGAACTGGCCTTCAGATGTGAACTTCTGAATGCGGTCGTTGCGCCAGTCGGCCACGAATATGGCCCCCTGGTGGTCAACTGTGATGCCCCAAGGCTGATTGAGCTGTCCTTCGCCGGCGCCGAATGTGCCAAACCCGGATACTAGGACGCCTTCGGGTGTGAATTTTTGAATGCGATGGTTGTTGCCATCTGATACCAGGAGGTTGCCCTCGGAATCGAAGACCAAGCCGGATGGGCCGTCCAGCTCGCTGTCGCCACTACCTTTGGTTCCCCAGGTTCCGTGGGGCTGGCCTTCCCGGCCGAAGATTACGATGCGGCTCAGCCACTCGTCGGCAACAAATACCCGATCGTCTGGAGCCACGGCGATGGAGAGGGGCCAGATAAATTGCCCATCCTCGGTGCCCCTTTGGCCGAATTCACCGTGGAAATCCTGGTTAATGTCCAGCCACGAGATTCTGGTCCCGAAGGGCTGGGCCTCGTTGGCGCGGTTGATCACGTAGATGTTGCCACCCTTGGCCAGTGCCAGATCTACCGGATTACGGAACCCAATGCCCGATAGATTAGTGCGGCCCAGGGTAACGTCGTAACGAAAATCTCGAGTAACCTTTGCTTGCGTCGTCATTTCTTCCTCGCGGCTATTTGATACCAACAAACCCGCGACGCGGTCAGATGAAATCCAACTGCTCGAAGCTGCCACCGACCACCGGCTTGGCGTCGAGGCCCAACCACCGCTCCAAGATGGTGGAGTAAATGCCCCGAAAGTCGTAGCTAAAACGGAGGTCTCCATCCAACTGGTCTTCTGCTTTCAGGGAGGGGTATTCGCTGTACATACCCCCCTTTATAGGATCGCCGATCACGAACGAGCCGCCTCCGGACCCATGATCGGTTCCGGAGCCGTTGTCGCGCACCCGGCGGCCGAACTCAGTGAAAAGAAGCATGAGCACGTTGTCTGACGCGTCGTGCTCCCGCAGGTCGTCGTAGAAGTCGCATACGGCCGGCGCCAGATCGTCCCAAAGCTTCTTATGGTCGGCCACTTGAGTGGCGTGGGTGTCATACAGGGCATGTGAGCAGTAAAAAACTCGGGTCCCCAGGTCAGCCAGGTGGACTTGAGCGATTCCTTTGAGGGCTTGGGCTATCGAGTTATCAGCGTATTCAACAGTGGATGAGTATTTTGCCGGAGCAATTTTCAGAATGTCGGCGCCTTTGAGGATATCTTGGCCGGTTTGGGCCAAGTAATTCATCACGATGCCTGATCCCACTGCGGGAGTGTACATCCGGGCAAATACGTCCAGCGCTTGGTTTCGTTCCTTGTCCCCTTCAATCCCTGTCAGAACGCCGTACTGCTCTAGATTAGCCACGGACGCCACTGGGACACCAGGCACTGCCAGGGCCCGGGGCAGGCTCTGACCAAGATTCACCCCAGTCAGGACATTTTCCGCGCCGGGATCCAGGTCACGAATCGCTCTTCCCAGCCAGCCCTCGGTACCCATTATCTCGGGCTCGCAGGTGTGCCATATATCCATGGACCGGAAGTGAGACCGGTTTGGGTTGGGATAACCAACGCCGTTAATGAGGGCCATTTTGCCCGTGTCCCAGAATTTGTCCTTCAGCGGTGCTACCGAAGGATGAAAGGCCAGCTGGCCGTCGATCGGCACGACCGCGTTCTGGGGAATGGAGACAACCGGGCGGAAATCATAATAAAGTGGGTCTGCGTAGGGTATAACCGTGTTCATGTAGTCGTTGGCGCCTGATAGCTGAATGACCACCAGGACGGGATCCTTCGTGGAAGTTGTCATCATTCTCCCTCCGTTGGTTTAGGCGAACTGGTACTCTCGAGAAGATGCGATCAGTTGGAGCAACTCACCCACCTTGCTGCCGAACGAGGTGCGCTCCTCTTCAGTATCCCGGCCCAGCGGGCCACCCCGCTCGACGTGGGCGATCAAAGCATGCCGGGTGTCCTCTTCGACGCGCATGGAACCCATCAGTTCCAAGCAGCCGTCGACGAAATCGCTAGGGGAAATAGGCTCCGTGTTATCGCCAAGGCGCGCCACGATTCGCTGGACCCCCGGCAGGCTCAGGTCACCCACACGGTTGGCGACGAAATTGACCCGGTTGACCAACGCTCCGCTGTTGATCCACTCTTTACCGCCGTGCCAACCCTCCACGCTGGGCGGGTTCAGGAGAATCTGTCCCATACCGCCGGCTTCACCCACCAGAGATTCTATCCCAGGAGCGGGTGTCAAATGATCGCCGACCAGCCGCATCGTGCCAACCACGACCTCCACGGGGCTCTTCACCCGTGCGTACCAAACGCTTTCGTCCTTGAAGAAGCCGGAGTTGAACAACACCCGCAGCACCGACCGGATGTCGTAGTTGGATTGCAGGTAGGCATCTGCCAGGACGTTGACCGCCGCCGGGTCCCGGGGCGGGGTGGACTGCCAAGCGGGCACCTGGACCTCGTCGGCCACGAAAAAATCGTAAAGATGGCGGGCGATGAACCGGGCGGTGGCAGGCTGCCTGGCAATGATGTTGATAATATCGTCCCCGTTAAACCGTCCTCTTTGGCCCAAGAACACTTTCTCGCCGTCATCGTGGTCTTCCGGGTCGTATTGGAACTTGAAGGCGTGGCGTTGGTAGGGAAGAGCCGAACTCATAGCGGGCGCGAGGGTCCAACCGGTAAAGGCCCGAGCCGCCATCTTGATGTCATCCTCCGTATAGTTGCCCACTCCCATGGAGAACAGCTCCAGCAATTCCCGGCCATAGTTCTCGTTGATCGAGTCCTTGTGGCTGTATCTGTTGTCCAGATAGATAATCATTCCGGGGTCCCGGGACAAGGCCACCAACAGGTCTGGGTAGCGGCCCAGAGCATTCTCCCGGACCATGTCGATATGAGTGTCCATGGTCTCGGGATGATCTATCTTGGAATCGCCGCTGCATAGAATGGTGTGCCAGAAAAGGGTCATCTTTTCCCGCAACGGCCGCGTGGTGGAGATCATCCGCTGCATCCAGTAGCCCTGAATCTCCGGCATGGCGTTACCGAGGTGGCCTCCGATCATATGGCGCCGCGCCAGGTCCTCTTCCCAGTCAAGGTTTTCATCGGCCCTGAGCAACTCTTCCACCGTGGCTTCGTAACCCTTGGCCGCTCGCGCCTCTAGTTCCTCATATGGTGCGCCGAACCCGGCGCGGCGCATCAAGTGGGCCATCAGTTGTATGTCATTATTCGCCATGGGCCCTTCTCCTTTTGATGAAAGATCAGGCAGTAGCCCGATTGATCCGGAATCTCCGGTGTCATCTCATCCCGGCCTAGGCCAACGAGGTAATGAGAGTATATGCTAGCCTTTGGATGATGAGCAACCATCATCTTCCCAATCCTTAGGCGCGAGTTCAGTCGAGAAGAGGATTACATCGAGCCTAAAGGATAACTATTCCTCAGTGTCACTACCTCAACGCAACACCAAGCAGCATCATGGAGGGAATTAACGTGCTTAAAGAAGGGGACCTGGCTCCGGATTTTTCGGCGATGGACCATGCGGGAAACGTGGTTAAGCTGTCAGACCTTAGAGGGCAGAAGGTCTGGCTATGGTTCTTCTCCTCACCGGGAGGCAATAATTGAACTCGCCATAGTCACGGGTACCGTGACAACCTTTCAGACTTCCAGAACAAAAACATCCGGATCTTTGGGGTCAACGACCGGGACCCGGTGTCGGCCCGGGAATGGGTGGAGAAGGAAGGGCTGCCTTTCCCGGTTTTATCCGACCCGGAGCGGTCCATCGCCCTGGCCTACGGCATGTCAAATGAGGGTGATAGCCAATATCTAGCCAACCCAGCTGAAGGTAGGCGGCCGGCCGTCATCATCGATGAAGAAGGTCTGGTGTTGAAGCTATTGCCAGACTTGGCGACCGTAGAGCAGCAAAAAGAGACTCTGGCGAGCCTAGCCTGAGGATAGTCATTGACTTGCCGGTGCATCGAACCGGGAGATG
>CERD01037531.1_pt1 | contig 10784 bp, 8 predicted proteins | sample 530931 | NCBI WGS metagenome assembly CERD01 (sample SAMEA2621101, study PRJEB7988) | marine metagenome | isolation source: saline water (ENVO:00002010), including
AAACCCGGTAAGGACGACAAACCTGGCGGTCCGGGCAAGGACGGCGGCCCCGGCAAGGGTGACTAGTCGTGCTAATCGTTAACGCCTTCGATGCCTTTCGACATCTCGCAATATGCGGTCGATGGGTATGAGCGCCACTATCGGCCGACTGCTGATCTGCGTACTATCGCTGGCAGCGGCGATGTTACTGTGGGGCTCGGGGTTTTTGCAGGGCGCTGAAGATGCTTTGCGCAATTCCCTGTTCGGCATCCATTCCCGCGAAGCCAGCGGCCAGCTTCACGTCGTCGAGATGGATGCGGCAAGCCTGGCAGAGATAGACCGGTGGCCCTGGGACCGGCGCCACTATGGTGCACTTGTCAGTCGGCTGTCGGATGCGGGCGTGCGGAGCATTACCTTCGACGTCGATTTTTCCACTCCATCTGAAACAGAGCAGGATCTCGCTTTCGCCGCGGCGCTGGCCGAGGCCAAGCCAACGATCGTCCTGCCGACATTTGCGCAAAGAGCATCTCGGCACGACACAAGGATGCTAGACGCCCTGCCGATCCCGGCCTTGAGGGATTATGCAATCCTGGGTTCGGTTTCCATCGCAGCAGACGGCGACGGATTCGTGCGGCGAATGCCATTAGGCACTCTTACGCAGGGCATTCCCCGGCCATCATTGTCCGCGCAGATTGCGGGCCGACCCGGGACGGTCGATCAGCCTTTTCCATTAGATCTTTCGATCGACCCTCTGACTATACCCCGCCACAGCTTCTCTGATATCGAGCACGGTCGGTTTGCCGAAGCCGATATTCGTGGAAAAGATGTGTTGGTCGGTGCCACGGCAATAGAAATGGGCGACAGGTATGCTGTGCCTAAACATGGCGTAATTCCCGGCGTCATTGTTCAAGCGATTGCAGCTGAAACTCTCTTTGCGGCTTTGCCTGCCAGCGCAGGCCCGTTTGTTCTTATGGCAATAGCCTGCGCAGGCTTCGCCTGGTTGCTTCGGGCGACAACAATGCGCCAGGCCGCAACGCGCAGCGCCGTAGCGCTGGGCACAGTTGTGAGTGCCTACGGCGTTTCTTGGTTCGCATTTTACACGATGCTCGAAGCCGCACCCGCCGCAGTCGCGGTATTGTTTGCAGGCGCTGCGCAGTTGCTGGCAATTCTTAAAAAGGAATTGGACCATAGGCGCGTCCATGACTCCGACACAGGGCTTCCGAACCGACTGTCGATGGAACGAGAGATTGATCCGGCGTCGGCCGTATGCATTACGGCAATCATTGGTAATTTCGCGGCGCTCTCGAGCGTTCTGGGCGATCACAATGCGAAAGAACTCCTCAAACGCGTTGCCGAGCGGCTCCTCGTAGGGAACTTCGGCAGCACAGTTTATCGAATAGAGGACCGCACGCTCGCCTGGCATTCTTCTCTTGAAGCCGGAGAGATGGAGGCAATGCTAAAGGCATTGCATGCACTGATGCGACGTCCCATCGAGGTCGGAGGGCGACGCGTTGATGTCCAGATCGCATTTGGCGTTGCCGCACCTCAAGCCCTAGCAGAGGCGGCGTTGTCCGCTGCGACGGCTCTGAGAAATGCCCAACCTTGGCACATTCATCTAGCTGATGAGCAAACCGAAGTGGAACGGCAGATCTCCCTCATGGGAGAGCTCGATGTGGCAATCGATTTGGGTGAGCTTGAGGTCGTCTATCAGCCGAAGCTTGATTTGAAGACTGATCGTATCACCAGCGTCGAAGCGCTCGTACGTTGGAATCACCCGCAACGCGGTCCGTTACGACCCGACCTGTTCATTCCGATGGCCGAAGATGCGAACCGGATATGCGACCTGACCTTGTATGTTCTGCAAAGAACCATCGATGATTTGGCCGCTTGGTGCCAGCGTGGTCTTGTTGTCAGCGCTGCAGTCAATATTTCTGCAAAGCTGGTTTATTCAAACGAATTCATCGACAAGGCAAAGCGGATCCTTACGGAGACAGGAATTCCGCGGAATCGTTTGATTTTCGAGGTGACTGAATCAGCAACAATTGACGATCCTAGCGCCGCTGTCGCCGCGCTTCAGCACTTTCGCGACCTTGGCATCGCAATCTCGATGGACGATTACGGCACAGGCCAGTCGACATTGACTTATCTCAAGCAGCTTCCACTGTCCGAACTTAAGATCGACCGGAGCTTTGTTCAGCACGCCCATGAGGACGCAAACGATGCGCTTCTTGTTCAGTCGACCATCGACCTTGCGCATCGGCTTGGTCTGCGAGTTGTTGCAGAAGGAGTTGAGGATCGAAGCTGTCTCACCTTCCTCCGGGAAGCGGGCTGCGATCTTGCTCAGGGCTATTTAATTGGACGACCGACCAGCCCAGAAGAAATAAGGGAAATGCTTACATCGCATACGTCACTTGCGGCTTGAACGCGACTAACAATTTTCTGCTTATCGACTGATAGTACTCGGTACGCTAGGCAACCTTTAATTGTTAAGCGAACGTCCGCTTTTGGGTTGCTACATCAATCTCTCGAATGACCGTTATGGGGGCGCATAGCTGCCACCACGCGCATTTCACACTAATCGCCGAATCTCGCTAACCCACGAAGATGTCGGCTGTCACGTTACTCAGCCAGTCCAAGAAGACCTGCATTCGGCCAAGCCTGCCGGCTGGCTCAGAATAGAGAGCGCTCACCGGAATAGCTGGGGTTCTCAGCTGGTCCTGCAGAAGCGAAACCACACTTCCTGACCTTATGTCGGCATCGATCATGTAGTCGGAAAATTGTGCGATCCCGCTACCAGCCAGAACGAGTGCGCGAACTGCTTCGCCATTATCAGCGTGAATGGCTGGTGTAAGGCGGATCGGTTTCGAGCGACCCTCGAACCAAAGATCGTTCAGTCGAGGGGGGTTCATGAAGGCCACCTGTTTGAAGTTCTCCAGATCGGAAATCTTTTCTGGCACGCCGCGCGCCTCAACTAGCGAGGGGGCCCCAACCAGTCGCCACGCCGACCGTCCGAGGTGCCGGTAAAGAAGGGATGAATCCTCCAATTCGCCAAATCGGATGGCGACATCTGCATGAGCGGAGATGAGATCGACCAGCGTATCGGTCATCGATAGTCTGACCGTGACGTCGGGATAGGCAGAGCAGAACTCGTGTATCCGTGGCGCGATCGCGTGAAGGATAAACGGCACCGGCGCGTTGACGTTGATCACACCTGCGGGCTTGCCTCGCGAAGAACCGAGATCAACGAACCGCTCGGCAGTCTCAACAAGGTCCCGCGCCCGCGCGAGAGTCGTCGCGCCTTCTTCGGTCAAACCAACCTGTCTTGTCGTTCGGCGGAAAACGTCGAAGCCCAGCCGCGCTTCAAGCCGTGCTACCGAACGGCTTAGGGATGAGGGAGCCACGCCCAGCCTCCTTGCAGCCTCGGCGAAGCTACCGTCCTCGGCCACCGCTATGAAAGCAGTGATCTCCTTCAGGTCAGGCAATTCGTGCGGCTCCAGCAATGGTCAATTGTCTTTCGTGCGGTTTTTCGAACGATACCTCAGGATTACGTGGTCGTCGAACCTATTCTCGAACCTGGAGTGTATCATGGTCGGAAAGAAGACTATGCCGCTCGCTCTGTGGGCGCTCACCATCAGCGCCTTCGCAGTCGGCACGACCGAATTTGTAATCGTCGGTCTAATACCAACAATCGCCAGCGATCTTGGCGTATCGCTTCCATCGGCTGGACTTCTTGTCAGCCTCTACGCGCTGGGGGTCACCATCGGCGCACCCGTTCTCACGGCATTGACCGGCAAACTTCCGCGCAAGACGCTGCTGCTTTCTCTCTTGGTCCTGTTTACCGCAGGAAACCTGCTTGCGGCTTTTGCGCCGAGCTATCTGGCCCTCGTCACGGCTCGCTTCATCACGGGTCTGGCGCACGGTGTCTTTTTCGCGATTGCTTCAACGATTGCGACCAAACTCGTGCCGAAGGATAAAGAATCGAGCGCGATCGCCCTCGTGTTTCTTGGCCTGACGGTAGCACTAGTTACCGGCGTGCCCCTCGGAACATGGATAGGCCAGAACTTCGGATGGCATGCCACGTTCTTCGGCGTCGTCGTACTCGCTCTGATTGGGCTCGGCGCAAGCGCCTTGCTGGTACCCTCCAATCTCGAGAGCGATGAACCACCGAGCCTTCGCCAGCAAGCGCAGGTCCTCACGTCGCCTCGCTTGCTGCTGGTCTACCTGATTACGGCGGTGGGATACGGAGGCAACTTCATTGCCTTTACCTATCTTGCGCCGATGCTGACCGATGTCACGGGCCTGTCCGAAGGGTCGGTCAGCCTCGTGATCCTGCTTTACGGCGTGTCGGTCGCCATCGGTAACATCCTCGGCGGAAAGCTTGCCGACCGGATCGGGCCGGTTCCTGCGCTGACCCTTGTCTTTGCCGGTCTCGCGCTATCACTCGTCCTTCTCGGGTTCGGGCTAACCTCGCCCTGGGCTGCGATCGCCGTCACGCTCTTTTGGGGTGGCTTCGCGTTCGGCAATGTCCCTCCGCTGCAGTCGTATGTCGTGCAGATCGCGCGCGAAGTTTCGCCGGAAGCGACCGATGTCGCATCGGGCATGAACATCGGCGCCTTCAACCTTGGCATCGCCTTCGGTGCATGGGTGGGCGGCCACGTCGTCGAACAGATGGGCCTGCAAGCCGCGCCCTTCGTCGGAGCCGCAATTGTCGTCATCGGCATTCTTCTCGTCCGCTGGAGTGGCTCGCTCGAGCGCAAGGCCAACGAAACGGAGGTGGCCCATGAACGCGCTTGATAAGCTCGCCTCACGGATGACCTTCGGCGTCGAACTGCCCCTCGACAACGACTGGTCGGCCGGCGGGCGGCAAAAGGCTGCAGCCGACGGGCGTCCGTTTGGCGTGCCTGACGTCAGCCGTATGACCGGGCGGGTCCTTCTTGCAGAAAGCCTGGGGTTCGAAGCCGCCTGGGTCCGCGACGTGCCCGTCCACGATCCGAATTTCGGTGATGCGGGATCGGTCTTCGATCCATTCCCGCTCCTCGGGTTCCTGGCCGGAAAAACCAGTCGCATGATTCTGGGCACTGCAGCGATCGTCGTTCCTCTTCGCGACCCCATTCATCTGGCGAAAATGGCGGCGAGCGTGCACGAACTCAGCAACCATCGCTTCGTCATGGGTGTCGCCTCGGGTGATCGCCCGGTCGAATATCCGCTGATGAACGTCGACTTCGAAAGCCGGGGCGACCGCCTGCGCGAGAGTTTGTCGACGATCCGTCACCTGTGGCGCGGCGGCGGTCTGCAAGGAGCGAAGGGTAAGGTAACTGTCAGGCCGTTCGTGGGGGATGGCCCACCCATCGTCATGGCCGGCATGGGTCAGCAGTCCCTGAACTGGCTCGCCGACAACGTCGATGGCTGGTTCACCTATCCCGGTCCGCCGGAACAAGCGCAGCGTCGCCTTGACCTGTGGCGCACGACGCGAAGCCAGGCGGGCAGGGAAGAGGCACCGGTACTGACCGCAATGCATCTGGATCTGCAGGACAACCCGGATGCACCCAAGGAGCAGATGCGGCTCGGCGCCCGGCTTGGACGAAACGCACTGATCGAAGAAATCATGGGCCTACAGGCAGTTGGGGTGACCCACCTGTCGTTCGCGTTCCGCGAGTCCAACAGACCCGTGGACGAAGTCATGGAAGAGCTCGCGCGAGAGGTCTTTCCGCATGTCTCAAAATCCGAGGAGTTGACGATATGAATATGCCCAAGTGTGGGGCGGCCAGAATTCCTGCGATCGGCCTCGGAACCTACAAGCTGAAGGGGGACGACGCCTACGAGATGGTGCTTGCCGCTCTGGATGAGGGCTATCGCCACATCGACACGGCGCAGTTCTACGAAAACGAGGCGGAAATAGGACGCGCACTGAGGGACAGCGAAATCGTCCGTTCGGAGGTGTTCGTCACGACGAAGATCATGCCCGAACACTTCGAACCTGCCGCCTTCCGTGCAGCAGTGGAGAAATCCTTGGATAGCTTCGGAATGGAGTACGTCGACCTGCTGCTGCTGCACTGGCCATCAAAAACAGTCCCGGTTGCCGAAACGTTGGGAGTTCTTGCCGAGCTGATTGACGAAGGACTTGTCACGAACGGGGGAGTGTCGAACTTCACGATCCCGCTTCTCGAAGAGGTCGTAGCCACGGTTCGCAAGCCCATAGCGGTCAATCAGATCGAGCTGCACCCATTCATCGATCAGCGCCGGCTGATCGCAAAGTGCAGCCAACTCGGAATACCGGTGGCGGCTTTTTCACCCTTGGCCCAAGGCCGGGTGATAGATGATCCGGTGCTTGGGGAAATCGGTCGAAACCACGGAGTCAGTGCCGCGCAGATCAGCCTGGCGTGGATACTCGCACAGCCCGATGGAATTGCGGTTCCCAAGACAGGTTCACCCCGCAGGCTTGGAGCAAACCTCGATGCCACCCGCATTGAATTGTCGTCCGACGAAATGGCGAGGATCGATCGCTTGTCTTTACAGCATTTGCGGCTGATCGAGCCCGAGGAACTTGCCCCGTCCTGGGATGAACCGGGAGGCGCATCGTGACCACCAGAAGGCAATTGATCGCAGGCATTGGCGCAGCCTCGATCGCAATACTGGCATCCGGATGCACCACTCCCCTCAGCATTGACAAATCAGGAGCAACAACAATGCCCCACATACTCATCGTCACCACTTCAGCAGATACGATCCCGGCCAATGGAGAGCCGACCGGCCTCTGGCTGGAGGAGCTGACAACTCCCTACTACGCCTTCATTGATGCAGGGTTCGAAGTGACGATCGTTTCCGTAAAAGGAGGCGAAGTCCCCATCGATCCACGCAGCCTCACGGATGACGAAAAGGCAAAGTCCTCGGTTCAGCGCTACCTTGAAGATGCCGATGGCTTGAAGAAGGCACTTGCCGACACCGGCGAACTCACTAGCGTATCGGCCGATGGTTTCGATGCGATCTTCTTCCCCGGCGGTCACGGACCGATGTTCGACTTTCCGGGCAATCAGCAACTCGATCGTCTCATCGAAGCATTCGATCGTGCCAATAAGATCGTTTCCGCAGTCTGTCATGGACCTGTTGCGCTGATTGGCGCCAAAAAACCGGATGGCGCTCCCTTCGTCGCGGGCAAAAAGGTTTCCGCATTCACCAATAGCGAGGAAGACAATGGTGGAATTGGTGATGCCGTCCCGTTCTATCTGGTAACGCGCCTCGAGGAACTCGGAGCGAACTACGAAGCAGCGCCTGACTTCCAGCCAAAGGCAGTCCGCGACGGCAATCTGATCACAGGCCAGAACCCTCAGTCCGCAGAGTCTACAGCGCTGCTTATCGTGTCTGCCCTAAGCAAGTAAATCGGCATTTCGGCTGGGTCGGCGGGGCGCCTCAGATGCGACCCGCCGCTTTTCGCAACGTCCGCTTTTAGGAACATTGAAAAGGCCATGGAGAGGCGGCTTATGGGGCGCATAGCAGTCATTCGCCGAGGCGCGTTGAGCGCCATGCCAGTAAGCGAGCGCCGCGGTAGGGACAGACGGCATGCACACCAACTCACAGACACTGTCACTAAAGGGTTTGGGTCCTCGTTCCTGAATGGCTGATCCAAAGCGGTCCAAGGCACGCTCGAGTCGTAGCTTTCTTGAACCTTGGTGGTCCGGGGTCAGGGCATGAAACTGCTTCCGGCGAAGCGCTAATTTTCTCCAAATCTTAGCTATTGAATTTCGACGGACCGGCTGGAACTTTTCTGGATCGTGCATGAGTGCATTCCAGCGTATTCCGGGATGTTTCAGGATGTGGCTCTTAAAAAAACGTCAAAAAATCCCGCTTTAATAAATGCAAATGCAATATCCTGAAACACCCTGACAATATATTGACAAAAAGGCTCACATTGACGGACTCCAACTTTTCAAAAGTTGTGCTATCATTTTAGTGTCTCGAAGGCTTACTTGGAGAACGCGAATGCTTAGCAATGATCTAATTTGTGGGGCGGTCGCCGCCGCGAACTATACGGGCCTAGAGCCGCGAACGATCTATCGGCTTTGTGGTCAAGGTTTTCTTCCGTACGTCCGGCTCGGACATCGACTCTTCTTCCGGAAGAGCGAACTCGACCAAACGTTTGCTGGGGTGTCTCAGAAAGGCGGTGCGATCACATCTGGTTCGCAATCCTCCAGCAAAGGGAGGTTGGCATGAGCATCCGAAAGCGAACCTGGGTTACTGGAGGTCAGCAGAAGACTGCTTGGGTGTTGGTATATTCTAATGGCAATGGAAAACGGAAACAGGAAACCTTCACCACTAAACGCGAGGCGGAGCGTCGGTGGATTGAGGTTTCAGCCGAACTCCGCCGTGGATCACACGTCAGTCTTACGGACAGTCTAACTGTTGCCGAAGCTGGCGACCTCTGGATAGAGAGGGCAATCTCAGAAGAGTTGGAGAGATCTACCTACGAGGAATACCGCCGCGTTCTGAGGCTCCATATCGTTCCTCTCATTGGCAGCGTGAAGCTCGCTAAGCTCACTCGGGCAATTGTTGAGGATTTTAGAGATCAGCTACTTAGTGAGCTTAGCCCCAAAAACGCGACGCGGGTTTTCTCGTATTTCAAGATCATTATGAAACTGGCTGACGATAAGGAGTTAGTTGCTACAAATGTAGCTGAAAAAGTGAAGCTGGTGACTTCGAAAAGGCACCGTCACCGGCCGGAATTTTTCCAGATGGACGAAGTAAGTGCCGCGCTGGCCGCATCAGTGGAACTTGGACCGGAATTCCGTGCTTTTGCTCACCTTTTCTGGCTCCACGGTTTAAGATCCTCCGAGGGGCGCGGCCTAACTTGGGAGGCGATAAATTTGGAGAACGGGACGGTCACGATCTCACAACGGGCGGATCGATGGCGTACCATTGGACCGCCAAAATCAGAGACCAGCTTTCGTACGATCCCGCTCACACCCAGTTGCTTGGACGCGGTTGCGTTATTGAAGTCGGAGGCTAACCCAAGGCCCAAAGAATTTGTTTTTCCGGATAAGGAAGGTCGACCGATGACCTATTTTCAGCAGATTAGTCAGCTATATGATCCAGTAATGTTCAAGGCTGGCTTAACAAAGGAGGTCGGCGGCGTGACCAAGCATCTTCGAAGCTTGCACGCTACGAGACATACTACAGCTTCGATATGGATTGAGATGGGGTTCTCTGCCAAGCGCGTCCAGAAGCTAGTGGGTCATTCCTCTATACAGATCACGTTTGACCTCTACGGGCACCTTTTTGATCTGAAGGAAAGTGCGGCCGACATGATGCGCTCAGTGGATGATTGGGTGCTTGAAAATCGTCCTTCTGACGATAATTGTCCACCCGACGAGGATGATGCTCCCGATCGCGACTAATCCTCAACGCAGCAAATTTGCGACATAGCGGCGCGAACGCCCCTGTTTTCCGCAGTTTTGCACGGACGCCATTTCTGTTTCGATGGGACTCTGACTCCGTCAATTGAGGTTCGAATCCTCACGGGGCATCCATTCTTCCCATCACCGTTGCCAAAGCCGAATTCCCGCGCCAGACAGGTTGCAATGGGAGACGGAGTTTTGAGCGAGACCTTTCCGGAAATCCGCGATGCGGTCCGGCGACTATGTGCGAAGTTTCCAGGCGAGTACTGGCAACAGCTCGACCGTGAGCGCGCCTATCCGACCGAGTTCGTCACTGCGCTGACCGAGGCAGGGTTTCTGTCGGTCCTGATCCCGGAAGAATATGACGGATCCGGCCTTGGCCTGGAGGCGGCATGCGCCGTCCTGGAAGAAATTCATCGTTCAGGCTCGAACGGCGGGGCCTGCCATGCGCAGATGTACACGATGGGTACGCTTCTCAAGCATGGGTCGGAAGAACAGAAGCGCACCTATCTTCCCAAGATCGCGAGCGGGGAATTGCGCTTGCAAGCCTTCGGTGTGACCGAGCCGGGTGCCGGTACCGACACCACCCGTATCTCGACCGTCGCTCGGCGGGAGGGCGACGACTATATAGTCAACGGTCAGAAAATCTGGATCAGCCGCGCCGAGCATTCCGACCTGATGGTGCTGCTATGCCGCACCACCCCGCGCGACGAATGCGCCAAGCCGTCCGATGGCATGAGCGTGCTTCTGGTCGATATGCGCGAGGCGGTCGGCAACGGGCTGACCGTGAGGCCCGTGCGGACCATGCTCAATCATGCGACGACGGAGCTGTTCTTCGATGATCTGCGCGTGCCAGCCAGCGCGCTTATCGGGGAGGAGGGGAAGGGCTTTCGCTACATCCTTTCCGGCATGAATGCCGAGCGGATCCTCATCGCCAGCGAATGCATTGGCGATGGGCGCTTTTTTATCGACCGCGCTTCGACTTACGCGAAGGATCGCAATGTCTTCGGCCGCGCGATCGGCGAAAATCAGGGCATCCAGTTCCCTATTGCGCGCGCGTACGTTCAGCTTTCCGCAGCTGCCGAAATGGTGACCAAGGCCGCGCGTATGTTCGACGCTGGGGAAGGTGCTGGTACGGAAGCGAACATGGCGAAGATGCTGGCGAGCGAGGCGAGCTGGTTTGCAGCCGACATGTGCATCCAGACGCATGGCGGCTTCGGCTTCGCCGAGGAATACGATGTCGAGCGCAAGTTTCGCGAGACGCGCTTGTACCAGGTCGCGCCGATCAGCACCAATCTGATCCTGAGCCATGTGGCAACGCATGTGCTGGATCTGCCGAAAAGCTTCTAGGGAGAGAACAATATGCCGAGCAACGGTCCGCTGACCGGCCTCAGGGTCGTCGAATTCCAGGGCATC
>CERD01047342.1_pt1 | contig 10744 bp, 9 predicted proteins | sample 530931 | NCBI WGS metagenome assembly CERD01 (sample SAMEA2621101, study PRJEB7988) | marine metagenome | isolation source: saline water (ENVO:00002010), including
TCGCTGGTGACGGTCAAAGCCAGCATCAACAGCACCCGGGCCTTCTGGGGCAGCAGGTTGTCGCAAACGATGAATCCCTGCTGCTCCTTCTTGGGTGTCATGACTACCCGGCCTGCGGTAGCCCGCGATGCCAGCACCACGGGCATGCCCTCGCCAACAGCCGCCGCCGCCGCTTCAACAACTGCCGGTGGGTAAGTGCCGCCACCGAATCCTGCCAGGACCATCCCGCCGGAGGCGTTTGCCCGGACTGCGTTCACCAATAGGCCGTCGGCGCCACCGTAGGAATAGACGATGTCCACCCTGGGTAGGACAGACGATTCTGAAACGTTGAAGGGAGTGGCTGTGGTGTGCTTCCTGATCGGCGCGCGGTAAAAGACGACTTTACCGTCAGAGTCAGCGTAGCCTAAGAACCCCAACTCGTTGGGCCGGAAGGTCTCAACCCTAAAGGTGTTCGCTTTGGTTACGTCGCGGCCGCAGTGAATCTCACTGTTCAACACCGTTAGCACCCCCATACCGGCCGCTTCCGGGCAGGCGGCGATACGCACCGCCTCCAACAGGTTGAGGTCCGCGTCGGTTCCCAGGGAGGTCGGCGGCCGCATGGCGCCGGTGATTACCACGGGCTTGTCTGTTTTCACCGTCAAATGAAGGAAATAAGCGGTCTCTTCCAAGGTCGCGGTTCCGTGGGTCACCACCAAACCGGCCACCTCGGGCTCCTCCCTGAATGTCCGGTTTATCCGGTTAGCCAAGCTTAGCCACTCGGGCCCTCCGATGGCCGTGCTGCCCACGCTGATTAGATCCTCCGCCTCGATCCTGGCGATGTCCGACACCTCCGGGATTCGGGCCAACGACTGATCGATGGTGATGTGCTCTCCCAACTCTGGGTAGAGGATATAGTCCAAACGGTCCGGCCCGACACCGGCGATGCTGCCTCCGGTGGCGATTATCTTTACTAGGGGTTTGCTGGCGTTCATGGGTATCCTCCGGGCACGGGAATTTAACCTTGGTGCAGTTCAACACTATATATTAGGGTAGATACCGGCATCAATGCCCGTCCTGGTGCTAACCATGGACAAATCCCCCGGCCTAACGTTAATATTCCTCTTTGACGAGATGTTGAAGAAAGGTCAACGAGCTCTGGATCTGTCCGCGGGTTCCGATGCCCTTCGTGTCCAGGTCATGGCGGAAGGTGAGATTACGTTAGCTCTATATTGCACAGGGGATCTGACGGGCGCCCAAGGGCACGCCGTAGCTCTGTTGAATTGGTCAGAGCGGCTTCGGGACCGGCTGTATCTATTGGCCGCGCTCCACTACAACACGATTATCTGCCTGTCGATGGGTGAATGGCAGGCGGCACGGAACTACGGTGAACGCGGCTCGGCGGAATCGCCCAAAGATCATCGATTTCTCGAACAGCTAGCGGTTCTGGAGCATGAACTTGGAAATATTGACCCAGGAAACCGCTGCCTCGAAGAATTCTCGGATGCTGTGGGTGCAATCTCTTCCGGGGCCAACGTTCAATATACTTTCAACGCTAACGTTATTCCCTACGTCGCCCGCATTACCGGCGATGTAAGTCTTATGCCCATAGCCGAGAGAGCGGCAGGAGCCGTTCTCTCCGACTCAGCCATCGCCCCGATGCAGGCCCGTCTGGTCAGCATCGGTCTTGGCCTCATGGTAGTAGACCGTCAGGATCCCGTGGCTACTGCGGATGTGTACGAATTCCTAGAGCAAGATCAACCCGGGATGGGAATCTCGGGCATCATGTGCTTCCATCGCCTGCTGTGCCTTCTTTCCCATACCATGGGCAACCTTGATCAGGCGGCAGGACACTTCGAGGATGGTTTGACGTTCTGCCGCGCTGGCTATCGAGTGGAGTTGGCCTGGACTTGTTGCGACTATGCTGACACCCTTCTCCAGCGTAACGGTGAGGGGGCCGGGCCAAGGCCATGTCCTTGCTGGACGAGTCCCTGGCCATCTCCAGCGAACTTGGTATGCGGCCTCTGATGGAGCGTGTGCTGTCCCGGACAAAACAGCAGTTGCAGAGTATCCTCAACTCATTGCAGCCTGAAGAGTGGGAGAAGCCCTACATATTCAGTTACGATGAAGAATCCCGGATAGTCCACACGCTGGTTGCCGCTAAGCCCGGCACCAATGAACTGTATTACTACGAACCGGACGAGGACAAATGGGAGCCGTTGAATCTCCCATAGCGTGTTAGCAGACGTCGTACGCTAAAGATATTAAGGTAGAAACGATGATTCACCTGACCGATGAAATGCGCGAATCTGTCAACGGCGCCCGAGCCAGCGGGAATCCATGCATCGTCGCCACGGCCTCGCCTGACGGCACGCCCAACGCCGGATTCATCGGTACCGTGATGGCGTACGACGAGGTTTCTCTGGCATACCGTGACCGCAGCGGTCGCCGGCCCTTGGATCACATCGAAACGGATCCCAAAGTCGTAGTCCTGTTCCGTGACTCGGGGCGGGAAGTCGGTTGGAAGTTTCGCTGCACCGCGACAGTGCATCGAGACGGTCAGGTTTACGACGAGGTGATGGGGCGGTTGGCCGATTCCGGGATGCCCGCGCCGCAGGATATAGAGGTGGCTATAGTCGTCCTCAAGATCGACCAGATATTGACATTGTTCGGTGAGGTTTTGCAGGAAAGAGTCCCCAACCTAACCTGGTAGCTTTAGGAGAAACAGCATGAAGTTGCAGATCATGTCCCCGGCGGCGAACAGAGTCGATTTCAAGGTCCCTCCGGCTCCTCGCCTGGCCAGCCTTGAGGGCAAGACCATCGGCCTGTACAACAACATGACGGGCGGCGCGGATATCGCGGTGGACCGGGTGGCCATGCGGATCAGAGAGCGCTTCCCCAACGTAAAGTTTGAAAGGTACGGCGGCGACCTCAGGTCCGGCCGTCCCGCGCTCAGCCGGGGGAATCATATCGATGACGAGGAGGGGGCGCGAATCGCCAAGGAGATCGACGCCATGGTCGGCGCAACCGCCCATTGAGGGGGCTGCACGTCGTGGCTTGCCCACGACATGGTCGCCATTGAGAAGGCAGGTGTCCCCGCGGTGGCCATCGCCGCTAGAAGCTTCGCCAGAGCGTGGCAATCCTGCGTTGACGGATGGGGCCAGCCCAACACCGCCTTCGTCACCATACCCCACGCCACCACCGGTCAGCAGGCCGACTTCATAAACAAGATGGTTGACGAGCAGATCGACGACATCATCCGTGGCCTCACCACTATTCCCGCTGCATCTGGGAATGGCCGGAGCGCTAGGGCCGGAGGCCAGGCTACCGAGACCTTCACCGTGGAGATGGACGAAACACCGGAGGGACTGGACGCGGTGAACCGCTTCCTTGCCGAACGGGACTGGAGCGACGGTATCCCGGTCATGCCGCCCACTCCTGCCGCCGTCGGGCAGATGCTGAAAGGGACCAAACGAGCCCCTCAGGACGTGGTCATGGTAATGGAGCCCGGCTTCGGGCTGGCAACGGTCGAGAAGATCGCCATCAACGCCGTTATGGCGGGCTGCCGGCCGGAGCAATTCCCGGTTCTCCTTGCCGCCATCGACTGCTTGGCTAAACCGGAGATGAACCACCGGGATATGCAGGTCTCCGGCCACACGGAAGCGCCCATAATCCTGGTGAACGGGCCCATCGCCAAAAAAGCTGGTCTAAACTTTGGGACCACGGCCATGGGTCCGGGTGTCATCAACAGCGCGAACACGGCCATCGGCCGGGCGGTGCGGTTGTGCCTGATCAACATCGGCTACTGCAATGCCGGGGCGGGAGACCCCAACTTCGTCGGTCTGCCGTCCAAGTTTGGGATGTGCATCGCCGAGAACGAAGAGGTCAGTCCCTGGCCGCCTTACCATATGGACCGAGGGTTCCAACGGGACGAGAGCGCGGTCACCGTGGTCACCGTGACCGGCCCGACGACGATCATCGATTCCACTTCCAGGTCCCACGAGGACACGCTGAATAACATCGCCTCGATGATGTTCTACAAGAACGCCGGTGCCGGAGGCTGGATCAAGGGTTGGCAGTCTGCCCAGGTAGGCCACACCAACAAGCGAGTGCCCTACCGGGGCCCTTACCATCCCATCATTCTCAGCCCGTCCCGAGCCGTCATCATGGCCGAGGCCGGGATGAGCAAGCAGGACGCCCAAGCCTGGCTCCACGAAAAGTGCCGTATTTCCATACAAGATGCCATCGGCGCCCGAGGCGTTCCCAAGGACGCCGACGGCAAGTGGCTGAACCATCCCGAGCTGCGACACCTGGAGGAAGACCCCGAGGCGACCATCCCAGCGTTGGAAAGTCCGGAGCAATACCTGCTCTTCGTTACCGGCGGTTCCACCCACTACGCTCACTTCTTTTATGGTACTTACGGAATAGCTACGGTGGCGGTGGAAGAGGTTTAGTTCCTAGTACTGTTGCTAGAAAATTTTGATGTATCAGCTTGCACCCCCTCTCTAACGCTTCCCCTAATAGTAGGCGAGAATAAATCCCTTTCCCCCGGAGGGGGGAAGGTTAGGATGGGGTGATTCGCTTCCGTCCTAATTGACTGGATGCTGTACTCGAATGAAGTAACAAGGGCACAGAAAAAACGCCCGTAGACTACAAATTTCCCGCAGCCCCGCGGGGCTGCGAACTATCACAACGGAGGATTAACCATGCCCATTGGAGACGCCGCCTGGCTGGCGCAGACTCAGGAAGCTACACTGGAGTCTGAACTCCCCATCTGCGACCCGCACCACCACCTGTGGACGCACCGGCCTGAGCCGTTGGCCTATCAGGAATACCTGTTACCGGAACTGTCTGCGGACATCAACAGCGGCCACAACGTCCGCTCAACGGTGTTCATTGAAGTCAGGGCCGAATACCGGACGGACGGTCCTGAGGAGATGCGGTCGGTGGGCGAGGTAGAGTTCGTGCAGAAGATCGCCGATGAGAGCGCCAGCGGTGCCCACGGACCGGGCCGGGCCGCTGCCGCCATCATCGGCAAGGCCGATCTGAAGCTGGGCGAGGGGGTGAGGCCCGTGCTTGAAGCGCTCCAGGCCGCCAGCCCCAACCGTTTTCGCGGCGTCCGCCACTCGGTGGGTTGGGATCCCAGCCCCGACGTGCTGGACCGGGAGATACAGGGCGCCTTGGGCTCCGATGGTTACCGCGCCGGCGGCAGAGTCATGGCCCAGATGGGGTTAGTGCTGGAAAACTCACTGTACTTCCCCCAATTGGATGAGTTGGCCGATTTCGCCAACGCCGTGCCGGATCTAACCATTGTGCTGAACCATGTCGGCGGGCTGCTGCGGGTGGGCCCCTACGCCAATCGGGACGACGAGGTGCTGGCCGAGTGGCGCAGGGGAGTGGCAGCTGCAGCAAAATGCCCAAATATAATCATGAAGCTAGGCGGCGCGGGCCAGGCGCGGTACGGGTACGATTGGGCGGGCCGAGATGTCCCAGTCGGATCCGAAGAATTGGCCGGGACGCTGGCGCCCCTGATGAATCACTGCATCGAACAGTTCGGCGCGGATCGTTGCATGTTCGAGAGCAACTTCCCGGTGGACAAGATATCCTACTCATACAACGTCATTTTCAACGCCTTCAAGCGGCTTTCCCAATCGTATTCACCCTCGGAGCGGGCCGCCATGTTCCACGACACCGCCAAGCGGGTTTACTCGATCGACGTTTAATCCTCCAGAACAACCACGGCTTGTATGACCGGGCTAAGGTCTTGATGGTGGTGGCCGCGGCCGAAAACGTCTTCCATGAGCCGGGCGTCGCCGGGCCGGAATATCTGCTTGCCCCCGTCGCTCACCTCTATCTCCACCTCACCCTGCAAATGGATGATAAGCCGCCGCTCGGTCAGCGGATGGAAATCCATCAATCGCAGTTCGGGAAACTCGTGGATGCCGACCTGCGCGACATGCATCAACCCTTTCAACTCGGGATGCTTGGCCAGATCAACTTCGTCAATATGGCTTTCCCCATCCTCTGTGGGGTAGATACGGTATATGCTCATAGGGATTCTTTCTCTCCTGTTGTCTTTATCCGATTGCTTCAGTTGTCGCGGCTTGCTTCGAGCGCCGCGTAAACTCTCTCCGCCGTGATGGGTAGTTCGAACAAGTGAACACCTACAGCATCGGCGACTGCGTTTGCGATGGCGGCCGCCGTGGCATTGTTCGCCAACTCCCCGATCGCCTTTGCTTGATAGGGTCCTTCTCCGCCGCCGGTATGAACGAGAACCGTCTCTAGGGGCGGGATGTCCGACATGGTGGGCAGCTTATAATCCCCTAGACTGCCGTTAAGGACTCGACCATCCTCGGTCATCAACTCCTCAGTCACCGCCAGGCCGAGACCCGTTACAAATCCGCCGTCGATCTGTCCCTGATGCGCCAGCGGGTTGATGACGGTGCCTACATCATGGGCGGTGACCACTCGGACCACTTTTACCTGACCCGTTTCCCGGTCCACTACCACCTCGGCTACCTGAGCGCTGAAGTACATGACGTCTTCCGGTTGAGGGGCATCGTGCTCGACGGTGATTGTCAGGGGGAGGTTGGCTCCGTCTTGAATCGCCTGCCGCATCTGCTCACAGGCCTTCATAACCGCTTGGCCTTCCGTGTAGGTAACTCTGCTGGCTCGGGGACCTTCGTCGAATGGCGTGCTGTCGGTATCGCCCTGGCTCACCCGCACCTGGGACAACGGCACCCCCATCTCGGTGGCCACCATCTGCTGCTCGATGGTGTGAGTGCCCGTGCCGACATCCACCGTGGGACTGAGGACGGCGAAGCCGCCATCAGCCTCGGCGGTCAACACGGCCCCCGACGCGCCGCCTCCTATCTGACGGCCGAAGATGGCGACTCCCTTGCCGCGGCCTGGTCCAGCTTTTTGCTCTCCCCAACGGCTCGCTTCCAGGGCGGCTTCCAACACCGGTCTGACATCCGCCACGCGCAAGGGCCGGCCCACGGCGTCTTCCTCACCGGCATCGACCAGGTTGATCCGCCGGAACTCAGCCGGGTCCATCCCCAGTTCCCGGGCCAGCAGGTCGGTGTGGCATTCCAGGGCGAAAGTGTATTGGTGAGCTCCCGGCGCTCTGAAGTACCCGCCCGGTGTGGTATTGGTACACACCTGCAGAAATTTGAAGGACGTGTTGGGTACCCGGTACCCTCCGCCAACGTAGTGGGATGTGGAGAGAAACGACCTGGGCTTCATGGCTCCATAGGCGCCGCTGGCGTGAATTGTTCGGACTTCGCGGGCAGTCAGACGCCCGTCCCGGGTCATCCCCGATCGGATCTTTACGAACGTGGGATGGGTGGGATTGCTGGCGGTGAGTTCTTCCCAGTAGCTCATCACGATCTTCACCGGACGCTCGGTCATCTTCGCCAGCAGGTAGGCGACGGGAAGGTCGCGAGTGTCTCCCTTTCCGCCAAAGTCGCCCCCTACCGAGACGACGTTCACTCTGATATCCTCGTCCTGCAAGCCCATCGCCTGAGCCAGTTGCAATCGCGCCCGGAATGGGGCTTTGCTGGAACTCCAGGCTTGGATGCGGCTGTCATCGTCGATGGATATGACGCTGGCGAAGGGTTCTAAGTAGCCCTGGTGACGGCTGGGGACGTAAAAAGAGTGTTCCAAGATGACATCGGCCTGGCGGAACCCCTCGGCCAGGTCGCCCTTTTCCCATGCGAGGCGGGTTTGGCCGTTGTGCACGTCCGTCGCGAGCACGTCGAGAGGCGCGCCGTGGTACGATGCGACATCGTCATGGATGAGGGGAGAATCCGGTTTCATGGCTTCATTGGGGTCGTAGACCGCCGGCAGCAACTCGTAGTCAACGTGAATCAGTAATATCGCTTCTTCGGCGGCTTCAGGGGTCTCCGCGGCCACCGCCGCCACGCGGTCGCCGATGTAGCGAACCTTGTCCCAGCAGAGAACGGGCATGTCCCGAAGGACCTTGCCCATGTAGTGGCCAGGGGCGTCCTGTCCGGTAATCACGGCCTTTACACCGGGGACGCTCCAGGCTGCGGAGGCATCAATGCGAAGGATGCGCGCATGGGGATGGGGACTGCGCAGAATCTTGCCCCAAAGCATACCAGGTAGATCCACGTCGGCTGCGTAGCGCGTTCGTCCCGTGACTTTTGCCGGCCCCTCAATCTGGGTGACCGGCGCACCGATGATGGTTGACTGCATGTTCATCCGCCTGTTTCTTTGGTTTGACCCGGCCGATCCTATCATTGGCCAAGGTTGAATCTTTCATTCCCAGCGACCCCGGCCCCTGGGTAGGTCTTACGCCTTAAGTATTTCCCGCCGGGACAGCACTCGTTCCATCAAGGGCTATGTTGCCAAGGGGGGTGGACTCTACCATGGGGCTGCTGCAGCTAATCGTATACTTTGAGTGCTGGGAACAGGCATGGGGAAATAGTACGTCGGAGCGGGCGGGCTTGTCCACTGCAGGAGATTGGGACGTTCCACATAATAAGCTCCGTGCAGCGTAGCTTTGCCAGGTGTAGAATTGTTGGCGCATTAGATGATTCGAGATAAAATTCTTGAGCTTCTGGCCGCCCATAGACAGACGGAGGGTGAGACCTTTCTTCACTCGCGACATTTGGAGAAGTAATGAAAACCAGAGCCGCAATTCAGATCGCTCCAGGCGACCAACTTTTGGTTGACGAACTGGAAGTCCCCGAACCAAGAGCAGATCAAGTCATAGTCAAACTTTACTCCAGCGGGGTCTGCCACTCCCAACTCCATCAGATGGAGAACGACGGTCTTCCCCGCCCTTTGGTGCTTGGCCACGAAGGGACCGGGATAGTGGCGCAGGTGGGCCGCGACGTGACCCACCTTAGAGAAGGCGACCACGCCATAGTAACTTGGGTTCCCAGAACACCCGTCAGGGGCCGTCCGGCGGTACAGCCTTCAGGCATCACCTACCATGAAGAGCCGGTTCACGGCAGCACTTATACCTGGGGAGAAGATGTCCTGATCAGCGGTGATTACGTGGTGCCGATTCCCAAGGACGTCCCCACAGACATCAGCTGTATCGTCGGGTGCGCCGTCCTCACCGGGGCAGGCGCGGTGCTGAACACGGCAAAGGTGCGGCCTGGGGAATCGGTGGCTGTGTACGGAGTCGGTGGCGTGGGTCTGTGCGCGGTGCGCATGGCCGCGATTCTAGAGGCTTATCCCATCATCGCTGTGGATCTCACGGACGAGAAGTTGCAACTAGCCCAAGAATTTGGGGCGACCCATATGGTGAACGCTTCCAAGGGGGACCCGGTTGAGGCGATCCAGGAGATTACCAACGGCGGCGTGGACTACGCCTTTGATGCCATCGGTCTAAAAATCACCAACGAGCAGATCCTGCCGTCGACCATAGGCGGCGGTCCAGGCGCCGATAACCACGGCGGCATGGCGGTGCTGATCGGCCTGCCTGGATGGGATATTACGATAGATTCCCGGCTCTTTGTGACGCACCAGCGCCAATACCGAGGCAGCCTGGGTGCGACCTATCCTGACAAGGACTTTGCCATGTTCTTGAGGTGGTACCAGGAAGGAAAGTTCCCCCTGGACAAATTGGTGACCCGCCGTTATAAGCTGGACGACATCAACGAAGCCTGCGACGCGCTGAAGGCAGGTGAGATTGCGGGAAGGGCCATCATCGAGTATTAACGTCCAAGACGGCAGTGGGATGCCGATACCCTTGCCGGGCCGCGTATCCTAAGTCATTCCGGCGCGGGCAGGAATCCAGGGGGCCTTTCGGCACCGGGAGAACGGCAAGAAAAAGCCACGTTTCTGGGTTCCGGCTTTCGCCGGAAAGACGGCGGTTAGCCGGCGGTACACATCTCACCTTGCCGGACCATGAATGCCGCATCAGCCGGTGCTCCGCTCTCCTTCAGCTAGGTTGGGACGAAAGGGCCTGAGATCAACCGATAGGCACATTGATGTAAGGCACGTTTTTGGAAGGGTCTATCGGACGTCGTTCGATGAAGGCCATCCGGCGTTCCCGGGCTTCCTCCGTTGCTTGGTAGTCGGGCATATATTCCTGTATCGGGGTCATTGCCGGGTCCTGGAAATGGTCGTGGCGATTGAATGACATCTTCTGGGTCTGAAGAATCACCGGGCTGACGTTCTTGATGTCGACGATCCACCGGTCAACCTCGGCCCAAAGCCGGTCAGGCTCCACCACAATGTTGACCAATCCCATGTCATAGGCCTCCTGGGCAGTGTACTGGCGGCACAACATCCAGATCTCCCGGGCCCGCTTTTGGCCCACCCTGGCCGCCAGCATGGCCACGTTATGGCCGTTGGCCGGGCTGCCAACTCTCGGCCCAGTCTGTCCGAACCTGGACCTGGTGGTAGCAATGGTGAAGTCGCAGGTATAGGCCAAGATGTTTCCGGAACCGATAGCGAAGCCGTCCACGGCTGCTATCACCGGCTGGGGCATCTGCTGAACCACCTGGCTATATCGCACCTCGGCCTCTCCACGGTATGCGGAGTGCTCCAACTCAGGGTCGTAACTCTGGTCATTCCCGGTGCAAAACCCGTTGGGTCCGGCACCGGAGATTACCACTACCCGGATGCTGGAATCGCCCGCGGCGTCCAACAGGCTATCGGCCATCTCATCCATGGTGATGCCCCGCTTGGCGTTATAGGTTTCCGGACGGTTCAGCAGCAGCCAAGCGACCCCGTCTTCCTTTCTGTAGACAACGTCGGAATATGAATTCGAGCCGATGATTGGCCCCAG
>CERD01052478.1_pt1 | contig 10728 bp, 9 predicted proteins | sample 530931 | NCBI WGS metagenome assembly CERD01 (sample SAMEA2621101, study PRJEB7988) | marine metagenome | isolation source: saline water (ENVO:00002010), including
GGTTATATTGCTCTTGCATCTACGATTCCAGACTTCTTGCAAATTAATAAAAAATTGTCGATAAGGATAACTCAAAATACATGCTAATCACAGCGGCAAATAGGCGCTTTTATTAATTTTGTATGGAAATATATTTTCAGGGCAGGTTAACCTATACTCAACTAGAATAACGATTGATTTTTCATCATTTTTGAAGGAGTAACCGATGGCAGACTATAAATCTTGGCTCACTGATTTAACTAAATGGATCAAAGATGTAAAAGACAATGAATTAAAGGATGCAATAGATAAATTTGTTGAATCAGAGCAAGCACTTAAAGATTTAGGACAAGAAAAGCTTAGCCAATATCGAGAGTATCTTAAGCGCGATATTGATCACATCAAAGAAAATGATGAGCATTATGACTCGTTGGCTTGGCTTGAACTTAAGGAGTCGCTTTGGTACGAGTTATCGCATATTGAAGATAAAACCCAGTTAGAATGGCATGCCCTTAATCAAGATTTTAAACACGATGGTGTCTATCAAGAAGGAGAATGGATAGCCATGGGCACATTAGTATGTAAAAATTGCCAACATAGTTACGATGTTTACCATGCTACGCAAATTACTCCTTGTACTGAATGTGGCGGTATTTATTTTCGCCGTAAGGCATTACAACCTTAAATCAGTGACGCAGGCTTTTGCTGGGCGTTACCTATAATGCCCAGTCAAGACTGGGAAATAAGAAGTTAGAATGACAAAAAAACTAATCCCATTACCTGTTTCTGCGCTAGCGCCAGAGATTTCTGCAAGCCATGTTGCCACTTGCATGCAAAACCCGTATCCAGAAGCACTCCCTTTTATCGGCCAGCAACGAGCACAAAGCGCTCTCGACTTTTCTCTGGGAATGGAACTTCCGGGTTATAATATTTATGTGATGGGTGAAGCGGCACACGGTCGCTACACGTTAGTGAAAGATAAACTCACAGCCCATTCTAAAGGCCGTCCAACTCCCAACGAATGGTTGTATGTAAATAACTACGACGATCACCGTGAGCCAATTGCGCTGTTTATGCAAGCAGGGCAATCGAAGCAGCTTGCCGATGATATCGACTCGTTTATTGATGAAGTGCTTGATACTTTTCCTGCGGCATTTGATAACCCAGGGTATCAGCGTAAGAAAAAATCAATTGATCGCGAGTTTACCGACACCTACGATGCAGCTATAACTGCAGTAGAAATTGCTGCTCTTGAGCAAAGCGTGGCTCTCATTGAAGAAAATGGTGTGGTTGGCTTTGCTCCACTTATTGACGGTAAGCAACTGAGTGATAGTGAATTTGCAGCTCTTGAAGAGCCGCTTCGTATAGAGTTTTATGAAGTCATTGAAAAGCTTGAAGATGCGTTAATCGAAGCGCTGATTGAGCTACCACGTTGGAAGCGTGAATCATCAGAAAAACTGCGTAACCTTAAAAAATCAACAGCAGAGCTTGCTACTAAACCACTTCTTAAAGCGCTTGAGCATAAATATGCAACACATATTGGGGTTCTTCGTTATCTAAAAGATATTCGTGAAGAAATCATTGATGCGGTACTAGAGTGGCTCGACGATGATGACAACGACGAAAATAAAGAAGATTTTGACCGCAAAGGTATGCTCACAGATTTCTTTGCGCCAAATATTTTAGTGGAATACAAAGAAGGCGATGCTGCGCCTGTAGTCTATGAGCCGAACCCAACCTTTGGCAATATCTTTGGCAAGATTGAATATGCAACGTCGCAAGGGTCACTTATCACCAGCTATCGCTCAATTCAACCAGGTGCATTACACCGTGCTAATGGTGGTTATTTGATCATGGATGCAGAGAAAGTTATGTCTAACCCGCAAGTGTGGGATGGCTTAAAACTGTCTTTGAAAACCCATCAAATCAAAAACGACTTACCCTACCAAGACAGCTCAGTAGGAAGTAGCTTTACGTTACGTCCTCAGCTTATTCCACTTGATGTAAAAATAGTACTTTTAGGGTCGCGAGAGCTTTATTATACCATAGGTGAATATGACGAAGAGTTTGCTGAGTTATTTCGTGTACTCGCTGACTTTGATTACTACTTACCAAGTAGTGATAAGCTGCAGTATCAGTTTATTACCAAGGTAACTGAATACTGTCAGCAAACACTTAATTGCACTGTGAATGAAGCGGCGATGGCGAGATTATTAAAGTTTAGTTATCGCCAAGCAGAACATCATAATAAACTCTCAGCTCGTTTTGCTGATGTATTAGAGTTAGTGGCAGAAGCTAGTTTTTATGCTAAACAAGATGAGCAAACAGTGATTGATGCTCATCACATAGACGAGGCCATTGTTGGTAAGCAGTATCGAACTGGGCAAATCTCTGAAACCATGCTCAGTGATATCAAAGAGGGGCAAATTTTAATTGCTACTGAAGGTCACGCTGTGGGTAAGGTGAATGGCTTAACCGTGCTGCACATTGGCGATACCTCATTTGGTACACCAGCACGCATTACTGCCACTGTGTACGCAGGTGCTGATGGCGTTATTGACGTTGAGCGTGAAGCTGAGCTGGGTAAAGCCATTCACTCAAAAGGGGTGATGCTATTAACCGGTTACTTAGGTAATAAATACGCTCAGCAATTTAGCCTGACACTCAGTGCGAATATCGCAATTGAACAAAGCTATGGCTATATCGATGGTGATAGCGCTTCACTGGCTGAGTTGTGTGCGCTTATATCAGCCATTACTAACTTACCTATTAGCCAATCTATCGCACTGACAGGATCAATTAACCAGCATGGTGATGTGCAATCAATTGGTGGTGTAAATGAGAAAATAGAGGGCTTCTTTAAGCTTTGTAAAATGCGTGGCTTAACCGGCGAGCAAGGGGTGATTATTCCTAAATCTAATCAAGTGAACTTGGTGCTTGATGATGAAGTACTCGATGCCGTTGAAAAAGGCCGCTTTAACATTTATGCCGTTGAAACCGTTGATCAAGCATTGAGCTTATTAATGGACAAAGACGCAGGAGAAATGACCCCACAAGGCTATCCTGATGGCTCTATTAACGCGCTAGCCTTAGCAAGGCTTGCCAATATTGCTGATATCGTAAATGGCGACAATGATGATGAGAAGGACGCAGAATGATTAATTTATTACTTTTACTGATCATCGGTATTTTTTGCTTTTTAATTTTTAAAAATAGCAAAAAGGCGAAGCTACAAGCCCTTGAAAATGAAAAACTAGCGGCGGATTTTTTAGCGAACAATAGTAAAGCCGACGATGTTCATGAAACAGCATCTGGGCTGCAGTACAAAATTGAGCATCGCGGCGACAATGAGGCAAAACCAAGTGCCACCAGTAAAGTCAAGGTTCACTATCATGGTACGCTGTTAGACGGCAGCGTATTTGATAGTTCAGTGGTCAGAAACTCGCCAATCAGCTTTGGTTTAAATCAAGTCATTGCTGGTTGGACCGAAGGCTTACAACTAATGAGTGAAGGGGATAAGTTTACCTTTTATATCCCACCGCAGCTTGCATACGGCAGTAAACGGGTAGGCAGCATTCCAGCAGGTTCATTGCTAATATTTGATGTAGAGTTGATTAAGATAGAATCTTAAAATTTTAAAAGGCTTCATATTGAAGCCTTTTTTATTTGTTATTTCTTAACCCTGATAAACACAGCCACAGCACTGAGTAATATCACCACAATCCATACCGGCCAATTACCATATTGACTATAAAGACTATCGCCTTTGATTAAGGTGATATTGGCTTCAAGTACATCAGCTTTAAATTGCGGCATGCTCAACTGTGATTTAGCAATAGGGTCGTAAACGGCGCTGATACCATTATTCGTTACGCGAATTAGCGGGCGTTGTAATTCTAGAGCACGCATACGGGCTATTTGCATATGCTGATGCGGGCCATGGGAGTCGCCAAACCACGCATCATTACTAACGGTGAATAAAATGTCTGAATCACTGCGATAATTACCACGCACTAAATCAGCAAAAGCAATTTCATAACAAATAGCGGGTAAAATATGTAAGCCGTTCGCCTGTAGATTGTTTTGAACTTCATCGCCTCGAGTAAATGACGACATAGGTAAATCAAACAGTGGGGCGATTGGACGCAGTAATTCTTGAAATGGCACGAACTCACCGATAGGCAATAATTGGTGCTTTTGATAGCGATTTTTACCTAAATACTGATAATGACCTTCGCTATCATCTTGCTCTTTTTTACCTAATACAATGAGGGTATTAAAAATATTACGGGTGTCGTATTGATAATCTACGATACCGGTGATCAGGGCTGTGTTGTTAAAAGCAGCTGCACTATCAAGACCGGTTAGGTATTGTGTTGATAGGGCTTCAAGCTCAGGGACAGCAGCTTCTGGCCAAACAATAAGGTCAGCATTCCAATGAAGGCGCGTCATGTCTTGGTATTTACTCATAGTATTCCAAAACTCTGACGGTTCAAATCGTAAATGCTGTTTAATGTTCCCTTGTACTAAAACTGTTTTAATTGTTTTATCTTGATACTGTAAAGCACTATTACTCGCAATTACGTATAAGCCTGCCAACAAGGTTACAGAGCCGATTAACGGCTTTATGTCTTTACCCAGCAAACGAAAGAGTGAAAACGCGATGAGCACGCAAACAAGTGTTATACCAAACTCGCCAATCACAGGGGCTAAAAAGTTCAGTGGGCTGTCGGTTTGTGTATAACCAAAGCTCAACCAAGGAAAGCCTGTTAGCAAAGTGCCACGTAAGTACTCTGTAACCGCAAAGTTGGCAAGCAACAAGCAGATAAAGCTATAGGGCCCTTTAGCAAGGCGGGTTGTCAACCAAGCAGCTAGTGCAGGATACAAGGCTAAGTAAGCGCAAAGTAGCACCATCAATGAAATCGATGCAATTAATGGCATACCGCCAAAGGTGGCTATCGATACATGCACCCAACTAATACCTGCACCAAACCAGCCTAAACCAAAGATAAAGCCATACTTAGCACTTTGCTTAGCGGCCGATTTACCATTTGCCTGCGGATTAATGCAGTAAATAAGTATGCCAAGAGAGAGAAAGGCAATATACCAAAGATTATAAGGGGCGTAGCTTAAGGTTAAAAAGAGGCCCGCAATGAGTGCGAGCCAGGCTTTTTTATCTTTTGCAATAAGGCTTAGCTTAGTTAGCAGTTTCTTCACTGTCGTTATCATCAGCCTTAGGAATGGTGACTTGCAATTGTAAGATGCGACGGTTATCTGAGTTGGTGACTTTAAATTGCAGGCCATCAATATCAATTGTTTCACCGCGACTTGGCATATGACCAAATGCGTGTAAAACAATACCACCTATGGTGTCAGCATCAGAGGTGCTGTAACCGGTTTTAAAATACTCGTTAAAGTCATCAACTTCAGTCAGTGCTTGTACTGCATAAACGTGTTTAGCTACTTGACGAATATCTTGTTGGTCTTCGCTTTCGTCGTGCTCATCTTCGATTTCACCAACGATGATTTCAAGAATATCTTCGATGGTTACTAGACCCGACACGCCGCCGTATTCATCGATGACGATTGCCATATGGTATCGCTGTTGACGGAATTCGTTAAGCAGTGTGTCAACACGTTTGCTTTCTGGTACGACTACTGCTGGGCGTAAATAATCACGCAAAGAAGGTAACTGCTCATCTTTGTTTAAGATAAGTGGTAATAGATCTTTTGCTAATAAAATACCTTCAACATGGTCTTTATCTTCACACACCACTGGAAAACGTGAATGTGTTGAGTCAACCATCATAGGTAACAGTTCTTCAAGTGGTGTATCAACCTCTAAGGTAACCATTTGCGAGCGAGGGATCATGATGTCACGAACTTTAAGTTCAGATACACCAAGAACTCCTTCGATCATTTCTTTGGTTTCAGGGTCGATAAGGTCGCGTTCTTGCGCATCGGCAATTACTTCAACCAGCTCTTCTTTATTCTGGGGTTCCCCTTGCAACATTTGGGTTATTCTGCCCAACCAAGTTTTGCCAGAAGAACCCTGGCTAGATTGCGAGTTGTCGTCGCTCATTGCGTCTAATTGCTCCGTAAATTTAAATATCGTCTCGATATGGGTCTGCGATGTTCAGATCAGCAAGTAATTGCTTTTCTATGCTTTCCATTTCGAGTGCATCTTCGTCCTTTATATGGTCAAATCCAAGTAAATGCAAGCATCCATGGATCACCATATGGGCAAAATGGTCATGAAAGGTCTTTTCTTGCTCAATTGATTCGGCCAAAACAATGGCCGGACAAATGATTAAATCACCCACTAAAGGTAACTCAATACCCGGTGGTGCTTCAAATGGAAACGATAAGACATTAGTCGGTTTATCTTTTCCACGGTAATCATTATTGAGCTGCTGGCTTTGTGCTTCGTCGCTTATGACGATAGTAAGCTCAGCGTCTTCACGGTAGTTACTAAGGGCTTTATCAGCCCATAGTTGGAATTGTTCAAAGCTAGGTAAGTCGTCAAACTCACAGGCTATTTGTAAATCTAATTCGGTCACGAGTTTGCTTCTTGTTGGTTTGCTTGTGCTTCTTTTGCACGTTGCTTTTCTGCGCGTTTTAAACGCTCAGCTTCATCATTTCGCTCATAGGCTTCTACGATACGTGCAACAACAGGGTGGCGCACGACATCGTGTGATTGGAAGAAATTAAAACTAATTTCATCTACGCCGTTTAATACCTCAATAGCATGACGAAGCCCAGAGCGAGCACCACGTGGTAAGTCAACTTGTGTTATATCACCTGTGATCACTGCTTTTGAATTAAAACCAATACGGGTTAAGAACATTTTCATTTGTTCTGCGGTGGTGTTTTGGCTTTCATCAAGAATAATAAAGGCATCATTTAATGTACGACCACGCATGTAAGCAAGTGGGGCCACTTCAATGATGTTTTTCTCAATTAGCTTTTCTACACGCTCAAAGCCCAGCATTTCGAATAAAGCATCGTAAAGTGGGCGTAAGTACGGGTCGATTTTTTGGCTTAAGTCACCCGGTAAAAAGCCTAGTTTCTCACCAGCTTCAACTGCAGGGCGCGTTAATAAAATACGGCGAATCTCTTGACGCTCGAGGGCATCAACAGCCGCTGCAACGGCTAGATAAGTTTTACCTGTACCAGCGGGACCGATACCAAAGGTAATATCGTGATGCAGGATGTTAGCAACATACACGCCTTGGTTATCGTTGCGTGGTTTAATAACGCCACGGCGTGTTTTAATCACCATGTCTTTACCGTACACGCCCGGGTTTTCATCTTGCTCTAGGGCATTCGATTCGCTAATTGCTAAATGCACTGCATCAGGTTCAATTTCGCCTATTTGACCACGAATAGGTTGAGTGTCAATGTAAAGGTTTTTTAAGATTTCAACGCTGGCTGCGGCGCAATGAAGTTTACCCGTGACTCTGAAAAAATTATCACGGTGGGCAATTTCAACACCTAGGCGGCGTTCAATTTGTTTAATGTTTTCGTCAAACGGACCACATAAAGAAGAGAGTCGTTTGTTGTCGGCAGGTTCTAAATAAATCTCTAATGTTTTTAATTGATTACTCAAAATTACTTCCTATTCATGGGTGCTGGCAGTGCCAGCACCAGTGTCTCCCTAAGGTACGAAAGTAGCAACGCCAATTTCGTTAGGGGCTGCTGCGGCTTCAGCTTCGGCAGCTTTATTTAAAATTGCTGATGGCGCCACATCACGACGTAAATTCATCTCTGATTCTGTACGAATTAATTCACCACGTAAAGAGTTTGGCAACGCTTCAGTAATACGTACATCAACGAATTGACCGATCACTGAGTGAGGGCCTTCGAAGTTCACTACACGATTGTTTTCTGTACGGCCACGTAATTCCATCGGGTTCTTCTTAGAAGGACCTTCAACCAGGATACGTTGTTCAGTACCAAACATTTGGCGGCTAATTTGCTGCGCCATTTGCGTGATGCGGTTTTGTAATAGGTATAAACGCTCTTTTTTCTCTTGCTCAGTCACATCGTCTGGTAAATCGGCAGCAGGTGTGCCAGGTCGCGCACTGTAGATGAAGCTAAAGCTCATATCAAAACCGATATCATTGATAAGGTTCATAGTTGCTTCAAAATCAGCTTTACTTTCACCAGGGAAACCAATGATGAAGTCTGATGACATGCTTAGGTTAGGGCGAATTTTACGTAATTTACGAATCGTCGATTTATACTCAAGCGCTGTATGACCACGTTTCATCAGGTTAAGAATACGGTCAGAGCCACTTTGTACTGGTAAATGTAAGTGATCAACAAGCTCTGGCACATCAGCGTATGCATCGATGATGTCTGGTGTAAACTCTACTGGGTGCGAGGTGGTGTAACGAATACGGTCAATGCCGTCAATCGCTGCAACATAACGTAGTAGGTCAGAGAAGTAACAAATCTCACCGTCGTGTGTTTCACCGCGATACGCATTTACGTTTTGACCTAAAAGGTTTACTTCACGCACGCCTTGCTCTGCAAGTTGCGCAACTTCAAGGAGCACATCATCTAAAGGACGACTTACTTCTTCACCACGCGTGTAAGGTACTACACAGAAAGTACAGTACTTAGAGCAGCCTTCCATGATTGATACAAATGCAGTAGGACCTTCTGCTTTTGGCTCAGGTAAGCGGTCAAATTTTTCAATTTCAGGGAATGAAACGTCAACCACAGATGTGCTGTCGCCACTTTGCACTTGCTTAATCATTTCTGGCAAGCGGTGTAATGTTTGCGGGCCAAAGATCACATCAACAAATGGCGCGCGTTGGCGAATTGAGTCACCTTCTTGCGATGCAACACAACCACCAACACCAATGATTAAGTCTGGCTTGTCATCTTTTAATAACTTCCAACGGCCAAGCTGATGGAACACTTTTTCTTGTGCCTTTTCACGGATTGAACAGGTATTGAGTAAGATCACGTCAGCGTCTTCAGCTTCTTCAGTTAACTGATAGCCGTTTGTCGCATCTAGTAGATCAGCCATTTTCTGAGAGTCGTACTCGTTCATCTGACAACCCCAGGTTTTAATATGCAGCTTTTTACTCATTGAAATATAGCCTCGTTTTCAATTCGGTAGTGACACAAAAATGTGTTAGAAACAGGATTAAGTGGTAATTATGCCGACTTAAAGGACGCGTATTTTAGCTGGATACCCGCACAGATCCAAGTATAGTTTTAATCTTTGTGGTGTGAAATCAAACAAGTCCCTGATTTGAAATTCTTAAGTATTAAATGCACTGACACTGTTTATTGAATTACGTTACAATTTGCCGGGTATTTAAATAGCCAAATGAGCGAATATTAAATGAATAAAAATAAGATAATTGTTGTTGGTGGTGGCATGGTAGGTGCCGCTACAGCCATAAAATTGGCGCAGCAGGGGAGTGATGTCACGATTATTGAAAAGCACCTTATTGATGCGGATAGTATTCTTAGCTCAGATAAAGTGGATATTCGTATTTCGGCTATTAATCGTTTTTCAGAGCACCTACTTGATGAGCTTGGGGCAATGCCATTATTGCGTAAAAACCGAATCGCACCTTATCAACAACTAGAAGCGTATCAACAGCAAGACGAGAGCTTATTATTTGATTGTAAAGATATTGGCGAGACACATTTAGGCCATTTAATTGAAAATAGCTTAATTCAGGCGAGTCTATGGCAACAATTTGCTGATTACAATATTGAGGTTATCGAGCAAAAGACTCCTGTAACCGATATAAATCAAACTGACGATTCAATCACTCTGCATTATGGTGATACACACTATACGGCAGATTTAGTCATTGCGGCTGATGGTGGTCAATCACAATTGCGCACCAAAGCTGGATTAGGTGTAACTGGTTGGCAGTATGCTCAACATTGTATGGGTGTATTAATAAAACTGGATGCTCCTCAACAAGTAAAAACGTGGCAGCAATTTACTCCAACCGGACCTGTCGCGTTTTTACCTATGCAAGCACCTTATGCAAATTTAATTTGTTACCACGACGCAGCAGTTTTAAAGCAATGGCAAAAACTTTCTAATGAAGAACTTAAAGCAAAGCTCATTGCACATTTCCCTGAACTACCGGGTGACTTTGAATTACTTGAGCATGCTGTTTTCCCTCTTGCCAGACAACACGCCAATGATTACTCACAAGGGCGTTTAGTACTTGTGGGTGATTCAGCGCACACAATTAATCCTCTTGCAGGTCAAGGCGTAAACTTAGGCTTTCAAGATGTGGTTGCATTGGCGGATATTTTGGAAGATCAAGAAGACGTGGGTCAACATCAATTATTAAAACAATATGAGAAAAAACGTCGTCATGCGAATTTACTCATGATGAGTATGATGGATGCATGCTATTTTGGTTTTTCAAATGAAATAAAACCACTCAGTTGGGCGCGGAGCAAGTTCTTGAAATTAGCCAATAATAAAGGCCCTGCTAAAAATTGGGTATTGAAATATGCAATTAGTGGCACGTTAGGCTAATACTCGTCTGCAAAAATACCTATTAAGTAAGCGTATTGGTATTAAATATAGATATAAAATATAGATTGCGGGTTAATGAAAATTAGCCCGTTTTTTTTGCTAAATACAATCGAATATAATTTTTGAGAAATTAGAAATTAGAAATTAGAAATTAGAAATTAGATAAGGGAAGTAAGTTGGCTGGGATACCAGGATTTGAACCTGGGAATGGCAGGATC
>CERD01066637.1_pt1 | contig 10700 bp, 8 predicted proteins | sample 530931 | NCBI WGS metagenome assembly CERD01 (sample SAMEA2621101, study PRJEB7988) | marine metagenome | isolation source: saline water (ENVO:00002010), including
GATTCAACTTAATGATGAAATTGCTATTTATAATACTAATACTTTAGAAGAGATACAAAATGAATCAAGTGATATTGAAATTTATATAGAGAATAATAATTCAAATAATTTATTAAAAGAAGTTAAGATGGTACAAATTGATAAAGATATAAATGGAAGTTTCATAAAATCATTAGAAAGATTTATTTTATTACGAATTTTAAATGAAAAATTTATAAAAATCAACTTAAGTAAAAATAGTAATATCGTTCCTTGTGTAAATTCTATTTTAGTAGTCAATATTAATAACGACATTATTAATACGATACAATTTGCTTAATATTTATAATTAATAAATAATAAGCATTGTATTAATAAGAAATAACTGATTAATTTTATATAATTATGTATTATATATAAAAATGAGTTGGGTACAAATTGGTCAAGATATTAATGGTGAAAATTCAGGTGATTTTAGTGGTGAATCTATAAGTATCAATTCTAATGGTACAATAGTTGCTATTGGTGCTAGAAATAATGATAGTAATGGAGTTAATTCAGGACATGTAAGAGTTTATGAATATGATAATAGTGTTTGGAATCAATTGGGACAAGATATTGATGGTGAAAATAATGGTGATTTAAGTGGTTCATCTGTTAGTATCAATTCTGATGGTACTCGTATTGTTATTGGTGCATCTAATAATAATAGTAATGGAACTAATTCAGGACATGTGAGAGTTTATGAATATAATGGTTCAATTTGGAATCAATTAGGACAAGATATTGATGGTGAAAATAATGGTGATCTAAGTGGTTCATCTGTTAGTATTAATGCAGATGGTACAATAGTCGCTATTGGAGCATCTAATAATGATAGTAATGGGACTAATTCAGGACAAGTGAGAGTTTATGAATATGATAATAGTGTTTGGAATCAAATAGGACAAGATATTAATGGTGAAAATAATGGCGATGTAAGTGGTTCATCTGTAAGTATTAATGCAGATGGTACAATAGTTGCTATTGGTGCATCTAATAATGATAGTAATGGAACTAATTCAGGACATGTACGTATTTATGAATATGATGGTTCATCATGGGTACAATTGGGACAAGATATAGATGGTGAAAATACATTTGATCAAAGTGGTATATCTGTAAGTATCAATTCTAATGGTACACGTGTTGCTATTGGTGCAAAATTTAATGATGGTAATGGTTCGAATTCTGGTCATGTACGCATATATGAGTATGATAATATTAATTGGATACAACTTGGGCAAGATATTGATGGTGAAAATGCATTTGATCAAAGTGGTTCATCTGTAAGTATTAATACAGATGGTACAATAGTTGCTATTGGAGCAACAAATAATGAAGATTCAGGACATGTCCGTATTTATGAATATGATAATAGCGTTTGGGTACAACTAGGACAAGATATTAATGGTGAAAATACACATGATCAAAATGGTTCATCTATTAGTTTATCTAATGATGGAACAAGAATTGCGATTAGTGCAATTTATAATGGCGATAATGGTGTTAATTCAGGTTCTGTTCGTATATTTGAATTTCCACCAAAAACATTTAATGATGCTGAGGAAAAAGAACAAACACTTTTAAATATACCTGAACAAAATTTATCTATTATTGGTCAATGTTCTAAGATACCTATTTCACAATATCCAAGCCAAAAAACAATAGAAGATATTAATAATTTTAAATTTGTTAAGATTAAACTTAATAATAAAATTGCAATTTATAATATTAATACTTTAGAAGAGGTACAAAATGAATCAAATGATATTGAAATTTATACAAAGAATAATAATTCAAATGAGTTATTAAAAGAATGTAATTTGATACAAATTAATAATGATATAAATGGAAGTTTAATAAAATGTTTAGAAAAATTTATTTTATTACAAATTTCAAATAATAAAATTATAAAAATTAAATTAAATAGGAACAATAAAATCGTTCCTTGTAAAAATTCTATATTAGTAATCGATACTAATGATAATACTATTAATACTATTTATTTCTCTTAATAAAAAGATAAAAGTTAATTTTTCATTTTATATCCTAATAATTCAAAATCTTTTTTATAAAGTTTATTAATTATTTTTATATCATCTTTATCTAAAATTATTTCTTCTCTTTTTTTAGTTTTGTTAATATGTACTAATTTATCAATATCTGCACCCCTTTCATCTAAAAATGAATTAAATTTTTCATTCAAAGTTTCAAGTTTAAATACTTTATCAACCATTAAATTATTATTTTCGTCAAATATAAATTTATACTGTGGCATAATCTGGTCATAATAAGCATTATCAGAATATTCGTTATTTTCTATTATCTCATTAGTTTTTTCTAAAAATTCTTTGAATGTTTTCTTTTTATTTCTACCAAATATAGGATTCCATTTATAAGCACTTATAATTTTTTTATATGGATCTCTTACAACACTAAATTTATAATAAAACTTCCATTTATCTGGTTCTAATTCTTTATAATCATTCCATAAATAATGTTGCATACATTTTTTATTCTCAATCCCCCAATATTTAAATTTTTTCGAATTATAAGAACTAAGTTTAAAATCAAAATTAAATTCTATAGATGTTCCACCTGTTTTAGGAATATGGATAAATATTAAATTATATTTGTCAATTATAACCATTATTCTAAATTAACTATTTATATTTTTTAAGGTTTTAATGATATTTCTATTTTATAATTAAATTATATAAATATTTTTTAATGTTTTAATAATATTTCTATTTTATAATTAAATTATAGAAATATGTATTATATCGATTCAAAAAGATTAGATCCTTTTATTATTAACCAATTTATTTATTATTTTAAAAATAATATTAGTAAAAATATTTCAAAAATTAAGGACTTTAATCTAACTAAAAAAGATATATTGATAGTCGATAATAAAAAAAATAAATTCGATAATTTAGAATTTGTAACTGATAAATATATTCCTTTAGATCCAAAAAAATATAAAATTATATATGTATTTGATTCAGATACTAAAAAAAAATATAAAAATGATAAATTCAAAAATACCCAAGTAAAAATTTGTAATAATTATAATTTTTATAAATCTATTAAAAATGAATTTATTGAAAGTTCACAAATTAAAATCGCATCTAATAAAACTAATGAAAATGAATTACTAAAAATTATTAAATATGATTCTATTAATGAGATTTCACAATGTATTATTTCATTTGATGAAAATATTTTATCTGAAAGAATAGCAACTGCATTTGATATAACCTTATTTAATATTAATGATTTTGATAGAGTTATAACAGATATTGTTAGATTTGATAATGAATTAAAGGAAAACAATGATTTGGAACTTCAAAACTTCCCAATTATTAAAGAATTATTTAAAAATTCTAAATTTATTTCTTTTTTTGAAAAAAAATATTCTATCGATTTCACAAAATATTTTATTAAAAATAGTCAAGATGCGAAGAAATATACTTTAAATAAATTAAAAAATTACAAATATGAAAAGGTTATATATGATTCAAATATAAAACTGTATTTGAATAATAAATATTTATTGCGAGAATTTAAATGTGAAAAAAAGTTATCAATATTAGATATGGATTTTATAGATGAAATAATAATCACATATAATACTTTTATTAAACAAAGATTAGAACTTCTAAATAGTAAATTAAATAATATTAATGTTAAGATAAATTCTGAAAGTGAACTTGATAATATAATATATGATATGAATTTTATAAAAGGATTAATAATAGATGAAAAATTAAACAAACGTGTTAAAAATTATATATTAATGGGAATATTAGATTTAGAAAAAATAAATTTAGATTTAAATATACCAAAAGATATTTTTGAAACTGAATTTATTTATTTATCAAATGATTCAAATATAAAGTTCCAAAATTTAGTAAATATTTTTAATGAAAATTATAAACATACTAAAATTAAAATAATAAAATGTGATTCTAAAGATACAGTTCTAAAGTTTGTAAATTCCAATGTAAAATTTTTAATTTATGATTCGGAACTTTCACATGAAATTCAAAGAGTTTATTCTAAACTTAAAAATCAAGATATTGTTTTATTTAGTGTATCAAATGACAAAAATAATATATCAGATTATAATTTAAATAATATATTTTATTGTCAAAAAATAGAATGGAATAAAACTTGGAATAATAAAAACAAAATAAAAAAGATAGGATTCGATACTTATGATGAAAAAGTAGTAACAAAATTATCAAGTGAAGGTTTTACATATGAAAAGATACTTGATTTTTATAATAAAAAAGATTATGATTTATTTTTAGTAATTGAAGATATTGATGAGAAGACTATTATGCATCTATTAATAAATAAAATACCTATATTAGCTCCAATGAATGAAAAATTTTCTAAATTATCTGAAAAAGAGACTAATTTTTTATTATATGATGATAAAGCGAATCTATTTAATCATTTATTAAGATTTAGAGATAATTATGATAATTTACATTTAGAAAATGGTTATCGTTTTGCTAAAAATAATTATTTTAATTCAGATGCACCTTTATATTTCAATAGATTTTTAGAAACTTCAATTTTTGAAAATATTATAGTGAACTTTAAAAAAGATAAAATCAAAGCTAAAAAAATATTTGATAATTTTACTTTTAAGAATAAACATTTTTCATATGAAGATAGTTTTGAAAATGAAAATTTTATAAAGATCACTTTAAATGAGGACTTTTATTATTCTTCAAATTTATTAAATGAAATCGTTTTACAAAAAGCAAAAATAATAAAAGCTAATTGCATCAAATATAAATTAGATTATAGAATTCAAACTTCAATACCATTTGATATACATGTTAAGAACTCTAATTTTACTAATATACATATACTAAATTCAAATAAATATTTACCAATTATTAATAGTAATTTATTAAGTTATTTAAAACTTGAAACTTCACATGAAGAAAATAAAAAAGAAGGAAAAGTGTTATGTGTAACTATATTAGATAATTTTAATCAAGATATAATAGATAGAATTAAAAGTAACTTTATAAAACAAACTTATCAAAATAAAGAATTATTTATATTAATTGAAAGTGAACAAAATACATTAAGTTATTATTCATCAATGTTTAAGGACATTATTAATATTCATATTTTTAAAACTGAAAAAAATAAAAATATAATGCAAACTATGAAATGTTTAATAAAAACAATAGAATGTGATTATATTTGTAACTTTAGTTATGAAACTATATTTTATGAAAATTATTTAGAAAATAGAATGAATATTATAGGTGAGTATTTATATGTAGCTAATATATGTGGATTAATAAATCATGAAAATAATTATTATGTGAGAAATACAGATTATAAAATTAATAACAACTTATTATTTTTACCATCTGGAAACTTATTTACTAAAGATTTTGTGATTACTAAAAATGCAAATATAAAAAATAATAAAAGAAGATCATTAAAATATATATTAGAAGTTACAAAGTTTGATTTTGAAGTTTTAGAACCACCAAAAGAAGATGATTTTTTTTTAGGTTAATTATATCATATTTCCACGAATACGTCTAGTTCTTAAATCTTCATATCGTAAACAACGATGTTGATCTTCTTTACATGTGTATGGTATTCTATAAGCGAAATTTGCAAATTCAGTTTGATTATTAGGAATGCTTGTTGATGGTATTGTATAAAATTGTCTTTGTGAATTTTTTTTATCAAATAAATCTTCTATATTTCTATATAAATCTTTATTGAAATTTTGATTAATATCATCAATTATCTCTTCATCTTCTATATTACTAGCTTTTGGTGGGTCACCATTATTATAATCAGTTATATTAGGATTCATAAATGGATTATCACGTGTTGGTCTTCTAGCAGTCTCACGATCAAATTCCATTAATTCATCGACTGTATATAATGATTCTGGTGGAATTTGTGAATATTTTGGAGGTTTTTGTTTTGTTCCAACATGTAAATTTCCTGATGAATCATAATATCCCCCTTCTATTTCAGAATTATTCTCATCTTCTGTATCTTCATCAAATACTACATTTTCTTTTGATTCTTCTGGTTGAACTCCATAATCTAAAGCTTTTTCATATTCTTGTTGTTTATCATTAGCTCTTTGTTGTAAAATTCTTCGTAATTCCTTTCTATCATCTAATTCATCAAATTCTTTAGCATAATAAAATAAGATAGAACTTATTAATAGAATTATTGGTAAATATAACCATGTTTGATTTTTATTAAAAGCTAATAATAAAATTATCATATATATACTAAATCTTGATATAGCATTTAATTGCTCTGTTCTAGTCGTTTTATATCTAGGAATAAATTTAGTATAGTTATCATTTTCAAATAAAACTTTATAATCCTCAAGCCAAAAAATATGTTTTTTTGTGTCAAGTGACATTAATATATTAGTAATCAATAAAATAATTTATAATTACATTCTCTTAATATTTTTATTTTTCATTTTATTTAATAATATTTGTTGTTCTCTCTCTTGTTGTTCTCTCATTTTTTTTGCGTATTCAAGTTGATTTATCATATTAATTTGGTTCATTCTTTCTTGATTTTTCATACGATGCAATTTTTGTGTTAATAATAATTTCTCCTGACGAGTTTTAGCATTATTAATTGTATCCAAATTTACTTCAATATCTTCATTTATCATTTGATTGTTTTGTGGTGTTTGTTCATTATTTATATTAGTCATTTGATCATTTTGTGGTGTTTGTTCATTATTTATATTAGTCATTTGATCATTTTGTGGTGTTTGTTCATTATTGTTTTGAACATCTTGTGATGATTGTTCTATAATTTTTTCTTCTTGAGATGTTTGTTCATTTTCGGGTTGTTCAGAAATAGGGGGGAGTTTATTATTTTGCATCATTTGTTGTTGATAATATTGTCTAGCTTGTTCCTGTTTTCTTTTTAAATCTGCTTCTAGTTCAATAGTAACTTTTTGAAGTTGTTGATAATTAGCTCCAAGAATGCTATAAACATATTGATGATGTACATAAAAAATAAAATGAGGAGTTGAATCAACATGTTCTGTATATTTTTTTTGAGAATCTTTAAAATTCTTCAAATCAACATAAATAAACAAAGATTCCGGATGTTCTTTTGCTAAGTTAACAAATTTAGGTTTTATTCTTTTACAAGGTGAACAAGTTTTATTTGAAAACATAACCAATACTAATTTATATTTATTATCTTCCATTATTTCATGCAAATCTTCAGCACTCAAAACTTTAAAAATATTCGCCATCTATATTTATCACCAATAATAAAAAGAAATCAAATATACGCAATTATAATAATTTATTAAAATTATAATAATCGAATTTCACTTATTTACGACGTTTACCATTTTTATTTTTACCCAAATTACCTAATCCCATTTGATTCATCATTTGTTGAGCTGCCTTCATATCCATTTCTCTTGATTTGGGCATATTTTTAGGCATTTTACCAGACATCATACCATTTAACATACCCATCATAGCAGGATTAAATAGTTTTTTACCATTTTCATCTTTAACATTTTGAGCTAAATTACCGGTTGTATTAAGTAGATTTTTCAAATTAGAATCATTAACTTTACCTTTCATTTTTCCAGCTACACTTTCTGCAATTTTTTGAACCGCTTCAAAAGGATTAGAATCATTAAAATTAGTTGTTTGAATTTCACCTGTTATTTCACTTAACATATTTTCAATCATACTACTAGTTTCTTCATTCATTTCACCACCCATCATTTTTTTTATATTTTTTGTCGCTTCCTCAATATCCTCTTTCTTCATATTTACTAATTGATCTCTTAATTGATTTAAATCAATATCAGCAGAAGGAAGCATATTTAATAAGCTATCGTTATCATCATTTTTATTTGGCAATACATCTGGACCAGAAAACATATCATCAATACCAAAACCTTCAGTAGAATCAGTTTGAATACCTTCATAAACATTAAATTCCTTAGAAACTGTCATTTTTTCATTTTTTAAATAAGTCATCATACTATTAATAGTATTACGTTTAGAATTACCCATTGGTTCTTTCTTTGTTTCTTGCCACATAAGTTCAACCAATACATATGTATGTGTTAAAAGTAAAAAAATACGTGTCTTTTGTTCATCATTTAATTTTGACCATAATTTATTAACATATACTCCTGGAAATAATTTAATTTGGTTTTCGAAAAGTTGTTCATCTTTATTTTTTAATAAATCTTCTTTATCTTCTAAAGCAAAATGAACCATACCAATGAGTTTAGAATGGTCAAAATCAGGATTATCAATTAATTCAAAAAATTTAGATATACCAGATGTTGGAACAAATTCATTCATTTCTGAAAATAATGTTCTAATACTTGTATTGAATTGATTAAAATAACTTTCCATTGTATTACATTTATCTTATAAAATCTTTTTTAAGCCATTTTAAGATAAAATTATTGATATTTCTTTAAAAAGTATTCTTGTGTATAATAACATAAAACTTGTAATGTTAAAAATGTTCCTTGTTTATTATCATCATTTAATTGTTCCCATATACTTTTAGCTTCAAATACATATTGAACAACACTATTTTTTCCTTTTAATTCCTCTTCAAAATTATGATTTAGTAAAAAATCTTCATCACTTGCATCAATACGATCTTTATATTTTAATACATATAATACAAATTGATCTATGAACTTATTAGGATATTTACTAATCATTTTCTCTAATAAATCAAGATTATTTGAAAGTGTTGATCCTGGAAATAGTTTCGCCATATTTCGTATATATTCAAGTAATGATGAATTAAATTCTAATGTAATTTCTTCTACAGTTGACATCGTTATATAAACATAACTTAGTTATTTTTTTAAGCGTATAAACACATCAGAATTTATTCATATAATTTTTGTTATATTTTAAATTAGGATTATTTTGTACTTCTTGTAATTTTTGCATGAGTTGACGCTGTTCATCTTGCATCATACTAGCAATTTGTCCTTCTGTAGCAATTTCTTGAGCTTCTTTATTTTGAACTTCCCTAATTTTTTCTTGTTCCTTAATTAATTTATTTTGAACACTTTCTGATAATTTATTCTTAATTTCTGGTGCTGTAAAAATAGCATTCTTATTATCTTGACCATTATATTGAAATGATTTTGGTTGAGGATTATCATAATTTAAATATGCATAATCATCAGAAACACCACTCATCTCTTCTTTTACATATTCAAATCGTGAATCTTGTTTTTTTTTATTTTGAAATACATTATTTTTTACAATATTACTTTGATTACCTTGCATTTTTCTTATTTCATCTTCTTTTTTTTGATTAAAAAATCTAATTGATTTAATCCATTCAAACGTATCTTTTCCAGAAAATATACGGTTTTGTGAAGGTATTATCATAGTAGGAACGATTGAAATACCTTGATGCTGTAAATTATTTACTTCTTCACCTTTCATATTATCTATACATCTTAATTCAAAATTCTTTATTAAATTATATTTTTTTAATAACATAACTAATTGATGTGAAGTTGGACAACGAGTTGAATAAATTAAAATATTAAAGTTAGGGTTATTCATTCTATAATTATAACAAAGAAAATTGTTATTTATTCCATCCGCAACGATTTACTAAAAAAATTGATAATATCTTTTTTTAACATAATTAAAGATATAATCTATTATTACAATAAGAACATTTTATGAGTACTTTTGACTTTAAAGTAAAACAACTTAAAAAACAATCATTTGAAGGTTTTAAACAATCCGAACTTCATCTTAATCTTAGTGGTAAACATGTTAATAAAGTTATTGTTAATACATTACGTAGAGCTTGTTTAGAATTAGTACCTTCTTATGCATTTTCTCCTAAAACTATAAATATTGAGAAAAATACATCAATATTTGATAATGATGAAATGCGATGTCGTCTTTCTCAAGTTCCAATTTTTAATGTTAATGTACCAATAACTCTATTATCTGAAAAATATTGGAAAGATGTAAATTATGCAGATCCAGATAGGCCAAAACATCCAGATGATAAAATTACTTTAGAAATGTATATTAATGCTAAAAATGATACAAAAGATGTAATGCAGGTGACAACAAAAAATTCTAAATTTTATGAAGATGGTACAGAAGTTGATAAATTTAGTAAAATAGAAGCACCTCTTTTAATTGAACTTCGACCAGATGAAATATTTAAATGTCATATGGTTGGTGTATTAGGTGTTGGTTTAGGTAAAGGTAATAATATATTTTCCGCAACTTCAACAACATTTATGAAAGAAAATAATCCTAAAAATGAAGTTGAACCACATAATTATAATCTTATTGTTGAATCATCAGGACAATTAGATGAATATGAAATACTTAATCGCGTGTGTGATATATTAATTAAAAAAGTATCAGATACAAAAGAGAATATAAAAAGAGATTATACAGGAACAGAAATAGAAAAAAGTCAGTTTTTAGAGTTAGTATTATTAAATGAAACTCACACAATAGGTAATTTAATAAATGATCATTTACAAGACCATCCAGATGTAGAATTTTCTGGATATGCTAAACCAGATCAAAATGAAAATAGAATCATTATTAAAATGAAAACTAAAACACTAAATCCAATAAAAACATTTA
>CERD01101858.1_pt1 | contig 10642 bp, 9 predicted proteins | sample 530931 | NCBI WGS metagenome assembly CERD01 (sample SAMEA2621101, study PRJEB7988) | marine metagenome | isolation source: saline water (ENVO:00002010), including
GATTACCAACCTGACTGGTCTTCTGATGGGCATTGGATAGTGTTCAGCTCTCTTCGATACGATAATTCCGAGATATTCAAAATAAGAACTGACGGAACCGACCTTGAAAGGTTGACAAGTAATGAATACAACGACGATCAACCAGCCTGGTCTCCAAATGGTAACCTGATCGCGTTTGTATCTGACCGATTAGGCTCGAAAAATATTTACGTTATGGACCCCGATGGAACAAATCAGATCCAGATCACAAGTTCTTTATCCGGGTTAAATTCCCCAACTTGGATTAAATGCAAAGCAGGTATCCACAAAAAGGCAGGTAATACGTGCCCGTAAATTCAATCAAAGTGGGGACTTTTGACATTCACTCTAACTCTGATGGCTATAACAGAAAATTCGCATGCTCTGATAGCCTCTGGACACTTTCCCAAACCGGGATTTGGGGAAATCATACAAGTGGATTCCAAGCGTTTCTACAGACCAGTTTCCTAGAATTTTTATGATTGGGATTTAACCAAATAATGATGCGGGATATGTGGCCGTTCTTTGCTTTTGAAGAGCAATGCGATCGCTTTCCAAAACAGCCAACACTAGATCGCGAATATTTCTTACCTTTATAGGTAATTTTCCAAGATCTCTATTGTGGCCACACATAATGCAAAACAGCCTCACGCCAAACATGTCTTCATCATTGGTTAGAGTTCCGGTTCCGCATCTAGGGCACGAACCTGTAAGAATTATTGTGCTTATCATCTACTAAAATATCTCTGAATTTTTTTGGTAAGCTCTTCTTACCATACACGAACTCAATTTGAAATGCCGTTTTCTTTAATCTCAGTTTCTTGTGAAATTATACGCAACCTTTTAACAAGGTAGGCTCTTCTATCCATATATTCTTGGCTACCCGAGTCAGTTTTACTATATCGCTTGTCAAGCTCCGCTATTTGATCCTCAATAACCTGTGCCTCATTAGATCCAATCAACCAAGATTGATGACGATTCCGTGATTTAATAGTCCGTGAAATACCAACAACTCCTATCGATACTAAAAACAATAGCAAGCCTACTGGACCAGTATACTCATAGCGCATGCTCCCAAATTCATTTGAGATTCGTTCCACAAATTTCGATGTAGGCAGGCCGGTTAAAACCATTTTGGTTTGGCTGCCTTTAGAGATATTCTTCGATTCATATATTGTGTAAAGCGTCCCAGCTATCGTCTCTTGGGTTTTAATCTCAAAATCCGTACGTATATCAACACTGTCATGTGGGAATAAAATGCTAGCCCTTTGAACACCATATCTCCAGGTTTTTAAAATCTCGGCCTGTTGACTTTTGTAAGGAATATCATAGCTGTACATCACTTCATGGTCCCCCGGAGAAATGGCGGCGATAAGAGCAAAACCCTTATCGACTTGTATGTACTCTGCCGCGGGAATTAAAGTGTCAAAGACGAAATTTGTGGCATCTTTCGGAATACCAAATCTTATTAAGTCCATGGGGCCTGAACCTTGCACATAGGTTAATTTAGACCTGTTGGAAATAGTCGCTAATTCCAAAATTGATATTTTTTGATTCAGGCTGTCGATCCCAGTTACCGAGAAAGATCCTTTTGATAAGAAAATCATATCGTCTTCCGTAGACGTGTCGTAGACCGATAATAGGGCAGGTTTGGCAATTCCAGATTCAATGCTTATGTTCCTGACATATACTGCGCCCTGATAAATAGTGGAAACACCGTACAACTTATCCTGACTATAGGGCACATCTTCGAATAGGAAACTGCTTTTAGAATCGGTAAAAGTGTGTTGAGTTTGCGGTTCTGAGTCTAATGTATTTATGTGTAGCGCTACAGAAACCATTTCACCTACACCCACCTCTTGAGTGGAGTTAACGATCTCACCTCTTATATCTATCGTGGTTTGCTCGGCATATAAAATGTCGTTTTGAATTGAACAAAAACAGATAAAACTGATTAGCAAAAACCCTACTATTTTCAACTCAGTTATTCCTCTTCATAACCGCTGTCAGAGGGGATTTGTTTAATTAGAAACCCTTTCTCTTTGTCAGATATTTCCAAAGTTTTCAAAACTAAAGCGGCTTCAGTCATATGCACCTCTTTTAGCCAAAGGTAATCCGATTCACTTACATTGCCCAAAGACATCTCGAGTTCAGCGTGCCTGAGCCCTTCCAATGCAGACTCCCATCTCCTTTCCAAATCTGCTTTGAGAGAAGATTCATCTTCAGGAAGCGGTGATTTGGAGGCGATTTTTCTTATTATTGGATATGCAACCAAAACTGCAGGGATAAGACTGATGAATATTGCAGATATAACCAACATCTATTCTGATATCCCCTCAGGATTCTGATCTACACTCACGTCTGGTAACCGTAATCTCTTCCTCTGAGTTCGGTTGTTTGGAGACATTGAAATCAGAGTTCCCAAAATCAACACAGGGCCTGCGGCCCACATCCATGACACTAATGGATTAACTAATACTCTAAAAACTGCCTGGCCATCCTCTTTAAATTCTGAAGGAACAAGATAAAAATCTTCTAGAATAGTACTATGTATTGCACCCCTGGTAGCAGCGATCTGAAATTCAGGATAAAAAGCACGATACGGGTGCATATACCCGATATTTTTATCCCCCGACCATACCTCAAATTTAGCAGTTTCTTCCACCCTATCTGGGTATGGTTTTTCCGATACTTCAAGGTATTTAAAAGTGTACTTCCCGAGTACCCCGGAATCTCCTGGCTTCATAACCACGTCTTTTTGAACATCATAAAAAGAGGACCCAGTTATGCCTATAGCAAGCATGATTATACTTAGGTGGACAATATATCCCCCATACCTTGGCCGATTGGCACCAATCAGGGAAAAAAAAGCAAGTCCCCAGCTCTCTCCGTGTGAATGTCTTGACCTGCTTCCCCTGATTAGCTCTTGAAACACGGTCGTGAGAGGTACGCTGCATATGGCAAAAGATATCAACACCCAATATTCCCTGATTCCACTTATTAGGCTTAACAGGAATACCAGAAAGGAGACTATTAGAGGCAATCGCAACATCCTATTAATTGACCCCCAACCAGCTTTCCTCCATGGCAAAACAGGTCCAATGCCCATCAAAAAGACTAATAAAAGCATTAATGGGCCGTTCACTTTGTTAAAAAATGGTTGTCCGATAGTCAAGGTTGTATCATCGACTACTTCAGAAAATATAGGAAATATAGTTCCCCAAAGAGTTATAAATGCTATAAGTAGAAAAAGCATATTTTGGGCAAGGAAAGCGGATTCTCTTGAGATTATCGAATCTAATCCGGACCGACTCTTTAAAGTGTCAAATCTAAAGATGAATATAGCTAGAGAAATGAATAGGGTTACCGCCATCACGGCCAGAAAAATCCATCCCATGGCAGATTCAGCAAAAGAATGCACTGATGGCACCGCGCCACCTCGATTGATGAACATGCCCATTTGAGCCATCGCAAAAGCCACTATGATCAATACCATATTCCACATGCGAAACATTCCGCGGCGTTTCTGCACCATAATGGAATGGACAAAGGCCGTCATTGCCAACCATGGCATTAATGCAGAATTTTCCACAGGATCCCAGGCCCAGTAGCCACCCCAACCTAGAATTGTATAAGCCCACCAAGCCCCCAACAATAATCCTGTCGTGAGAAGTAACCATGAAACCATCCCCCATAGTCTGCCTTGATCAACCCATTCGTCTCGACCTCCTCTACCGGCTAATAAAGCCCCAATAGCAATAGAAAAAGGCAAGGCAACTGAAATAAGACCAAGCATTTGAAATGGTGGATGGATAAACATGCCAAAATGAATCAACAACGGATTCATCCCTTGACCATCTTCAAGAGCAATCTCATGCCTGTCTAATGGATTCGCCAAAAACAAAATGACTGCTAGAAAGAATAACAGCACCATACTCATTACCCCCAAAGCATAGGGGGATGTGTACGGCAATTTACTGTTGAGAATTCTTATTGTAATTCCAGCCATTACAGAAAATGCGACTGCGATGTAGAGGAGTGACCCTGCGTTTCCAGAATAAAAAGCTACCCAAGAATAGATTTTTGGCATTGCTATGTTGCTATTTTCAGCGACATATTTAACGGAAAAGTCATTTGTAACAAATGCGTAAATCAAAGATGCCGTAGCTAATATGAGGAGAGGGCATATCGAATAAAATCCCCACCTAGCACTGGCCGCAAGATCTCTGCCGTTCAGCATTCCCCCAGCGAATCCGACAACAGTGGAGTATGTTGCCATCATAAATGAGAGTATGAGAGCTATTTGACCGAGTTCTACCATCTAAAAAAACCAAACTTAGGGAGTTTATGTCCCAGATCACTCATTGGAGATTCTATTAATCACAGAGAAATATTTTTCCTTTTCTTCATCGGAAATAACTTCGTCTGCTAGGCTATGAAGCATATTTAAAGGGGTGTTTTTTTGCCTTTTTCTCATTACATAAACTGCCAACCCAACGGCTATCATCGCGAAGGTGAGAGCGATTGGGGGCACAATCCAAACATACATACTTATTCCTTCGGTAGACGGTTCCAAGAGGATAACAGGACCATATTTACCTACAAAGTAATCTTTTATTTCATCCTCTGTTTTCCCTTGGCTTACCAAATCTTTCACAATTGCTCTCATGTTTGAAGCAATTTCGTTTTGTGATTGGTCTATCGATTCTCCAGGACAAACTGGGCACATAATGACACTATTTATCTGATTGATTCTGTCTTCTTCCTGAGAAACAAAATCAGAATTCGCTGCTATACACGAGGTATTAAGAAACAAAACAAGCATAAGTAGAGAACTTATCAGGTTAAGGCGAATATTTTGATAGGATGCGTTTTTCATTCCACTATTAAAAACCCAACATCCATTATCACCTAATATCCCAAATGGTAGTAGGCAAGAAGGATAGATATTGAGAAATAATCTCATACTTCGAAGCCAAAGATTTAATCTGGTTTGTCGGCCAATACTAGCTCCACCTTCCTAAGTTCACCGTTTCTATAGAAACTCACCTCAACATTAGAGCCAGGTGGATTATTGAGTAAAAATTTAGATAGATCTCCTGAATTTTCAATGGCTGCTTTGTTCAACATGACGATTACATCCTCTGTTTGTAACCCTGATTCACCAGCAGGAAATCCTTCCACGACTCCTGCAATAATTACGCCATCCGCAACCGGAAGATTTAACTGTTCCCTGATGGAATCAGTCACATTGAAAGGAGTTATTCCCAGGAACCCTCGCATTACATACCCAGAACGCAGTATCTGGTCAACCACGACATGTGCATCATCAATATTTATGGCAAATCCGATTCCATTGCTGTCGTTAATTATTGCTGTGTTGATGCCAATAACCTCTCCTCTACTGTTAGCCAAAGGGCCGCCACTATTACCAGGGTTAATAGAAGCATCAGTTTGTATAAGATCAACCATCGCTTTTTGAGCATCAGTTTGTATCGTGCGATCAAGGGCACTCACAACACCTTTACTTACCGTAGGGCCTCCTTTAAGGCCTAGAGCATGTCCGACGGCGATAACATCTTCACCAACTTCTAAATTTGAAGAGTTGCCAAACTTTGCCGGGGTTAGCTTAGCCGCCGCTATTTTTATTACTGCCAAATCGGTAATACTGTCACTTCCAACCAGATTTGCAGGATACGAACGGCCATCACTCAGGGTCACGGTCACGTAGTCTGCACCCTCAATAACATGATTGTTCGTAAGTATATTCCCAGCTTTATCAAGTATGATCCCTGAACCAACTCCAGTTTGTGGGACAATTCGATTATATAGGCTAATTGCTACTGTATCGGTAGCTATCTGAACAACTGAAGGTTCCAACTCACGGACGGCTTCGACAGTAGTCATGGAATCATCATGAGAAGAGACCGATATAAAATCAACCATTGTAGGAGTTGAAGTTACCAATGGTGCGGGAGGAATTTGAGCAGCCGGCACCGGAGTTTCCGCATTCTCTGATGTCGAAGGCAGGCTCTGAACCTCAGCTACCGATGTTACATGGATTTCTGTCTTTGGTGTTAAGACATCCCCCGCAGCGAATTGATCTGTCTTTTCAACACGGTTACAAGCAAAGTTAACCAACAATAGAGATATTGCAATTGCGAGAGTGATTTTAATCATTTCCTTTCCTATCTTTCCCTAGGATTCAATGCCCTGGTGGAGGGTCTTCTCCATTGCAGATATTTTGTTTGTTCCATGAAATGCTGGTGGATTACTGAGGAGGATGCCACGAGTCCATCAGAGTACAGGCCAGCCCTATTCCCATGTCTATCAGTCAAAAGGCCTCCAGCTTCCTCCATCAATATAATTCCTGCCGCTTGGTCATACGGTTGCAGCCGATGATGAACATAAATGTCGGTCCTGCCTGTCGCTACGTAGGATATTCCTAAGGCTGATGATCCCATCATCCTGGTAGTTTTTATCGCCGGCCACATTTTTCTCAACATTTGCAAGGTATTTGTTGTGCCTTCTACAGGGCCATACGCAGGGTCCGTTCCAATGACTACATCCTGGAATTCGGAAAGATCGCTTACCCGAATCTTTTCTTCATTGAGAAATGCGCCTTGGCCTCTAGCCGCGTGAAACATTTCGTTGTTAAGTGGATCAAAATTAGCGCCTGTGACGACTTCTCCATCCTTTGCAAGTGCAACAACTATGGAAAAACAAGGAATACCCCAGGCGTAATTTTGGGTACCATCGATCGGATCAATTATCCAGGTCCAACCTATCGTTGGGTCATCACCTTTCCCTTCCTCTCCAAAAACCCCATGTTCAGGAAAGTGTCTCCGAATAGCAGTTCTAATATGGTCTTCACACTCTCGATCCACATTCGTGACAATATCGTTCTGCCCTTTATCAGAAACCTCCTTGGCTCTTGGCCACCAATCCAGCAGTATTTCCCCTGCAGTTAAAGATACTTCCCTCGCTACCTCCCAGGCATCCTTCCCAGATACTGATACTGGCAATTGAAATTTGTGGTTTGCCAATTTTTCCTCTCATTTTATGATTTTCACCATTACAGAATATATTAATATTCTAAAAATATTCTAAGATTTTGAACCCATATCCAACTTACAACGGATGTTGACAAGAAACGGAAACGCTATCTAAAATATTTTTATTATCTGATACCTAGTCTCAATAGGCATCTACCCAATGGTCAGTTTAAGTTTCAATAATGCGCATTCATGGAAATATAGACAAATAATTTTTAGATTTGCCATGGCCCTTTTGGTATTGGGAAGTTTTTCTGCGAGCATAGGCTGCGCCATTGGATTCGATACATTATCTAACGGCGAAAAAACTTCCGATTCAGATCGGGAAGGCACAGACCCCAGAAATGTAAATACAGATGGTTTGCTAACAATACATACCACCACAAGCATCATTTCTGATTGGGTTAAGGTCGTAGGAGGCGAAAGGGTAGTGGTTGAGAGTTTAACACCTGCCGGTAAAGACCCTCATACCTATCAGCCAACCGCTCAGCAAGTCGCGAGATTATCCAATTCCAACTTGGTAATTTCGATAGGATTGTCGCTCGAAGGTCAAAATATATCGCCACTTCTTCAACATTCCCTCAGTCGAAATGCTATACGGGTTGAGCTTGGTCCTCAAACCAACCCAATAAAACTAGACCTCCATCGACAATCCGGACAACATGGTCATCGTAATACATATGACCCTCATTTTTGGTTAGATCCTTCTCGTACAACCATTGCTATCAAACAAATCCAAAATTCTCTTACCTCCGCAGATCCTGAAGGAACGGATTACTACTCGGATAATGCTTCAGGCTATATAAAGAAACTTTCAAATATTGAAAAATCGATTCGATCTACTTACGAAAGCATTCCAAGTTCTAACAGGATGTTAGTAACATCCCATGAGGCGCTCGGCTATTTAGAAGATACCTATGGGTTGCAAATCATTGGATCGGTGATACCCGCTTTGAGTACGGATGCCGGTCCCACAGCTTCTGATTTAGCCGACCTTATAGACATAATCCAACTTACTAAGGCTCCGGCCATCTTTATGGAAGAAGGAATACAAGAGAAGGTAACAACCCAAATAGCACGAGATACAAATACAAAAATTATAGAAGGGTTGAGGGTCGAATATTTAAATGAGGGAGAAACATATCTTCAGATGATTCAAAGAACCGCCGAATTAATCCATAATGGATTGAGATAAATTTAATAATAAATACATTCATATGGTGGTTGAGGCTTTCCTCGGGGGATGAAAAATAGTGGCCATAGCAACGCTAATTTTTTTTCTTTTTTTAATATTTCAACATCAATTTGTTTCAATTTGATGGGTTTACTGTAAATATCGTTACTAGTACATGAATTGTGTTTCATGAACGACAATTTTGGCCTTTAATGGCTGGAAACAAATTGACATCGAAATACCTCCTTGCCCCCCTTGCACAGTGTCAAATATGGGGTGTACAACATATATCTTAGAAGAAGTTCAATTTAAGTTGAATTTCAGGAGTCCTGGAGAGACCAGAAAATATAGAAAGTCTTCTTAAATGACCTCTCCAAGAAATTTTCCGGGTTTATGTCTTATACAGGCTTGCTCATATCGAGCGCAGCGTTAATGTAAGCAAGTGCGGGGCAGAGGTTGAGGGGTCGGGAAATCTCCGATATTGCCTTTTGAAAAAAGGGGCTCAAATACCGTGGGTAGTTTTGTGTAAAATTTATGGACCGAGAAACAATTCAAAAAGCTAACAAAATCTGGGATTCTGTTCTGGGTAAAGTAGAACTGAGCATTCCAAAGCCTAGCTATGATACTTGGCTTCGAAACACAGTTGGCATTTCGTTTACTTCTGATGAATTCAATGTGGAAACTCCAAACGCTTTCACTGCTCAATATTTAGAAGAACGTATGCTAGACATGCTTGAACAGGAATTAAGAACAACAATCGGGTTTGATGTTAAGCTCAAATTCACCGTAATTAGTGAAATTATTATTCCTGGGGAAAATGAGAAAGCTGTAATTCCATCTAGTCCATACAGCAGATCAAATCGTACTGCGAAATACGCAACATTTGACCATGATTTATTCCAAGACCAAATTTCCAATACTGTAGGTGAACCAGGTATCGGGTCCCATGACTTTAATACAAGATACACATTTGAAAATTTTATTGTTGGAGATTCCAATCAACTTGCGTTTGCCGGGGCAAAGGCGGTTTCAGAAAACCCTGGAACAATTTTCAACCCTTTAGTGATTCACTCATCCGTAGGTTTAGGAAAGACTCACTTACTGCAGGCAATTGGACACGAAACCAAAAAACTTGGCCTGACCGTGATCTATGTAACCTCCGAGGAATTTACGAATCAGTATGTGAAGGCAATTCAAAATGGACAAACTGAGGAATTCCGGAATAAATATAGAACTGTCGATGTTCTTTTAATCGATGACATTCAATTTCTTATAGGAAAAGAACAAACACAGGAAGGATTTTTTCATACTTTCAACTCCTTGCATGTAGAAAACAAACAAATAGTGGTTGCAAGTGATCGGAATATTGACGAACTAAGAACCTTGGAATCACGTATCACCTCAAGACTAACTGGCGGATTGGTAACCGATATTCAGGCACCTCAGCTAGAAACCAGAATAGCTATATTAAGGGGTAAGGCGGCCCAGCAAAGGTATGAAATACCTCCGGATGTAATTGAATTTTTAGGAAATAAAATTCGTTCAAATATTAGAGAATTGGAAGGCCTTCTAAATCGAGTCGTTGCCTTAGCCCAGTTTCGCGATGAGCCCATTACAATTGAGTCCGTCAAGCGAATGGTGGGAGATTCAGAAAGACTCAACAAAGGGCCTATTTCGGATTCCAAAATTATTTCAGAAGTGTCGAACTACTTTGGAGTAACCTCTGATCAAATCAGGGGACCCCTCAGAACAAAAACATATTTGGTACCTAGGCAAGTCGCGATGTTTCTTCTCAGAGAAGAAACAGCCTTGAGTCTCTCTGCAATAGGCAAAATACTTGGTGGAAGAGATCATTCAACCGTGATCCATGGCCACGATAAAGTCGCCACATTGATCAATATAGACGACAAGCTCAGAAGCGATGTTCTAGCTATTAGAAACAACTTGACCGGTGCCACTAGGTGATCTAGATGGCCTACTGCTAGAACCGCTAAAGGTTTTTCTTCATGAGACTCATTTTAATTAGACATGGTGAAACAAACGCAAACTTATTGATGCGGTGGTCGGGCTCAAAGGACCTTGAAATCACCAACCTTACAGCAGCTGGCAAAAGCCAGGCACAGGAATTAGGACATTGGTTTAAGAAAGAGAATTTTATCCCTACACATGTGTACGTTAGCCCACAAAAAAGAGCCCAGGACACTGCTCACCTAGCCGGTGCGCATTGGAACATTCCTTTTATCACTATAGACGACTTGAAAGAGACCGGTGCCGGAATTTTTGAGGGCCTTACGTGGAATGAGATTGAGGCAAAGTACCCGAAACAAGCAGAGGATTTTAGAGATAGTAGGGACTGGTCATATGTCGAGGAGTCAGAACAAGAAAACGACCGAAG
>CERD01048022.1_pt1 | contig 10616 bp, 10 predicted proteins | sample 530931 | NCBI WGS metagenome assembly CERD01 (sample SAMEA2621101, study PRJEB7988) | marine metagenome | isolation source: saline water (ENVO:00002010), including
TTGCTGGCTTGCCTTATCCTGATAGCCGTGGTGGCCTATTTCGGGCCCCCAGTGCTTCCTCGAAGCCTGCATGATACGGACGGCGGCCTGCGTTTCCCGATTCTGGCGCTGATTTCGGGACTGGGGATATATCTGATCGTCATTTCTGGGTCGGTAGTCACCAATTCCGGGGCGACGGGCGCTTGCTCAAACTGGCCGCTCTGTCAATTCCAATTGCTACCCGGCGGGGGTCTGCCTTTGATCCACATGTCCCATCGAGTGGTCACTGTAATCATCGGGCTTATTTTCCTATATACTTTGTATGCAGCCTACCAGCAGCATTTCAAGACTCCCCAGCTACGGTGGCTGTCCTTAATTGCCGCGGTTTTATTCGCTGCCCAGGTAGTTGTGGGAGCCGCCACTGTATTAATGCATTTCCCGGCGGAATTAAGAGCTTTGCATCTATCGTTAGCTACCTTGATATGGGGAACCGTGGCGGCCCTGGCCACCTTGAGTTTGATCAGGTCCGGTGAAGATCTCCCGGAATTATCCAATGCTTGACCGGCCAACTCTAACAGGGTCAGAACCGGACGCCGGACTGAACCGTCTGCAAAGTCTGGTGCAGTCGTTCAACGATTACCTGGCGATGACGAAGCCGCCCATCGTGGTCCTGCTTCTGTTCACCGCCATCGGCGGTATGTTTTTGGCGGCGCAAGCCGTTCCACCCTGGCACCTCGCTTTGCTTGTGTGCCTGGGCGGAGCTTTGGGGGCCGGCGGGGCCAACGCCCTGAACCACTACCTCGACCAGGACATCGACGAGAAGATGTCCCGCACGGCCCGGCGGCCCTTGCCGGGGAACCGGGTTGCTCCCCGGAACGCGCTGATCTTCGGCATAGTGTTGAACGTCGCGGCGTTCTTGATCTTGGGCGCTTGGGTCAACTTGCTGGCCGCCTTTCTTACCCTCGCCGCAACCCTGTTCTACGTGTTCGTGTACACCATGTGGCTGAAACGGACCACACCTCAGAATATAGTCATCGGAGGGGCCGCGGGAGCGATTCCGCCGATGGTGGGCTGGGTGGCGATCACCGGCAGCCTGGACCTGCCGGCCCTGTATATGTTCAGCATCATATTTTTCTGGACGCCACCCCATTTCTGGGCATTGGCGCTGCTGATTCAGGACGACTATGCGGAGGCGGGTATCCCCATGCTGCCCGTGGTTTCGACTTCGGAGCACACGGCACTCCATATCTTCCTGTACTCTCTGGTGCTGGTGGCCCTGAGCCTGATTTTTGCCGCCACTTCCGCCGTTGGTTGGATTTATCTGGGCACGGCAACAGCCTTGGGAATAATCTTTGTCGCCATGGCTTGGCGCCTGCTTCGAGAGAGCACCAAACGCCGGGCCAAACCCCTATACCTGTACTCCCTCCTCTACCTGGCGCTGCTCTTCGTTGCGATGATGGTCGATAGTACAGTACGCATCTGATGAAACCAGTTCCTTACAGCAAGTAAATGACGAGTGAAGGTAAAAGGATAGTGGCATCCACCTGTATTCAGGTGCGTTGACAGCCTTAATAAGGCTGTGATAATGTCCCAACCGGATAGTGAAAAAAAGCACAGACCCTAGTGTCTGAGGTCAGGGAAAGCTTGAAGCCACAGGTCGGACCACTCAAACGGTTTAGCAGCCGAATCAGGGGCGGCGGATACCATTACAGGCGTTTCGCCAAGTTCGCGATTCTCGCCGCGGTCTTGCTACTTCTTCTGGCCTGCTCCACAGGCAAGCAGTCCACCTGGGACCCGGTAGGTCCCGTAGCCGAAAGACAGTTGCTGCTGTTCAACGTCCTGCTCTGGGTGATGGTGGCGGTGTTCATCATAGTCGAAGGGGTGCTGGTCTATGCGGCGATCCGATACCGCCGCCGCCCCGGACAGGAATTGCCCAACCAGACCCACGGTAACATGCCCTTGGAAATCACCTGGACCATAATTCCCACCATCTTGATCATGGCCCTGGGAATCTGGTCGGTGATCACGATTTACGAATTTGATGAACCTCCGGCTTCCGCCAAAGACGTTTTGCACGTGAACGTCACGGGCCACCAATGGTGGTTTGAGTTCGAGTACGAAGACGCCGGTGGCGGCAAGCGGATCGTCACGGCCAACGAACTCAGAGTGCCGGTGGATCGAGCCGTCAGGCTGACCCTGGAAAGCGACGATGTGCTCCACAGTTTCTGGATTCCCAAGCTGGCTGGAAAAACCGACATTGTTCCCACCAGGACCAATCACCTGTGGTTCCAAGCCGATTCCAACAAGATCGACTCTTTGCCGGCCACTTTCTATGGGCAATGTGCCGAGTTCTGCGGCATCGCCCACGCCTTGATGAAATTCCGGGTACGTGTCTTGGACCAGCAGGATTACGACGCTTGGGTCCAGAACTATGGTCCCCCACCGGCTACGACCGATCTCGCTAAACAGGGCCAGCGGGTGTTCGGCAACTGCGTGATGTGTCATTCCATCGACGGTGAAAACGACTCCCAGGCTCAAGCCAGCCGGAAGCAGGCCTTCCTTTCCGGCGGCGCGTTGGTCCCGGCGCCCAACCTAACAGACCTGCGTACCAGGGAGAGTCTGGCGGCGGGCTTGTTGGACCTGAACAAGGAAACCCTGAAGCACTGGGTAAGAAACCCGGAAAACGTGAAGCCGGGCAACTATATGAAATCTCGGGCTGCCCACCTCTACGGGAGCGGAGAACTCAGTCTCAGCGACGGCGACTTGGACGCCGTCGTTGCTTACCTTTTGAACTTACAGTAGACTAATCGGGATACACACCTAGAGAAGATTTTAGCTTCCAGCAGACGTTTCCCTGGGAAAGGGAAAGAGACCAGTTACGGGATCTCGGGTAACAGAAACGTCGGAGACGGACCATGGCAACGATTACGGGAGTCCTTGCGCGGCCTACCGGTTACGCCGGAATATGGGGCTGGATCACCACCGTTGACCACAAACGCATCGGGGTGCTCTACGGTGTAACCGCTTTCATCATGCTTCTGATTGCCGGCTCCGAGGCCGGCATCATGCGCGCCCAACTGGCCCAGCCTGACAGCACCTTGGTAGGGGCGGAAACTTTCAACCGGCTTTTCACTATGCATGCCACCGCTATGGTGTTCATGGTAATCATGCCTCTGAGCGCCAGTTTCTTCAATTTTGTCGTTCCCCTGGCCATCGGCGCCCGGGACGTAGCCTTTCCCCGGCTAAACGCCTTCAGCTATTGGGTCTTCCTTTTCGGCACCCTTCTGATGCACGCCAGTTTCCTGGTGAACCAGGTCCCTAACGCCGGTTGGTTCTCCTACGCCAACCTGACCGGAACGTCCTACAGCCCCAACGCCGGCCTGGATTTCTGGGCCCTGGGTTTGCTGATATTGGGAGTATCTTCGGTGGCTGCCGCCCTGAACTTCCTGGTGACCATCGTAAACATGCGCTGCCCGGGCATGACCATGATGCGAATGCCCGTTTTCATTTGGATGACCCTAATCACCTCCATCCTGCTGGTGCTGGCCTTCCCGGTCATCACCGTGGGATTGGTCGAACTGGTGATGGACCGGAACTTCGGGACTCACTTCTTCGACACCGCCGGTGGTGGGGACCCCATCTTGTGGCAGCACCTGTTTTGGGTGTTCGGCCACCCCGAAGTTTACATTTTAATCTTGCCTCCCATGGGTGTGGTTTCAGAGATACTGCCCACCTTCTCCCGGAAGCCTCTGTTTGGCTATCCCATCGTGGTATTCTCCGGCATCGTCATCGGATTCATGAGTTGGGCGGTCTGGAGCCACCACATGTTCACCACGGGTATGGGTCCCACCGCTCTAACGGTGTTTACCATCACCACCATGCTGATCGCTGTCCCCACCGGGGTGAAGATATTCAACTGGATCGCCACTGTTTGGGGAGGATCGGTCGATCTGAAAACCCCCATGTTGTTCGCCCTCGGTTTTATCTCTCTGTTCATAATCGGCGGTTTGAGCGGGGTATCTCACGCGGTAGCGCCATCGGATTTCCAGCAGCAAGACACCTATTACATCGTGGCCCACATCCACTACGTGCTGTTTGGGGGCTCTATCTTCGGGATATTAGCCGGAATTTACTACTGGTTCCCCAAGTTGACCGGCCGCATGCTGGGAGAGGGCATGGGCAAACTGAACTTCTGGTTCACCTTCGTCGGCATGAACCTTACTTTCTTCCCCATGCACTTCGTCGGCATGAACGGGATGCCCCGGCGAATCTACACCTACGGCGAAGAGTTCGGTTGGGGATTGTTGAACATGCTATCCTCCTTAGGGTATGTAGTCCTCTTCATTGGGATGCTACTCTTCGTCATCAACCTGATTCGGTCCCTGCGCAACGGGCGCGCCGCCGGACACGACCCCTGGGACGCCCCCACCCTGGAATGGAGCATCTCTTCGCCACCACCGGTTTATAACTTCGCCGAGATTCCCCGGGTGGAAGGGCGAGACCCCTACTGGACTACCAAGCGGCGGGCGGAAGCGGAAGGCCACCCGCTTACCGCAGGCGAGCCTCACGTAGACCCTGATACTATCCATATGCCCAGTCCGTCCTACTGGCCGGTGGTCATCGCCGCCGGGGTAACCTTGATCGCCGCCGGGCTGCTAACCCATTACTCCCTTAGCTTCGTGGGCGGAATAATCGCGTTCATAGGTACTATCGGCTGGAGCAACGAACCGGCCACGGCGCCTCAGTCCCATCATTAGGAGAGCAAGTTTTGGCCCACGCGGCAGAACACGCGATTGAAGAGACGACTACCGGCCTAAACCACCGGAAGATGCTCATGTGGATCTTCCTGGGGTCGGACTGTATGTTCTTCGCCGCTTTGATCGCTACCTACATGGTCTACCGGGGCCAGAGCCTCAACGGCCCTTACCCCAACGACATAATTAGTGTCCCCATAACCACCATCAGCACCTTCGTACTGCTGTGCAGCAGCTTTGCCATGGTTCAAGCTCTGTCCGCCACCAACCGGGATGATCAGAAAGGGATTCGAATCTGGCTGCTGGCCACCGCGTTCTTGGGAGCGATATTCATCGGCTTCCAGATCTTTGAGTTCAACTCATTCAAGAACGAAGGCATGACTCTTGGCGGCAACCTGTTCGGCGCCACCTTCTTCACCTTAACCGGGTTCCATGGGGCTCACGTTACGATCGGGATCATCTGGTTATTGGGAATGTTCGTGGTGGCGATGAAAGGCCGCCTGGGTCCTGCCAGCAGCCTGGACGTGGAAATTCTGGGGCTGTACTGGCACTTTGTAGACATCGTGTGGATCATAATTTTCACCCTGCTGTACTTGATTGCCGGGTTTGACACCGGGCCCGCGCCCTTGGCCGGAGGCTAGTTCCGCATGCCCCGCGCGATACTTCAGGAGATCTGTCCATGAGCAGTAGCCCACAAACCGAGCAGGGCCACCATCCTTCGACCAAGCAGTACGTATTGGTGGCTGTTATCCTGTTCGCCATCACTATCGTCGAATTCCTGATTATCTTCCCCGATCAGGATCTCATCGGCGCCGCCAAGATACCGGTCCTGATCTTTCTATCGGCGATAAAATTCGCCATCGTCATCATGTTCTACATGCACCTGAAGTTCGACCACAGAATGTTCACGATGTTCTTTCTCGCCGGACTGGCCCTGGCATTTGCGGCGGGGATTGCAGTACTGGGGATGTTCGCCGCTTTGGGAGGTGAGCCACGGGCTTACGCCAGCGCCAACGCGATCCCCTATGTGGAAGGCGAACACGGTGCAGAGACCACCAAACCAACTGCGGTTCCTCTGCCGACCGCGCCACCAGCCGACAGCACTACCACCGCGTCCCCGCCGAAGGTCGAGGACACCACCGCGCCCCCGCCCGAAGAAAAGCCATCAGGAGGGTCAGGCGCCGCAGTTTCGTTGGAAATAGGAACGAATGGCGACGCCCTTGAGTTCAGCGAGTCCGCTCTATCCGCGGACAGCGGCTCCCAGGTTACGCTGTCCTTCAGCAACGGTTCTTCGGTCAATCAGCATAACTGGGTCTTGGTGAAATCCGGCTCCAAAGACGAGGTAGCCGCGGCGGGAACCGCTGCCGGCCCAGGGGCGGGGTGGGTACCACCTGGAGACGACCGGGTCTTGGCCGCCACCGGCCTTCTGGATGCGGGAGCCTCCGGAGAGGTGACTTTCACCGCACCCGCGCCGGGACCTTACCAGTTCGTATGCACCTTCCCCGGACACAACTTCTCGATGTTCGGGGATTTCACAGTCAAGTAAAACGCGCTCCTGGCCCGCGATTCATACGGCCCCAAGCCCTCCTCGCGATTCTGTCGGGAGCGCTTATTGCTGCCTTGGGTCAGCCAGACGTCAACCCGATAAATTGCCCATCCTCACCCGTGATCAAGCCCAGAACCCCCACAACCGCATCATTATTGATTGGCCCATAGATATGAGGGTAGACCGTCCCCGATCGAGCGGCTTCGTGTTTGATGGGGGAAACCAAGCGATCAACGTCCAGTTCCAATACCAGCATGTCATCCCTGCCCTTAAACAGCCGGTTGGCCACCTCTACCGCCTGAGAATGGTCTTTGGAGCAATGTATAAACCCTTCAGATTCCAGGCTCTCGGCCGCATATTCTTCCAAGCCACCAGCGGCTTCCCAATCGGACACGGGGGCCAGGTGGTAGATCATCGCCATATCATTGCCGCCTCAGATGTTGTTGACCTTATTCACCGGAATCATTTTACCGGCCTCGGTCCCAGAGAGCCATAGCTACGAGACAAGGAGCAACGTCGAATGATAGGATGAGAACGGAAAATTCCAGGCTTCCGGCCACCGAATGCTATTGGGCGGGAATGGAGCGGCAGGCATGCAGGCAGAGCAACACCAAGGAGCCGGGCTAAAGTACCTGACAATAACGCCGGACGGGTACGACCCTGAATTACCCTATCCATTGATGATCATGCTCCACGGCTTCGGCGCCAACATGCAGGACTTGGCAGGACTGGCTCCGGCGATCAGCTCCACCGGGTACGTTTACGCTTGCCCCAACGCTCCCATATCCTTCGACTTGGGCGGAGGCCACATCGGCTACGGTTGGACATCTCCCCGAGACATGGCCAAAGACGGGGAGGTTGAAGAGGCCGAGAAGTTGTTAGACGGCTTCTTTAGCGAAGTATTCGAGAGATTCAAAGTTGGCCCGGACCGGACCATCCTCATGGGGTTCTCCCAAGGGGGCAGGATGACCTACCGTTGCGGCGTTGGGCGGCCACAACCGTTCGCCGGGCTCGCAGCCTTGAGCGCTTCCCTTTCCGAGCCTCAGGAGCTGGAGCCGCGGCTTTCTGACGACCGAAGCCAACCTATCTTCGTGGCCCACGGAACGTCAGACCCCCAGGTGCCGGCGGAGAGGGCCCACAACGCCATCAAGTGGTTTGAGGAGTTTGGCTTTCAACCTGAGTATCACGAATACAACATGGGCCACTCGATCAGCGATGAGGTGATTAACGACTTGATCCCGTGGATGGGTAAGATTTTGCCGCCACAGGAACCCGGCAAATAAGTCGAAAAGGCGGCCAGTTCAAAGCTTAGCCACACCACGAGCCCAGCCATCTCCCGCGGACCTCCCTCGCAAGGGGGCATCGCGCCTATCTTAGTGGGATAATAGATTGGATGACCTTGATTATCCAACTCAGCCGGCCGTTAAGCCTCCGCACCGTGCCATTCCTTTCCCTGGCCGTTGCGTCGGCAATGCTGCTCCTGGCCGCGGCGGCCTGTCGCGGTGGCGAACCGGCTACTTTGCCCTCCCCTGAAGCCGATTCGACAATAGCGCCTGCGGCTACCCAGACTCCGCTCCCAGTGGCCACCAGCACAACTCAACCACCCCCGACACCAACCACGGCAGCCCTTTCCGTCGCAAGAAGCTCAATCGTAAGCCTGCCCGACGACGAGGGCGCCCACCTTACGGCCATCGAATGGTGGTACTTCAACGGCTTCCTAACCGACGATACCGGCGCCGAATACAGCTTTCACTACGTCACCTTCCAGTCGGTGTTGCCCAACGGCCTTACGCCCCGGTTGTTGCAATTGAGCTGGGCTGACCATGACAAAAAGGTTCACCTGACCGCCGAACGTCCCGCCCTACCTTTGCTTGAAGCAACCCAAGGAGACTTCGCCTTCCAGGTCAACGACTGGAGCATGGCCGGAGACGGTAAGAAATATTCCATGTCGTTCAGCACCGGCGAGTACTCCGCCATATTGCAGGCCGTTTCCGAAAGACCCGCCATCCTCCATCAGGGGAACGGACTGGTGGAACTGGGCCGCGCCGGAGCGTCCTACTACTATTCGCGAACCCGCCTAAAAATGTCAGGCAGCCTGAACATCAGACAAGAAGAGAGACCGGTTTCGGGCTTGGCTTGGATGGATCACCAATGGGGGGACTTCAGCATGACGCCGGTGGGCTGGGACTGGTTGAGCCTACAACTGGACGACGGCTCGGACTTGATGATTTCCCTGGTTTGGGACTCTACTGACCGCCAACCCATCGTCAGCTACGGCACCTACGTGGCGCCCAACGGCCAACCTAGGAACTTGGCCGGTGAAGACATCTCGTTAATCGCCACCGGCTCGTGGACCAGCCCCGTCACGGAGACCACTTACCCGGTGGGCTGGGAGCTGGCGGTGAAGTCATTGCACCTGGGGTTGACGCTCACGCCGGCGCTCTTGGATTCCGAATTCCAGGGTAGCAAGTTCGTGCCGCAGGCCTACTGGGAAGGGTCTATCACGGTGTCCGGGACGCGGAACGGCCAGAGTGTGGCCGGAAGAGGCTTCGCGGAGCTGGTGGGCTACGATACCCGGGAGTTCTCGTTCCCGAATCTTGGGGACAGCAGGAGATAAAAGGCTCCATCGCTTAGCCTTGATCGGCCTCACGAATCATTTCCGCCAACCGGGCCTGCTCGCCGGGCACATCTTCCGGTTGCACGGGTATGGGCAGGGCGCTCAACCTCTGCACAACCGTCGTTTCCAGCACGGACGTCTCCTGGTCCGACAGCTCCCACCGCCGGGCTACGTCATCGGCGCCATACAGCACGGCCTGGCGGAATCCATAATCGGCCACGGCCCGATCGGCTATTTCGATTACTTTGTCCATTATTACCCCCGGACGACTAGGTGGCCAAGGCCCAGGCGCCACCGTCGATGATGTAGGTGCTGCCGCTGACGTAGGAGGCTTCTTCCGAAGTCAGCCAGGTTATCAGGTTGGCTACTTCATCGGGACGTCCCACCCTTCCCATGGGGTGCTCCACGTTTCGCTCTTGAAACGTCTCGGCGCTGGCGGTGCTGCCACGCATCTGGGGTGTGTCGATACCACCGGGGGCGATGCAATTGACCCGCACGCCTAGATGGGTGTATTGAGCGGCGGCCACTTTAGTCAGGTGGATCACACCCGCCTTGCTCACGGCGTAGGGGACAGAATAGGCCACACCCCGCACGCCTGACATGGAAGAGATATTAACAATCGACCCGCCGCCGTGCTCCAGCATCGCCGGTATGGCGTACTTGCAGCAGTAGAACGTCCCTTTAAGATTGGTGTCCATGGTCAGGTCCCAGTCCACGTCTTCAACGTCGACCAGGGGAGGTGTCCGAATCAGGATGGCGGCGCCGTTGACCAATCCGTCCAGCCGGCCGAACTTGGATACTGTGTCTTCTACCATCTGCTCCACCTGGCTGGAACGGGATATGTCCACCCTGGATACCGCCGAGTTTTGGTCGTTCCCCTCCATCAATTCCCGGGTCTCTTCCGCTCCCGCCTGATTCCGGTCGGCGACGACTACCTTGGCGCCTTCCTGCCGGAGGCGGTAACAGGTGGCCCGGCCGATGCCTGACCCGCCACCGGTTACAATCACCACTTTATTCTCCATTCTTCCAGCCAACAGCGCCTCCCCAGATCCAAATCAGCCTCAAGGTCCTGCCGCGTTGGGGATTATAGCACGGTGGCTGGAGGCGTCTCTTCGGAAGAGGCCCCCCAACCTCACATAAAGCGTTAATAGAGGCCTATGGAAGAAAGACCGCTTGAAACGTGCCGGCGTCCAGGGTGAAATAGATGAGGCCGATCCCCACCAAAACCAATAGGACGCTCCCGGCGCGTTGGATTGAACGCGTGGATGACCTCAATCGCTTAAGGAGTAGGTTCTGAGAGGCGCCTACCAGCAGTGAAACCCCCAACATGAGGCTCCCCATGGTTCCGGCAAACAAAAGGAATGTCAAAAATGCTGTCAGGAATCCTCCGGTCGTCAGCGCAAAGGCGGAGACCGCAGCCAAGAAAGGCCCAACGCAGCCGATGCCAACGACCACATAATCTGCGCCGTAGGCGTAGACCGATCTAAGGGAAGGCCTTCGCTCACCTTCGGCGCGGATGGCCCAAACTGATATTCTGCCGAGCAAAGGTATGCGGTGGGTCTGCCCTGTGAAATGTACGAGGCCCATGGAGAGGACGAACGCACCGATGCCAATTCGCAGCGCCTTGGCTAGGGGACTGGGGTCTGATCCAGTGATGGAAAGCTCGGCCCCGATTCCGGTCCCAAGGATTCCGATCACGGCCCCTAAAACGGCGACCACG
>CERD01049458.1_pt1 | contig 10581 bp, 10 predicted proteins | sample 530931 | NCBI WGS metagenome assembly CERD01 (sample SAMEA2621101, study PRJEB7988) | marine metagenome | isolation source: saline water (ENVO:00002010), including
GCACTGCCACGAAGCGCCGTTTTATACCCTTGGCCCCCTCACCACAGATATTGCGCCAGGCTACGATCACTTCACCTCAGGTATTGGCGCCGCCATGATTGGTTGGTACGGCTGCGCGATGCTTTGTTACGTAACACCTAAAGAACATTTAGGCCTGCCTAACAAAGAAGACGTTAAACAGGGGCTGATCACTTACAAAATTGCAGCCCACGCAGCCGACTTGGCAAAAGGCCACCCAGGAGCACAAATTCGCGACAACGCCATGTCGAAAGCACGCTTTGAATTCAGATGGGAAGACCAGTTTAACCTTGCATTAGACCCCCACACTGCGCGCGCCTATCACGATGAAACCTTGCCGCAGGCGTCTGGCAAAGTCGCGCACTTTTGCTCTATGTGCGGCCCTAAATTTTGCAGCATGAAAATTTCTCAGGAAGTGCGCGATGTGGCTAAACAAACGCAGCAGCAAGAGTTTGAGAAAGAAAAAGGCATGAAAGACATGGCCGATGCGTTTAATCAATCGGGCGCTGAACTCTATCACACCGCTGATAGCAAGGTAGAGTTGCCATGACAAACAGCCACCTAACCACACCCGTACTTGAGCCGCCTAGCATTAGGCTGCCGGTGATATGGTGCATAGGGGGCGTTGACTCAAGCGGCGGAGCGGGAATAACCCGCGACGCCATTACGCTTGCCAATTTAAATGTTCATGCCTGTGTGCTAACCACACAACTTACTGTGCAATCAAACCAGCATCTGCTTAGCAAAGAAAGTATGAGTGCATCTGCATTGAACCAGCAGTGGCAAGTGCTTTACGAAGATACGCCACCACGCGCTATTAAAATTGGCGCTATCGCAAACGATGAACAAGCACTGTTGCTTTGCGCCCGTATGCAGTCGTTAGTGAGCCCTCGCCCCTTTGTAATATGGGACCCTGTGTTGTGCTCTTCATCTGGAGGTGTACTGAGCGACTTAAGTGAAAGCGTGATCAACGAACTGTTAACCACGGTAGATTTGGTAACGCCAAACATTGATGAACTCGCGAAACTCACCCACCTCTCTGTTAACGATGATAAAAGCCTGCAAACTGCAATAAATCGACTTGTTGGAAAAGGCGCAAAAAGCGTTTACGTGAAAGGCGGTCATGCACAATGGCAAAAAACGGTATGCGACACCTATTTTTGCTCATCACACTCGCTTTATTTTAGACAACCAAAAAACAGCAAAGGTGATCTTCGTGGTACAGGATGTATGTTAGCGAGTGCCATTGCGGCATTTGTTGTTCACGACTATTGCATTGAAGACGCGCTAACCTTGGCGAACGCTTATGTGAGTGAAGTAAGACATAACACGCTCGGCGTATCTGATAACAACCTCCCCATCACGACTACTTCGAGTCGACATAAAGCGGCTAGCCCGCCTGCTTACTTCGCAAGGGCTAATGGTTTTCCCGCACAGGCGGCTAGTTTTCCACAGGTTAGTTTTCATTGCCGTAACACTGTTTCTAAAAGAAATGCTGCGGGTGTTGATAAAACTCCACACAACAAAAAAAGAGTAGAAACGACACTGGCAGGCAATGCTTTCTTCCCCGCACTCACCAACACTAAGTTGGGTATTTATCCCGTGGTAGATAGCGTTGAGTGGATTGCGCGGCTTTGGCCGACGGGCGTAAAAATCATCCAACTGCGAGTGAAAGAAGGCTCTCAATATGCTATTCGCCAACAGATAAAAGAAGCAATGGAGTTAGTAGAACACACTGACTGCCAATTATTTATTAACGACCACTGGGAGTTAGCCATAGAGCTTGGTGCTTACGGCGTGCATTTAGGCCAAGAAGATCTGCACACTGCAGATTTAAACGCCATTCGAAGCGCCGGGCTAAGGCTGGGCATTTCAACTCATGGGTTCGCTGAAATTCAGTGTGTTCGCGCTTTAAACCCGTCTTACATTGCCCTTGGTCATATATTTCCAACCAATACCAAAGACATGCCGTCTAAGCCCCAGGGTGTAGAGCGCTTGGCAAAATATGTGAAGCTGTGTGAAGGCGTACCCACCGTCGCCATTGGCGGTATTAACTTATCGCGTATAAGTGACGTGGCTAAAACCGGCGTAAATGGTATTGCAGTTGTGAGCGCTATTACACATGCAGAGCATCCGCTGCAAGCATACAAAACGCTGGCTCAGGAGGCGGGTTTTGCATAGTCAATCAACACATAGTACCGCGACTGACTCAGTCAATAACGCCAGAGGTCCAGTTAATCCCGCTAATGGCTTCGCTAACCGCCAGCTTGAACATCAAGATATACAGCGTTACAGCAGGCAGCTCTTGCTCGACTGTGTCGACCACGCCGGCCAGCTTAATTTGGCAAACGCACACGCTCTGGTTGTGGGGCTAGGCGGCCTAGGCAGCTTAACCGCCCGCTATCTAGCTGGCGCAGGTGTTGGCAATATTACATTGATAGATGGCGATACTGTCGATATCAGTAATTTGCAGCGCCAGGTTAGCTACAATGAAATGCACTTAGGCGAGCTTAAAGCCAAGTCGCTTTATAACGAACTTCGCAAAGTTAACTCTCACTTAAACATCCAATTTAAAAGCCTTTTTGCCGATAGTAACAACTTACCAACTTTAATTTCGTCAGCGACTTGCGTACTGGATTGCACCGACAACATGACGGTAAGGCGCCAGATTAATGCAGCGACTTACCGTGCATCTATTCCGCTTTTTATTGCGGCTGCTAGCGGGCTTACATGGCAAGCACTGAACTTGCCGCAAAACTCAAACTCCTGTGGTTGTTACGAGTGCCTAGTGAACAGGATTTCCGTGCGTGAAGACTGCATGAGCAAAGGCGTACTTGGCCCCGTTGTTGGTATGGCTGCTTGTCATCAGGCAACGCAAGCTTTGTTGTTTTTAGCAAAAGGATTCGACGCAGACATTAAATGGGGACACTACCTAACTGGGAATGCAGGCCTTGGGTCGCTACAAAGCTTTGCGCTACCCCCCTCTTCTACTTGCGAGGTTTGCAATGACGCAAATTAAAGTGAACGTAAACAATCAACCTATGAACGTGATCTCGCCTATTTCACTTAGCGAGTTAATCGCCCTTAAAAAATTGAATGACGACGGTACCGCCATTGCTAGAAATGCCGCCATAGTGAGTAAAACAGAATGGTCGACCACTTATCTTAAAGATAATGACACCATTGATATCTTCACCCTAGTTGCAGGAGGCTAATATGCTAACGCTTGCAAACCACACTTTTTCATCACGCCTTTTAACCGGCACAGGGAAGTTCAGCAACGCCGTCACTATGAAAGACGCAGTGGCCGCTGCACAAAGTAACATTGTTACCCTAGCAATGAAGCGCGTGGCGATGAATAGCGCGCAAGACGAAACGCTAACGGCCCTTCGAGAATTAGGAGTTACCCTGCTGCCCAACACATCGGGGGCTAAAAATGCCCAAGAAGCCATATTTGCAGCAGAGCTTTCTTATGAAGCGCTAGGTAGCCCATGGATAAAACTTGAAATTCACCCTGATCAGCGCTATTTGCTGCCCGACCCTATAGAAACGCTTCATGCCGCCGAGACCTTGGTAAAAAAAGGCTTTCACGTACTACCCTACTGCGGGGCAGACCCTGTTTTGTGTAAACGCTTAGAAGAAGTAGGCTGCGCCGCTGTTATGCCGTTAGGTGCTCCCATAGGCAGTAATCAGGGCTTACAAACTAAGCCTTTTTTGCAGATTATTGTGGAGCAATCGACTATTCCAGTCATTGTCGATGCGGGTATCGGCAAACCCAGTGAAGCCATGGCGGCAATGGAAATGGGCGTAGATGCGGTGTTGGTGAATACAGCTATTGCCACTGCCCAAAACCCTGTTGCCATGGCAGCGGCCTTTGCAAATGCTGTGGAAACAGGCCGAAAAGCGTTTGAAGCAGGGCTTGGTGCTACCAGCAACTTTGCGCAGGCCTCTAGTCCGCTTACTGCCTTTTTGGAGCCAACGGTATGAAGGTAGCACAGGCACTAATGCAGCAAGACTTAACTCATCTAGCTATGTCAATTAACAGTAAAACCGCGAGTGATGTTGAGCACGCATTAGGTAAAGAATCACTTTCACTTGATGACTTTATGGCGCTTATCTCGCCAGCCGGCTCACATTACTTGGAAGCCATGGCAAGTCGCGCGCAGGCACTAACCCGCCACCGGTTTGGCAATACCATGCAGCTATTTGTGCCTTTGTACCTGTCGAACCTGTGTGCCAATGAATGTACTTATTGCGGCTTTACCATGAGTAATAAAATAAAGCGCAAGACCCTATCTATAAGTGAAGCGCTCACTGAAATTGAAGCTATTAAAGGTATGGGCTTTTCTCAGGTGTTGCTGGTAACTGGCGAACACGAGACTAAAGTGGGCATGGATTATTTCGAACAAACCCTTAGCGCCATTCGCGACAAGATAAGCTACCTTATGATGGAGGTGCAGCCGCTAAAAAGGGAACAGTACCAAACGTTAAAACATCTAGGGTTAGATGCCGTGCTGGTATACCAAGAAACCTATTCGCCCCAACAGTACGCCAGCTACCATACCCGGGGTAAGAAACAGGATTTTTTATGGCGATTAGAAGCCAGCGACCGCATAGGGCAAGCGGGTATCGATAAAATAGGTATTGGTGCGCTACTAGGTTTAGGTGACTGGCGGGTTGATAGTGCGATGACCGCCCTTCACGGCAAACTAATCCAGCAGTACTATTGGCAAAGCCGTGTATCTATTGCCTTTCCGCGTCTTAGAAGCTGTGAAGGTAATAGCACTGGCGGCAACGTTCTTACCAATAACAAACTACCTAACGAGCGAGATCTGCTGCAGCTGATATGTGCTCACCGCTTGTTTAATCCGCAAGCAGAATTATCCCTGTCCACCCGCGAGTCGGCAGTATTTAGGGACGGCGTGATGCCGCTGGGTATCACATCGATGAGTGCTGCGTCGCAAACTCAACCTGGCGGATACAGCAAACCCTCACAGGCATTAAATCAGTTTGATATTGATGATAATCGCTCTGTACCAGAAGTGATAAACGCGATGGCAAGGCAAGGATTAGAACCTGTTTGGAAGGATTGGATGCAATTTAGGCTCTAGCCGACAAAGCTTCCGTAAAAATTTTTTCTAAAGGCGACAAGTCAAGGTGGACACCAGCAATGTTAGCTTCTATCCAAGCATCCTGAGAAATCTTAGGCCAGTTGATGTCATACCCCAGAACGAATAGTAATTCTTCAAAACATCCGAACCAGGATAGCAATATTTATCCTGTGCTACGCCGTATTTATCTCGCATACTTTCGCTTTAAATCGACAATAGTCTTGCGCTCATTGGTTTTCTTTAACTCTAAACCTTCGTAACTAAGACTTACTTCGTAGTTTTGAATATTAGGAGAAAACCTCTCTTTCCGGTGGTTACTATTTTTTGAAACAGTATGTGCCATATACACCTCCTATAACTAACAACTCTACCTCGTTACAGTATAAATAGCTATATTGGGTTTGATTCCAAGCCTTTAGTTTGAGAAAGAACATTAGTTTTTTTAAGGCAAAATAAATAAAAAATTTGTTTTGCTTTCGCGTAAAACCCTCCGTAGAATCCGCCCAAATTTTAGCCAGACACTTTATCTATGCGTCTGGCTTTTTTGTCTTATTTATCTCATATTAAAGTTATCAAAACTTAAGGGCAGTGCGTTGGATACCGTTGAATTTATTCAAATTCGTAGATTTATAGTGAAGCTTGGCAAAATGCTGCACAAGTATGGTACCCCTGCGTTTCGTCTGGAAGCTTACCTAGGTGAAGTCGCCAAGTATTTAGGTGTACACGCGTCATTTATTTCTACGCCTACGTCGCTAACTTTCGTTATTTGGAGCGATCGTCACGAAGACGAGTACAACCACGCAGCCCGTTTACTTCCTGGCGAACTAGACATGAATGCGCTGTCGCTCACTGACGAACTTGCCAGCGAGCTTTTGTCTGGCAATTTAACACTGAGCGAAGCAGACAAGCGTTTAAACGAAATAGATGCCATGGGCAGCCCTTATGGCAAAGGAATAACCGGCGTCGCCTTTGCCATGGCAACCGGCGCATTTGCCATGCTAATGGGTGCAAGCTGGAGCGAAATTGGCTGGTCAGCCGCTTTAGGAATTGTGGCTTATTTGTGGACACTATGGGCGCAGCAGTCCAAGCGCGTAAACTTAATGCTAGAGCCTGTTACCGCGTTTGTTGGTGGTATTCTTGCCTGCGCCATTGGCCAGTACGTTGACCCTGGCATTAATATCCCTTTGGTTGTGCTTTCGTCGGTCATTGTCTTTGTGCCTGGGCTTGCGCTGACTATGGGCCTTGCTGAGCTTTCATCTCGCAATATGGTGTCGGGCACGGCCCGAACAATGGACGCTATAATGCAGCTTTTCAAACTGTATTTCGGTGCGTTTTTGGGCGTATCTATAGGTTTTAGCGCGTTTGGTGAGAACGTATATACGCCAGCAGAATCATTACCGTATTGGGCAACCTGGCTAGCGGTGTTCCTACTGTGCATTGCCCTAGTAGCCATTTTTAGAACCCGTGTTAAACATATTCCTTGGGCATTGGCTGCGGCGTTTATTGCCTACAGCGCAACTGCATGGAGCTCAGACTACATGAGCCCAGGGCTTGGCGCATTCGTGGGAGCCTTTGCATTAGGTATTTTTGCTAACGCGTTTACGCGCATTGCCAATCAGCCAGCGACTATTGTGGCAATGCACGGTCTTATTGTGCTGGTGCCGGGGTCTAAAACCTATATTGGCTTGAACTCGTTTATGACCGGCCAAGACTTTGTAAAAGCCGATCATTTGGGCCAAGAAGTGTTTCTTATTTTCATGTCGCTAGTGGCGGGGTTAATCTTTGCTAACGTAGTCGTGCCCACTAAGAAAGCGTTGTAACAGCATAATCATCGGGCAGCCTGAATGGGCCAAGCCTGTTACGCAAATCTATGACGCAAAATGATAACGCTGCCTTGTAAGTGCCAGATCCCTTTAAATAAGGGTAGGCAAAAGCAGCGCAACCAGAGACGGTGTAAACAAAATCAGTGTAGTGAAAAGCGTAGCTAAAAGCGCTATTTAAGTAGTTTAATTAACGCTCTTCCTAAACGGGCGTTGAGCGCACCGGCAGCAATGGCTTCAGCCGAGTTTTCCATAAACTTGGCCGACAAGCTGCCGCCAATTTGATTGGCCACTTCATCGGTGGCCAAGTCGAACACGCCCTGCGCCGCTATGTTTTGTGCCAGTACCTTTAGTAGCTTCCAATTGCCCGCTGTGCTTGGTCGTAACCCATACACACGGGCCATACGGCGAATAGTGCGAAAGCTAATCCAAACCACGGCAAAGGTTTGAATAAGGTTGTTGGGGCTGATAAACGCCAGGCTTCCTGCGGTTACCGACTCTTTATTGAGCACCTTGTGTGCTTTTTCCTGAACAGGCTTTAATACTGTATCTTCGTAAAGACCAAGTCGTTCTGGCCCTGTCATGTCGTCTTGAAGCTGCTGCTTATAACGGTCAAAACAATGGGCCGCGTAAGAACCGCGAGAAAAACGTTTTCCGTGCTGACTTAACACACTGTCTATTTTTTGTGGCGATGTTTCACTTCCTCTATTAGCCAACAAACCACGGATTACACCGGCATCTTCCATCGCCGTATTAACTTGTTTATAGCCGCGCCATTCTTTAAAGCTTAAAAAGCTGAAACAGCTTACAAACCCCACCAGTAGCGCACCCAAAACTCCTGTACCAATGGGGTGCTCAGAAACGTTCGCAGCAAGGGTGGTATAAGCTTCAAAAACGAAAAAGCCAATTAACGACACTACACCAAAGCCCAAGGTGGCGGCACCTAACGAAATACCATCTTTTTGCGCATCTACTTCCCACACGTCTTCACTGACTTGCTGTGGAAGTTTGGTTTCAGGCTGCGCAATATCTAATGTTTGCGTTTTCACTTTGGTTTTATACTGCGGTTTGTTTACCGCACTATTATTTTGCTCGCCCTGTGACGCTGTTTGAGGTTGCGTATCTGCATTACCTTGCCGATCGCTATTCGCGCCATAAAGCGCATCGCTTCTTATATTAGATGAACTGCTCATATTGGACGAACTGATGGAGTCGGGCGAGCTAGACGGCTCTGGGCTTTCATCAAATGTATAAGGTTTATCGCTCATTCTTGCTCTCCTTTGCCCAGTAAAAACTGAAGCAATCTATCTACACCCTTGCCTGCTAAAATACGTGCTTTGAAATCGCTAGGCACACTCACATCTGGTACCGGGAAGTGACTGCCCTCTTCCATTTCTTTTAGCGTGCTGGGTATGGGTTCAAACGTAGATTCAACGTAACGACCATCCGTGTCTTTGTAGCGAATAGCATCTTCATTACTGCCCTCGTCGGTGACTTGCATGCTAGACACTAAAAAATGTTCAAACTGAATCGGTTTACCGTCGAACCGCGCTCGTGCCCCTTCGGTAATTTGGGTAAGCAAGTTAAGTAAATTACCGCGCTGACTTACCGGCACCAAGTCAGACTTGGTGGCCACAAACGCCACCTTGCCAATCTGCTCTTTTTTCAGCACATTGCGCGAAAACCACGTACTTTGCCCGTACACAAAGGTATCGGCCAAGTGGCTTAGGGTTTCCTTTAACTGATACAAATGCTGCCTGCTGTGGTTAAGCCCTTCAAACAGGTCTACAAGAATAATTTGCTTATCGGTTTCTTTAAAAATGGACTGCTTTAATGGCGTTAACCACCCGCTTTGAAACTTCGAAAAATGCTTATCAAATATTTTAAACCATGGGTGCGACACGTCGCTGGTAATGCTTGAGGGCAGCGGCGTAAAGCCAAAGGCCTGCCAATCAAAGTCGCTCGACTCCAATAAAAAGCTACCCGGCTGAAGCAAAGATATACCGTTAGCTTTAGCTTCAACCAAATAATCGCGGTAGGCATTAACAAGCAACTGAATGCGCTGTTCTGTGGGCTCTTGTTCAAAGTCGAATTGATTAACAAAGGCTTTCCATTGGCTTGCAAAATATTGCTGTGGCCCGCTACTAAGTTGCGCCCATGCAGAGTCTGACCAATGCGCATAGGTTTTACTTAACATGGGAATGTCCGTCACCCATTCCCCTGGGTAATCAATAAATTCAAACACCACTTCGCTATGGGGCAAAACATGGCGCTTCAGCGATGCGGTTTCTTTCAAACGTACTACTAACTTAAAGCCAAACGCTTCTTCGGTAGCTTTTGGCCACTGGCCGTTTTCAAGATCAGCTATATTCTGCAAATGTGGAAAGGGTTTATAGCCCTCAATAGGCGCTATGTGCATATCTAGCACTAGAGAAGGTGGTAAGTATCGCAATAACGGCAAACACGCATAGCCTTCTTCACTTCGACTTTTCAGCATGGTGATAAGGCTGGTGAACAGCATGGACTTGCCACTTCGACTAAGCCCAGTAATGGTGAAGCGGTGCGTTTCTTTATTAAACGCACTACTTAGCTTGTCGCCAGTTAGCGACGCTAATTCCCGAGTTTTGTCAAAAAGCGTAGCGATATTCTTTTGCATTATTTTTGTTTGCTGCCTTTGCTGTTCCTATAGCCTTGAACCTATTACCTTGGCCTACTGCCTTAAAGATAAGGTGCCGCGAGGGGTGCTTTCGCTTCGTTGCCCTCACTTCATTATAGATATGACTTAAAGAGTAATGTGGTTACTGAGGGATAAAAGCAAGGGCGGTGCCAGCTAAGTTATCACTGTGAAATAAAAAACGCGTTGGCTATTTAATGCTCGCGGGTCTGGTTAAAGAGCTTTTTCTTTATGCGGTTTTTGCTGGAATGCCAGTGATTCTTGGGCTTGCGCGGTGCATTTTCGATTACGTGTTCAAAATCGATATCTGACTTTTTCGTCGGTGGTACATGGGCGCAAAAGAATGTATCAATTTGTGACTGAGCCAGCCTTTTTAAGCTTTCACGGTATTGGTTTGGGTGACATAAAGGGTATGGCGGCACTAACTCTCCTTTAACCTGTACCAATACATCGGCTATGTAAGCCTGCTGCGTGGGAATATGCGCAAGGGTTAGGTCATGATCGGTATGGCCTGGCGTGTACATTACCTGCCAATCAGAAAAGCCCGGTAGGGTTTGATTGTCTTTAAGCGTGATGTCTGGCGCTAATATCGGGTTGTACCAAATGGGCATTCTTGGTTTGCCAATACGATTTGCCACCCACCAGGTTAATAGCAAGTCGATACCGTGAGCGGTACGCCCCGCGAAACCCGAATACCAGTTAGCCGCCTTAGGATGAGACGCCACCTGCGCACCTGTACGCTTGCGCAACGCAACAGCGCCACCGGCGTGGTCAGGATGCATGTGGGTAACCACAATAAGCTTCAAGTGGGTTAACGGGCGCCCTAGGGTTTGGGTAATGTAATTGCACACATTGTCTACATCGGCACGACTACAACCATCAAGCAACAGCAGGCCACTTTTATCTTCAACAAGATAAATATGCTGTATGTAGCCCGCTAATGTGTGAATTTTCATTA
>CERD01025613.1_pt1 | contig 10529 bp, 10 predicted proteins | sample 530931 | NCBI WGS metagenome assembly CERD01 (sample SAMEA2621101, study PRJEB7988) | marine metagenome | isolation source: saline water (ENVO:00002010), including
AAATACCATGGCTGACGAAAATCAGACAAACAACGGCGAAGCAGCAGGCGCACAAGCGCAGCAGGGTGCTCAGTTCAATATTCAGCGTATCTACACAAAAGACATCTCTTTTGAGTCTCCAAACGCGCCAGCTATTTTCACTAAAGAGTGGAAGCCAGAAATTAAACTAGACATCGACACTAGCACGAACAAGCTAGAAGAAAATGTATTTGAAGTTGTGCTTTCAGTGACCGTAACGGCAACACTAGGCGAAGAGACGGCCTTCCTATGTGAAGTACAGCAAGCAGGTATTTTTGCTATTGGCGAAATGCCAGACCAAAACAAAGCGCACACGCTAGGTTCGTTCTGCCCGAACATGCTTTTCCCATATGCGCGTGAGACTATTTCTAACTTGGTTAACCGTGGTACTTTCCCTCCACTTAACCTCGCACCTGTAAACTTCGACGCTATCTTTGCCGCTTACGTGCAAAAACGTGCACAACAAGCGCAGGGCGAAGCGCCTAAAATGGACGCCTAATTAGTTGACCATGAAGGACGTGGACATGAAGTCGAATTCGGTTTCAGCGTCGGTTTCAGTATTGGGGGCGGGGTCTTATGGCACCGCCCTTGCTTTTTGCCTTGCCAGAAATGGTAACCCCACATTACTTTGGGGTCGCGATGAAAAGCACGTTGCCGAGATGAACACCAACCGAGAAAACGCTCGCTATCTTCCAGGCGCGACATTTCCTGATGCGTTGGTTGTTAATGCCAACCTAGAAGAAGTGGTCGCTGCCAGCCAAGACATCTTAGTGGTAGTACCTAGCCATGCTTTTGCGGCTATGCTTCAAAGTTTGAAACCCTTGCTTAAACCGCATCAGCGTATTATTTGGGCAACCAAAGGGCTAGAGCCTAAAACCGGTCGTTTACTTCGTGATGTAGCAGAAGAAATTCTGGGAACCGACTATCCGCTAGCGGTGCTTTCAGGCCCCACTTTCGCTAAAGAAATGGTAGCAGGCTTGCCTACCGCTATTTCACTGTCTTCTACCGACGATACCTTAAGTGATGAGTTTGCAGCAAAACTGCACTGTGCGAAGTCATTTCGCGTATACAAGAACTCAGACTTCACGGGTGTACAGCTGGGCGGTGCGGTGAAAAACGTTATCGCTATTGGCGCTGGTTTAGCAGATGGATTAGGCTTTGGTGCTAATGCACGTACAGCGTTAATCACCCGTGGCTTAGCAGAACTCACCCGTTTGGGCGTAAAGCTAGGTGCAAATCCAGAAACCTTTATGGGTATGGCGGGTCTTGGCGATTTGGTATTAACCTGTACTGACAATCAGTCGCGCAATCGTCGCTTTGGTTTGGCACTAGGCCAAGGTAAAAGCGTGGATGTGGCCATTGAAGAAATTGGTCAGGTCGTTGAAGGTTACCGCAATACTGAAGAAGTACACGTATTATCGAAAAAAGTGGGGGTGGAAATGCCTATCTGTGAGCAGATATACGCGGTGCTTTATCACGGAAAATCCCCTAAAGAAGCAGCCTTAGCCCTGCTTGGTCGAGATTTAAAAAACGAAGCGTAATCACATTACGCTTCATTTTTATTTAGTTATTTCAGCGACTAATTAGCGACCTTCTCTTATCACTATCACTTTTGCGTTGTCTCGATAGCCATCGTGGTTATGTTTATAGCGCTTAGAGCTTTTCACTTTCTTCGCCTTCTTGTAGGGTGAATCAACGACCACATAGCGATTTCCTTGCTTGCGGTAGTAATGGTTATTCGCAACGTAGTAACGATGATTATTAATAACCTCAACTCTATGCGCCCCCGGCAAAACATTAACGTACAGCCCAATCTCTGGTACGCTAATGGCTACATCAACCAAAGTGCGAGCAGGCTGTGTAATAACGGTTACCGTTTCATTTGCCCCTCTTTTACCGTGAGAGTGATGCCCTGAGTGCGCGCTAGCTTGCCCAGCCACCATTAAACAAACGCCGGTAATAATACTGAGTGTTATACGTTTCATAATGCTACTCCTAACTCATTTGTGTATATTCACAGGCTATACTAATGAGTGAAGCTGAACGAAAACTGACTCTGACGCGCTTTACGCTGTCTTTACATTGGGCATAAAAAAGCCCTTATAACAGGGCGTTTTTAAAATGAATATCTTCAGAAAGCTTTTACCCGCCTTCTGCTACCGGGCACCTTCGTAGCCAAACTGGCGCCAGCTTTCATATACAAAGACAGATACGGCATTGGATAAGTTCATACTGCGGCTGTCTGGTAACATGGGAATGCGAACGCGCTGCTCTGGCGGTAGCGATTGAATATAATCATCCGGTAAACCACGGGTCTCAGGACCAAATATAAGTGCATCGCCTTTTTGATAGGATACGTCGCTATGAAACGCTTTGCCTTTGGTGGTGCAGGCAAAAACGCGGTTCGGTTTTGCATCTTCAAGGTAAGCATCTAAACTAGCATGGCGTTTTACATGAGCAAACTCATGGTAATCTAAGCCTGCACGACGTACCCGCTTGTCGTCCCAATCAAAGCCCAAAGGCTCAATAAGGTGCAGCATAAAGCCGCTATTCGCACATAAGCGAATAATATTTCCAGTATTTGGCGGGATTTCTGGCTGATAAAGTACGATATCTAGCATGCTTGTTTAAATTACCTTCAAGATTAAAAACCCGTTCATTTTATAACGAAACCGCCCTTTGCATCACCCTACCCTTCTCTTTAATTGCATGTTAATGGTCTTAACCATGAAGCATAGTTAACGAGTAACCTTAGCTTTCTGTAAGAAAATCGAGAATGCGGGTGAGCGAGCGTTCACGAATATCGTCAGACTCGGTGAAGAGCTCATGATAAGCACGAGGTACAATTTCTAACGTTGCGTTTGGCATACGCTGCGCTACAAGACGCTGACGCTTATTATCGATAATAGCATCGTCATCGGCACTTAATACCAGCGTGGGGGTGGTAATGGCCCCTGCGCTGTTTTCAATTTTATTCATTGCCTGGTGGGCTGCCGCTAACCATTCAGTGGTCACGCCGCCTAGCTGTATATCCTGCTCTTCGTCATACAATTCGCGGAATAGTGCGTAGCGGGCTTTACTATGCGTCAGTTTATTCAGTGCAAATGGAAAGGCGATATACGGTGTCTGCCCGAAGAAGTAGCCTGAATCGGCTTTTTTCATTCTATTAACCGCAAGGCCAGTGCGTATTAGCCCGTTTGCTAGCCAGTTAGGCAGCGATGGCTTAATGCCAAACATCGGTGATGCAAATACGGCTTTAGAGAAAAGCTTTGGCATGCGCAGTAAAGTCAATGCGCCTATTGCTCCACCCATCGAGTGGCACACTAACAATAAAGGCCCTTGTTGCTTAGGCTTAACAATGGTTTCTACAAATGTGACAAAGTCATCTACGTAATCATCGAAGTGGGCTACATAGCCATGCTGCGGGTCGCTTGTCATTCGGTCAGATAGGCCTTGACCTCGGTGATCAAGAATAAAAACGGCAAAGCCATTTTGATAGAGATCGTAAATAAACTCTTTGTATTTTAAGTAAGACTCAATACGCCCTGAACAAATCACAATCGTTGCGCGAGGCGACTTAGGAATACAATGCGAATAGCGCACTGTGATATTGTCTTTTCCTACGAAATGGCCCTGCGTCACGCTGTGCTGCCAAAAAGGATTAATATCTATAGCAAAAGTGCTAGCTAAGTTATTTTCAGACGTGAACGCCCAGTTCATAAATACCCTTTTACTGTCAATACGCGCTCTATTAGGCCTAAAGCTATCTTCCTACGTTGTGCTTACGACTTAGGAAAAGACAAGGTTACTTTAAGCCCACCGCGCTCAGCCGGTTCAGCAATAATCCTTCCATGATGCAACTCCACGGCTGCTTTTGCAATGGATAAACCTAAGCCCACGCCCCCGGACTCCCGCTCTCTAGCAAGCGTTGCTCGATAAAAGGGAGAAAAGATGCGTTCACACTCTTCATGGGAGAGCCCTTCACCATCATCAGCAATATGAATACACCAGTGCTCTGAATCCTCGCTAAACGAGATACGGGTAACAAGCGCGCTATGACGAATTGCGTTGCGCAATACATTTTCTATTGCACGACAAAACATCATACTATCGATAACCACTGTCTTTTGAGGTATGTCATCAATTTGAAGCTGCTTGTTTTTATTTGCCGCCTCAAAATTCGCGTCGGTAAACACATCGTTTAGTACAAGCGACAGCATTTGCTTTTGCATAGATGCTTCACCAGCTTCAGCTTTACTCAAGGTGAGAAGTTGACTCACTAACGCTTCCATCCGATCGGCTTCTCGCTCTACACGCGCTAAGGTTTCAGGATCTACGTTTTGCTGATGCGCAAGTCCTAATGCCATTTGTAAGCGGGCAAGCGGTGAGCGTAGTTCATGAGAGACATCGGCCAATAGGCGTTTTTGGGCGCCCCACATGGACTCTAGGTGTTCTGCCATCTTGTTAAAGTCCCGCGAAAGCTGCCCTAGCTCGTCCTGACGCTTAGCCGCTCGGCCTACTCGCGCCTGCCAGTCACCGCTCGCTATGCGTTTCGCTGAGCTTTGTATACGCAGTATGGGGTTAGTCAGTGATTTCGCAAACAACCAGCTCAATAATATGGTGGTAATCAAGGCGATGGTTAGGAACAGTAAAATCGGTGGAGTTTGCTTTTCAGGCATTTCCAGTCTCACTGAAAAAAGCGCAAATCGGGAGCCGTCTCGCTCGAAGAAAACCGGCCCCAAAATTTTAAATGCTCCCCGCTTCACCGCTATGGGTGACGTTTGTGTGACTAATCGAAGTAAATCTTCTTTGTCCTCGTTACGAAGCGGTGGGCCACCACCAGAAATAACGCGGTTATCACTAATATCGATAGCCACCATTCGCCCTCTCCCTCCCCGAGAATGGCGGTCAAGCGCTCCGCGTAATGGTGCACCCTGGTAACGGTTATCTTGTATGCGCTCCACCACTTGATTGAGAGCAGCCACTTCACGTGGTTTTATCGGTACAATTTCAAGATCTTCAAAGAAAAGGCGGCTGCCCCAAATAGCCAGCAAGGCGGTGACAATAAACGTAGCCCAAAACCATAAAAACAATCGGCCCATGATGGCCCGCGTTGGGCTTACGCTGCGTAGCAGTTTTACCATTAATGGCTTCCAACAATTAACATATACCCGACACCGCGAATGGTTTTAATTTTTTCATCAACCGCCACGGCCCCTATTTTTTTGCGCAGGTTACTCACGTGCATATCAATACTTCTGTCAAAGGCTTGAAGCGGTTTGCCAAGTATTTTTAGGCTGATTTCTTCTTTTGTGACACGCTGTGCTGCATTAAGCATCAGCAAGCGCAGTATTAAAAATTCAGTGGTGGTAAGGGTAAGTTCTACATCATCTACTTTGGCAAGCTGACTACTGGGGCTTAGTAAAATTCCATTTACAAACAAGTCTTGCTCAACGGCCCCGCCGCTTGATGACAAATTATGACGACGAACGATCGCTTTAATTCGAGCTACTAGCTCGCGATGATTAAAAGGTTTAGGCAAATAATCATCGGCGCCCATCTCAAGACCTAAAATTCGGTCGTAGTCGTCGCCTCTCGCGGTAAGCATAAGCACCGGCGTACTGTGGCTTGAACGAAGTTTTTTCAAAACGTCAAATCCATCCATTTTAGGCATCATCACATCAAGCAATATCAGGTCATAATGACGCCCAGACACCGCTTCAGATAACCCCTCTTCGCCATTGTTACGCACTTGTACCTGATAACCCATACCCGATAAGTAAGTAGCGAGCATTTCTGTTAGTTCTAGGTCATCATCAATAACAAGGATAGACTGCAAGTGAAAATCTGAACTCATGGTATTAAACTCTTTAACTGCTAGATTCATGAAAATGCCTGTAAATTGGATAGAATTCAACCTACGCTTATGGTGTGCCTCGCCTCAAGCCGACAACAGCACTGACAAATCGCGTACTATATCTTTTCAGACCTTTACAATCACAAATCGGCGGTGCCTTTACATAAGCTTTACACTGCATTGACTGCTTTTTTAGTCGAGCACGCTACGATTAGCTTGTCCGAAAAAAGGAGACGACAATGAAAAAGTTATTAATTGCTAGTGTAACGGTAGCAGCGATTGGCTTAGGTGGCCTTGCATTGGCGCATCCGTTAGGACCTGGTATGCGTCACCACGAACCGGTTAAAGAAATGGTTAAACATTTTCGCGACCTGAGCTTGAGCGACACGCAACGCGAAGAGTTAAAAACACTTGTAAGCGCATTTAAAGACGCTAACCCTCGACCTAAATTTGGCGATATTGAAAAGCCTAGCTTTGATTTTGATACCGCCACTGAAGTCCAGCTCAGCGCTTTTATTCAAGCTCAGTTTGAAGAGCGTGAAGCTACCCATTTCGCTTTTGCTCAACTGCGTCACGACATCTACAACGTGCTGAATGAAGAGCAACAGGCAACTCTCTTAGCTCGAGACGCTAATAGAGAATTAGATATACAAAAACATCGTGACGCTTTCGTAAAACAAGAAGCTCGCTTTGCCAAACGAATGGATGGTGAGGGTAAAGGTCCTAAACGCAAGCATAGGGAATTTTTGTTTGAAGACATTGAATTAAGCGACGAACAAATAGCGAGCTTTGCAGAACTTCGCGAGTCATTCAAAGATACATCGAAAACGAATAGAGAGACGCTACGCAATTTTAAAGACGCCCAGCGCGATTTGATTCGCAGCCAGTCTTTTTCTCAAAACGCTTGGGACGCGCTTATCGCTCAATACAAAGACGACCTTGTAAGTGCTAAGGTTGAGAAAGCCAAACAGCGCCAAGCCATGTTTCAAGTACTAACGCAAGAACAGCAAGCTACATTAAAGGCGCAACGAGAAAATGAACGTGAGCTACGGGATATGTTTAAATAAGCACTTACTGTTGAACCGTTACCCACCCTAAAAAGTGCTGGCTTAGGCCAGCCTTTTTTATATTCAACTAAACTTTAATACGCGTTCAGTAGAACTCTATTTACCTGCAATGGCATTTTAAAAATTTGGCTTTACCGGCTTGTAATCAGGCGATAAAAATAATGGCGATGTTATTACCAAATCTGCTGTGGCTGGCGTGCAGGCTACTGGTACATTCCATACTGAACACAGCCGCAGCAGCGCTTTTACGTCGGGGTCGTGGGGCGCTGGGTTTAGTGGATCCCAAAAAAAGAAAAGTGCATCTAGTTTATTCTCAGCAATTAATGCCCCAATTTGTTGGTCGCCGCCAAGCGGGCCGCTTTTATAGCGTGTAACCTCTAGACCCGTTTCGCTGGCAATCAGGCCTCCGGTGGTGCCTGTTCCCACTAAGTTGCACTGTTCAAGTATGGCAATATGCTGCTTAACCCATGCAAGTAGTTCTGGTTTTTTATGGTCGTGAGCGACAAGCGCCAAGGTAAGTTTGCTCATTTTAATTTCCGCTATTATTCCCAACAAATTATACGTAGCCCACGAGCTTCTGCCTGTGAATACCGTCTACTCATGGTCTTACACTCCCAGTGTACCGTACTTTACCACTATCACCCGTAAACTCTGAAATAAGATATAAATATTCAATTCTATTGCTCACATTGTCAACTTACTGTCACAACTATAACTCTATTATAAAGTGCATTTTTTGAGACAAATAAGCCACCGCAATAAGATAAAATATTTATACATTTTTATTGCATAAACATTCAAATTAGTTACACTAGTCCACGGTTAAGGCATCCAACCCCATTTTTGGGTTGTAACATGATAGGAATTGATGATGACACAACCAACTCGTGTTGTTGGTTTTACCACTAACAGCATTATAGAGTTTACCTCTCCCCTGGCTGGCTACACCTTGCATAGCACACGACGATGCGTGTGTACTTCTATGCTTATTCGGTAGCACACTTTTTACCTTTGTAATGTGGTCGCGGTTAGGCAAGGATTTACGGCTAACCAGTTTACAAAGGTAAAAAGTGATTTTTTTCTCCTTTTATTGAATTTATAAATTATGTATAGCGTTTCAATTATCGGTGCCAGTGGTTACACAGGGGCACAACTTGTTCAGTTAGTATTACAGCACCCTAAGCTTGAGTTAGCGGGTACTTACGTATCTGAAAACAGTAACGATGCGAACAAAAGCATTGCAGAACTGCATGGCAACCTTGCGCATGTAAATGCCACACTGACGCCTATTTCAGATACCGCGCTTAGTGAAATGGCAAATGGCGTAGACTTTATTTTTCTTGCTACCCCTCATGAGGCAAGCCACGATTGGATGCCAATCTTGTCATCAGGCAAAGCAAAAGTATTGGATTTATCAGGTGCCTTTAGAATTAAAGACACCGCAGTTTTTGAGCAGTTTTACGGTTTCCCGCACACGCAGACACAAAGCTTAGCGCAGGCGGTTTACGGTCTTGCCGAGTGGCACGAAGCGCAAATAGCAAGCGCCGACGTTATCGCAGTGCCGGGCTGTTATCCCACCGCCAGCCTTAGCGCGCTAAAACCACTTGCGCACAACGGCTTATTAGATGAGAGCGTACGCCCTGTAATTAACGCGGTTTCCGGCGTATCGGGTGCAGGTAGGAAAGCCAGTTTAACCACCAGCTTTTTTGAGGTAAGTCTTCAGGCTTATGGCGTGTTAGGCCATCGCCATACGCCTGAAATTGAAGCCTATTTAGGTACGCCTGTTATCTTCACGCCGCACCTTGGTAATTTCAAAAGAGGTATTCTGGCAACGGTAACCGTGAAAGTTAAAGCTGGTACCACCAGCGCACAACTTGAGAAAGCGTACACTGACGCCTATGCTGATAAACCCATTGTGCGTTTGCGCAAGAGTTTCCCAAAAATTGATGACGTTGCTCACACTCCCTTTGTCGATCTTCACTGGAAGTTGGATGAAGCATCTGGGTATGCAGTTGTTACCGCTGCCATTGACAACGTAATGAAAGGTGCAGCTTCACAAGCGATTCAGTGCCTTAACATAATGACGAAACAACCTATAGAAACAGGGTTAGTACTATGAGTGTTTCACCTATTGTAATTAAAGTTGGCGGCGCATTGCTTGATGATGCCGCGGCAATGACGCGCTTATTTCTAAGCGTAAAAGATGTGCAGGCCACTCGCCCAGTGGTAGTGGTTCACGGTGGCGGGCCTTTAGTGGAAACACTAATGGCAAGCCTTGGCCTTAAAAGCACCAAAATTGATGGCCTTCGGGTTACCCCCGATGAGCATATGCCCTATATTTGCGGTGCACTGGCCGGTTCTGCTAACAAGCAGTTATGCGCCGCCGCACTCGCCTCGGGTTTAACACCTGTCGGCTTGTCCTTACTTGACGGCAACATGGTGGTATGTGAACCACTTGCTGATCAATATGGCGCGGTGGGTGTGCCAAGTACCGCAGATGCGGCGTTTCTTAAGAGTGTTTTAGCCCAATCGACCTTGCCAATTATTAGCTCCATAGGCTCTAGCCCGCAAGGCAGACTACTTAACGTAAACGCAGACCAAGCGGCTACGGTTATCGCCGAACTGCTCAACGCCGAGCTTTTACTGCTTTCAAATGTTGATGGCGTACTTGACGGCAACAAAGCACTTATCAGTGCGTTAAATGCTAATAGTATTGCTCAATACGCCAGTGAAGGCGTAATCACCGATGGTATGAAAGTAAAAGTTGACGCTGCGCTTGCCTCTGCAGAGAGCCTAAGCCGCCCTGTTTATATCGCAAGTTGGGCGGCAGATATCACCGATATACTAAATAAAACAACAGGTACACAAATAGTACCTACAACCCTTGCCGCTGAAAACGGCAATGCCGGAGAAATATAATGAAACAGGACCTACTCACCTTTGCAGATTGGACACCAGAAGCAATGCAAAAATTGCTGCAATTGGCAGTAGAAATTAAACAAGCCCCAGCCAGCTACAGCAATGTGCTTGCGGGCAAGTCGATTGTTGCCCTGTTTGAAAAACCGTCGTTGCGAACTCGCGTAAGTTTCGATATCGGCATTAACAAGCTTGGCGGTCATATGGTTTATCTAGATGTGCAGTCTGGAAAGTTAGCCGGACGCGAAGATGCAGTAGATACCGCCGCTAATCTTGCGTGCTGGGCAGACGCTATCGTGGCTCGCGTATTTTCCCACAGCACGCTTGAAACCTTTTCTAAGGCGGCAAACGTACCGGTAGTCAATGCACTGTGCGACAAATACCATCCCTGCCAAGGCTTGGCTGATTACCTCACTATGTTTGAACGCTTCGGTAAAACCGAAGGCTTGACTATGGCTTACGTGGGCGACGGTAACAATGTAACTCACTCGCTATTAATTGTGGGTGCGCTACTTGGTTGTAATCAAGTGGTAGTGACGCCAGAAGGTCACCAAGCCAGCCCTGAAATTGTGGCGCAAGCTAAGGCTATTGCCGAGAAAACCGGCGTAACTATCGTAGAGAGTACAGAGCTTAGTGCTGCAAACGGCGCAGATGTTATCTATGCTGATACG
>CERD01031474.1_pt1 | contig 10493 bp, 5 predicted proteins | sample 530931 | NCBI WGS metagenome assembly CERD01 (sample SAMEA2621101, study PRJEB7988) | marine metagenome | isolation source: saline water (ENVO:00002010), including
GTTTATTATGCAGCGCGCCTGTGAAATTCAGTTAAAAGCGCAGGCAACAGGTAAACCGCTTATTCCAATTCACTCGGCTATTCTTGATGGCATTCGTACACAGGCCGATCAAGTCACCCGGCAGGCAGGTGGTTCATTGGCGTGGCCGGGTATCAAACGTCGCGTTGAGCGTCGCTTCCCTGGGTACGATAAGTAACGGTTTGAAGTTGAACGTTATCTAACGCGGTGCTCGCAAAAAAGGAGGTGAATAAAAAGAACGAGCTTAAGAGCGCTTGTCTTGAAAGCTCCCGTCTTAAAAGGTTGTGTGTATTTCGGCCGTAACTTACATGTAGCGGCCAAACGTGTATCAAAATGACGTAAATAAGAGCCAATTACTGACAAGATAAATTAAGGTCGCTGGGTTACTAAAAGCCTGACTTGAGGTACACTTAGCGCCATGAAAATACTTCTTGAAGATACCATTCCGTTTGGCACCGATTACCTTAATAGCGTAGGTGAGATTGAAACCTATGCTTGGCAATCTCTTGTGCCTGAAATGTTGCGCGATGTAGATATTCTTGCGCTACGTTCTACTACTAAGGTTACCCCTGAACTGCTGACTAAGGCTAGCAAGCTCAAGTTTGTTACTACGGCAACGGCGGGAACCAATCATCTAGATAAAATACATTTGGACAAGGTCGGTATTGCACATAGCAGCGCAGCAGGCTGTAATGCCGTTGCAGTTGCCGAGTATGTGTTAAGTGTTTTGCTGCACGCGCAAAAAGCCCAAAAGCTTGATTTATATAATGCGACAGTGGGAATAGTAGGCGCTGGTAATGTGGGGACTGCACTATCACGTATTTTAACGGCAGTTGGCATTGAACACTGCTTGTACGACCCTCCGCTACAGCAAGCGTTAGCCGGTACTGGTAAAACGAAGCATAACGGGCAGTCATTTGTAGATTTAGCACAAATAGCACAGTGCGACGTTATTTCGCTTCACGTGCCTTTTATTAAAGGCGGCGATTATCCCACCTATCAGATGATCGACAAGACATTTCTGGAAGGATTAACGTCAAACCAACTGCTTATCAATGCATGCCGAGGCGAGGTTATCGATGAAGCAGCACTGCTTAGCGTACTTCAAGGGGAAAAATCGCCAACGGTAGTACTCGATGTATTCGATAATGAACCTGCCATAAACACAGCACTATTTGATTATGTTTGGTTTGTTACGCCACATATTGCGGGTCATTCTGTAGAAGGAAAAGTGCGCGGTACGCAAATGATTTACGAACAAATTTGTGAGGTAGTGGGTACAGCACCAAACAAAGCGCTTAGCGACTTTTTAGAGAAGACCAACCCGATCAAAGCTGCGTTAAATTCGCCAGAGGCAACGCGGTTGTCGGTTGAGGATCTCATTGCCGTATTCCACAATGTGTATGACATTGCCATAGACGATGAGATAACGCGAAACGCATTTGCGTTAACGTCAGGCCATGATGAAACGCCAGACGCACACATTGCGAATACGTTCTCGGCACTGCGCAAGCAATACAGAGTGCGTCGCGAGTGCAGCGCCTATGCGTTACACTTGCCACAGAACACCAGTAAGCAAATTCAAAACACATTCACCGAGCTTGGCTTTCAGGTAAGCTTGGTTTAGTTATATATAAATTAGGAGCATAAAGCATTATGTCGCAAGCGTTTGACGTCGCGGTACTTGGCGCCACAGGTTTAGTGGGCCAAACCATGATTGAACTATTAGAAGAGCGAGACTTTCCGGTAAACCGTTTGTATCCGCTTGCCAGTAAACGTTCAGCTGGTAGTACCGTATCGTTTAAAGGCGAAGACATTGAAGTGTTAGATGCTGATGACTTCGATTGGTCATTAGTGCAGTTCGGCTTTTTCTCAGCGGGTGGCAGCATTTCTGCAAAATTTGCTCCGCTAGCCGCAGAGGAAGGCTGTATCGTTATCGACAATACTTCAGAGTTTCGTTACGAGCCAGATATCCCTCTTGTAGTGCCAGAAGTTAACGCGCATGCACTGGCAGAATTTCGCAATAGAAACATTATTGCCAACCCTAACTGCTCGACCATTCAAATGATGGTTGCGTTAAAGCCTATTCAAGATGCTGTAGGTATCGACCGCATTAACGTCTGTACCTATCAATCAGTATCGGGTGCTGGCAAAGAAGCAATGGAAGAACTGGCTAAACAAACCGCTGGCTTGCTAAACGCTCGAGAAGTTAAAAATGAAGCGTTCAGCCGTCAGATTGCGTTTAACGTTATCCCTCAAATCGATGTCTTCCAAGACAACGACTACACCAAAGAAGAAATGAAAATGGTGTGGGAAACGCAGAAGATAATGGGCGATCAAAGTATTTTGGTGAACGCGACAGCGGTACGTGTACCCGTGTTTTATGGGCACGCTGAGGCAATCCATTTAGAAACTAGCTCACCCATTGATGCGCAGCATGTCAAAGAGCTATTAGCTGATGCTCCCGGCGTTACTGTTTATGACGGAAACGAGCAGTTTCCTACTCAGGTAAGCAGCGCGAGCGGCAATGATATCGTGCACGTTGGAAGAATTCGCAACGATATTAGCCATCCATGTGGTTTAAACCTATGGGTTGTTTCTGACAACATCCGTAAAGGCGCAGCGACAAACAGCATTCAAATCGCAGAGACCTTGATTCGCGACTATCTATAGTTAGTAAAAGCGGTTAATTCTTTAGCCGCTTGTTCGGCTAAGCACAGGAAAAGGTAAATATTTTTCTGTGCTTGCCGATACGCAATGAAAGGGCTGTTATTGAAGTAACATAGACGGTTAACTTAAGGGGCATAGTAAGGCAATACTGTCGTCAAACTAGATCACCCTTGATAACTGGTTTATAGTTTGTAAAGTTAGGAACAAAACAACGTTAAAAAACAATAGACAGTCAGACACTTAGGCAAAGTGTAAGAACACTTAAATGCGCAAAAAAATCTTACCGCCAAGGTCATAACAACTGTTAAACGCCAACTTGATGAGAAACACGACAAGGTGGCTTCAGAATAAAAATAAAAGCCAATATTTTCTTCAGTACTGATTGGCTAAAAAATCCGCCCACAGGTCACGGGTGGTAAAGACGCTTGAGGGCATATAGGACTGCTATGAAATTGCATTTGACGGGCTTACTTTTACTCACACTATGTTTGTCTGGCCCTATTATTACTGTAGATGCACAGGAACGTGTTACCTTTCTAAAAGGTCCTAAGGACGCTACCGACCAATTTTCAGGGTTGGAATATGGCCCTATAGATGCCAACGACACTCTGTGGCGAATTGCCGAGCGTTACCGCCAGAATAATAACCTGAGTGTTTATCAGGTGATGGCTGCCATTTATGAACTTAACCCCAACGCTTTTGAAAACGGCAATTTAAACCTATTGGTTGATGGTGCTGTTTTGAAGCTGCCATCAGAACGCTACATAGCTCGTATTGATAAGCAAAAAGCCCAAATGCGCGCTGAACAGGACGATAGGGCATTTGCAGAAATGCTTAACCAGCCTGGCAGCAGTGTCAAAAACATTAAACCGGCGTCTCCTTTAGTTAATCAGCAAGACCTTACCCAAACACAAACTGACATTGAGCAGAAGATAACCCGTTTAGATGCAGAGCAAACACGTCAATTCGATGAGTTGCGTATGCAATTTGCTGCTTCATTGGAAAACGTAGAAGCCATTCTTAACGAAAACAGACGGCTGTACGAGCGCGTTGAAGCAGTGAATGGGGAGCTAGAATCACTACGAGGGCAAGTTGAAGGCGACGTAAAATCACAGCTTGATATGCAGGTAGCGCTGCAGCAAGAGTTGCTGGATATGATTAAGGCCGAGCAAGCACAGCGCGAAGCAGAGAAGCAGTCATCTTTTCTTTCAGCACTAACTAGCCCAATTAGTTTAATAACCGGTTCGGCGCTGCTCTCGCTATTGCTCGTGGGTGGCTTAATCATGTGGCTATTGAAACGCAATAGCAAACCGGAAGAAGAACCTTCGCCCGGCCCTACGATTACTTCCGAAAGTGATGATGTACCTGTGCCTGACGCGGATATCGGCGATCTTTCAAGTGCTCTTGCGCCAGATTTAGACGATAACGCAGAGTTGTCAGACGATGATTTATTTAACGACGATGATTTACTTGATGACGTACTGACATCTGATTTAGAGGAAAGCTTGGATGACGAACTTGAAACGTTTGCAGACCTTGAAGACGACATGTTGGTGCCAGATGATGGCGGCGACGATCTATTTGAGGCCGGTGACGACGAGTTGGACCAAAGTGAGTTAGACAGCCTGTTCGATGACGATGACTTATCAGATAAAGTCTTAAATGATAACGATGATGATGACCTAGAAGGTTTCGACTTATCAGGCGATGACGATGTTTTCGAAGAGAGCGGCGACGACAGTAGCGAGCAGGAATCAAGCGAATCTGACGATGAATTAGCAAGCGATGACGTTGAAGACTTCGATATCGATGACTTACTCGACGATGTGCAGAGCCAAGAAGCGAATGAGCCAGATACCGACGAACTGGCGGATGTCGATGATATAGACCCTGATGAGATTTTAAATGAGGTCAATGAAGCATCTGAATCAGGTAACGTTGATGAAGATGATATTGACGCGTTACTAGCAAGCTCTGTGGAAGAGGTTGAAAACGACGTTGATGATAAAGAAGAAAGCGAAAGCCTAACCTCGCTTCCGAGTGTGGAAGATGAGGATGATAAGCCCGAGATAAGTATTGACGACTTGCTAGAAGAGCATGGCGTTGACGCGGGGCTTACCGATGAATTAGATAGCAATGATGACCTCATTAACGAGGATATGCTGAGTAAGCTTGATGACGAGATTAATCAGCAGAACAAAGAAATAGACAAAATAACCGACGATTTGCTTAATGAAATTGAGCAGATAGAGATGATGGGCGGTCTCGGTGACGATGATGAAGATGACGATTTTGATGAAGAAATAACGACAACGTCTCCTTCGCCGCAGTCTATTCAAAGCCTTGACGCTATCACTGATGATTTAGATGAATTTGATAGCGATGAGATAATTGATAGTGACGAGATAGAGTTGGATGCTGATTTTAGCGACCCACTATCCGACGATCTTATTGCAGAGCTACAGGCCGAGGATGAAGCTGCTGAACCGGATGGTGAAGAGCCTTTAGCGGAAAAACAGCCTTCAGCGGAAAAACAGCCGCTTTCTTCTGACGCCCCGTCAGAAGAAAGCGCCCCTTCGGATGTGTCGGAACCAATGTCTGAAAGCGATGATGGTGAATTCGAAGACCCATTTACCGATGAATTACTTGCTGAACTTGAAGCTGAATTAGAAGAAGAGCCTGAGGTTAGTCCTGAGTCTGATGACGAAAGTATAGACATTTCAGACGGTGTAGATACGGACAATGCCGAAAGTACCGAAAGTGAAGACAATGAAGGCAGCGAAGATAATGAAGCAGACTTTAGCGACCCATTATCTGACGAACTACTCGCGGAACTGGAAGCGGAAGAGTCGAAAAGTAGCGAAGATGTAGACCTACTAACCGACGAATTATTGGCGGAACTCGAATCAGACGCAGTACAGGACAGCGACGAAGCCGCAGGTGAAGAAGCAGAGCGAGAGCCAGCGCCGGAAGAAGACGAATCAGCAGGCGGAGTCGCAGGTGATGAAGTAGAGCTAGAGCCAGCGCCGGAAGAAGACGAATCAGCAGGCGAGGCCGCAGATGAAGCAGCAGAGTTAGAGCCAGCGCCCGAGGAAGACGAATCAGCAGGCGGAGTCGCAGGTGATGAAGTAGAGCTAGAGCCAGCGCCCGAGGAAGACGAATCAGCAGGCGAGGCCGCAGATGAAGAAGCAGAGTTAGAGCCAGCGCAGGAACAAGGTGAAACATCTGGCGATCCACTAGATGATGCTATTGAAGCGTTTGAAAGAGAAATGATGGATGATATTCCATCGTTTAGTCAGATGGATACTGATGCTGTTGACCAAGAAGAAACTAGCTCAGCGCAAGAGAGAACCTCACAACAAGATACGCCTATCGAAGATGAGCCGTCTTCCGATAATGATGAATATGACGATAGTTTATTAGATGCGGCGTTTGATGACATAGACAGTTTTGAACTTGAACAGGAAGTTGATGGTGTTGTTGACGATGAAGCGCCACAAGCAGAAGAAAGTGTCGAAGATGATGCGCTTTCAATAGATGAAGAAATTCCTGCTGCTGCAAGTTCAGACGAAGAAAACCCAATTGATGAAAATAGCGTTCAGGATAGTAAACAAAGCGAGTTTAACGAGCTTGACGATGTACCAGGCCTTGATGATTGGTTAACTGGTTCAGACGATGACGATTCGGTGGACGACAATGAAATACTGGACGATTTAGATAGCGCAGAGTTTGATGAATTACTTCAAAGTCTTGAGTCGGACGGTTTAGCTGAACCTGCTGATATTGATGATGAAGATGAATCCACGGATTCTGAGCCAAAGCAAGATAACGAGGCTGAAGATACCTTCGAGCTTGAGCAAGATGATGAGGCCGAAGATACCTTCGCGCTAGAGCAAGATGATGAGGCCGAAGATACCTTCGCGCTAGAGCAAGATGACGAAGCCGAAGACACCTTCGCGCTAGAGCATGATGACGAGGCTGAAGATACCTTCGAGCTAGAGCAAAACGACGAAGAAGAAAGCACCTTCGAGTTTGAGAACGACACAGACGAGTTAGATGATCTTGCCATTCCAGATGACGTTGATTTAGATATCGCCACGCCATCTGAGGTCGAGCCCGATGGGCCGCTGTCAGAAGAAGTACAAACCTCTGAAACGCAAGAGAACGACCTGAAGCTTGATAACCCTGACTTAGATCTAGCAGCATTATTAAGTGACGGAGAAAGTGAAGGTGATTCGCAAACGCCAGCTGAAGATTTTCTAGACGTAGAATCGTTAATGGATGACGGTGATGATGGAAATACAGTAGACCCAGACAGCCAAATGCTAGACCTTGACGTGAGTTTATCTGATTTCACAGGCGTATCTGATGAGGATACTGTAATTGATATTGATAAAGACGCAGGTCAGAACGCTAACCTTGATTTGGCGCGAGCTTATATAGAAATGGAAGATGTGGAAGCGGCAAAAGAGTTACTTGACGAAGTAATAAAAGAGGGTAGCGAAGAGCAAAAGCAGGAAGCGGAGTCCATACTGGCTAAAATCGTATAGCGGACAATAGTTTTTAAAAAATTAATGAATATCGGCCTGTTTACTTTTACGGTATACAGGTCTTTTTATATGGGGCTTTTAGGTAGTCACATCGTTGCAAGTTGCTAATGAGATGACTACACTTAGCGCCTTTTTAGCGAAGGGGTAACACAGACATGGGGCGAATTGCCTTAGGGATTGAATACGATGGGGCTGCTGTTTACGGTTGGCAACGCCAGCGGGAAGTACCCAGTGTTCAAGAGCATCTTGAGAAAGCATTATCAACGGTGGCCAATGAGCCTATTGAGGTGCAATGCGCTGGACGCACCGATGCAGGTGTTCACGCCACCGGCCAAGTTGTTCACTTTAACTGTGACTCACCTCGGTCAGAGCGTGCATGGACGTTAGGTGTAAATGCTAATTTACCAAACTCTGTTGCCGTTACATGGGCAAAAAATGTGGCTGATGATTTCCACGCACGTTTTTCAGCTACCCATCGCCGCTATCGCTATGTTATCCACAACGCCAAAATGCGCCCCGCCATACTCAGTTCGGGCGTTACCCACATTCATCGCGAATTAGACGAAAAAAAAATGCACCTTGCTGCTCAAGCACTATTGGGTGAGCAGGATTTTACGTCGTTTCGCGCCGCGCTATGCCAAAGTAAAACGCCGTTTCGCAACGTTACCAATGTAGGCGTGTACCGCCAAGGTCGCTATGTGATTATAGATATCCGTGCCAATGCTTTCCTGCATCACATGGTTCGCAATATCACTGGCGCGCTTGTTGAAATTGGGGCAGGGGAGCAAGATGTAAACTGGATTGCTCACCTGTTAAGTTTAAAAGATAGAAGCAAATCAGCAGCCACGGCGAAGCCAAACGGCTTGTATTTAGTCGATGTAACCTACCCAGAAGAGCACGGCTTGCCTAAGCCGCCACTAGGGCCGCTGTTTCTTCCAGAGACCTAAACGTAAGGCTCTTCACGGCTAAGTTAGCTGCTTTACAGGTAGCAGCTAACTTAGATAGCGCTAAAGCTAACCCTCTCATACCACCTCTTACCAACTTCTTAGACCAGTTTTGTTTTTTCCATTTCGTTGTATTGTGGTCTAATAGCGCGCTATATTAGGTAGCTGTTCTATTGTGTTACGCATTTTTTCTTTGTAATACAGTATGAAACTTAAAAATTTAATGTGTTGTTGACCACAAGTATGAACAAATATTAATCGTCATGGTCGGCAAACAAAAACAAAGGATTCAATTTCCATGAGCTGGATTCAAAAAATTCTTCCTCGCACGCAAACATCGCACAAAGGTAATGTACCTGAGGGTATTTGGACAAAGTGTGGTTCGTGCCAAGCTGTGTTGTATAAAAGCGAACTGGAGAAACTTCAGGAAGTTTGCCCTAAGTGTGATCATCACATGCGAATTACAGCACGCCGCCGCATTGATGCGTTCCTAGACGACGGCGATCGCGTAGAACTCGGTGCCGAGCACGAACCTCAAGACGTACTTAAATTTAAAGACTCAAAGCGCTACAAAGACCGTATAGTAGCTGCGCAAAAATCCACTAACGAGAAAGACGCACTAGTGGTCATGCAGGGTAAGCTTAAAGGTATGCCAGTTGTAGTTGCCTGCTTCGAGTTCGCCTTTATGGGTGGCTCAATGGCCTCGGTTGTCGGTGCGCGTTTTGTTGCCGCAGTGAATGCGTGTTTAGAAAACGACATGCCGCTTATTTGTTTTAGTGCAAGTGGTGGCGCGCGTATGCAAGAAGCCCTCATGTCACTAATGCAAATGGCAAAAACCTCAGCAGCCTTGGCCAAAATGAGTAAAAAAGGTCTGCCTTACATCTCAGTTTTAACAGACCCTACAATGGGTGGTGTTTCTGCAAGCTTAGCTATGCTTGGTGATATCAACGTGGCAGAGCCAAAAGCGCTTATTGGTTTTGCTGGCCCTCGCGTAATTGAACAAACGGTAAGAGAAAAACTGCCTGAAGGTTTCCAGCGCAGTGAATTCCTTGTTGAGAAGGGCGCAATTGATATGATTGTTGACCGCAGAGATATGCGTGATAGATTACACAGCCTGTTGGTTAAGTTGCATTATAAGAATTAGTGAATAACGAAAACAATCTAAAAGCTGGCTCGGCGCCAAACGCAAAAGAGGGCACATTGTCTTCAAATACGCAAAAAAGCCTGGGCCAGTGGCTATCCTACCTCGAATCTATTCATCCTAGTGCCATTGATATGGGGCTAGACAGAGTTAAAGCTGTAGCGCAGTCTATGGCGCTTTCTTTATCGCAATCGCTTGTTATTACGGTAGCTGGTACTAACGGTAAAGGCACCACGTGTCGTTTGCTCGAGCAAGCTATGCTGTCGCAAGGAAAAAGTGTTGCGGTATACAGTTCGCCCCATTTAACCGATTATCGAGAACGGGTTCGTTATAATGGTGAGTTACCGCCAGCGAATGAGTTCGTTAAAGCTTTCGAGTTTGTTGAAAAGTCGCGAAAGGAAACGGAAGGCGACCCCATCACCTTAACCTATTTTGAATTCGGCACCTTAGCGGCAATGAAAATGATGCAGTCGTGGGAAGTGGATGTGGTTATTCTAGAAGTAGGGCTTGGCGGGCGACTCGATGCGACCAACATTATCCACCCAGATCTGGCCATCATCACTACTATCGACCTTGACCATCAAGATTGGCTAGGCAATACCCGTGAAAAGATTGCCCGAGAAAAAGCAGGCATTATGCGTAAAAACGGTAATGCGGTGGTGGGCGATTTATTCCCGCCATCTTCGCTTTACGATGTGGTAAACGAGCTACAGGCGAATGTACGCTGGGCAACACAAGACTTCGTTACTGTAGTAGCAAGTGATTATAGCGTGTGGAGCTGGAAAGGAAAAAACAGCAGCTATGCATCGTTACCTTATCCAAAGATCCCACTTCAAAACGCAAGCACTGCGCTTGCCGCATTAGAATTCCTAGAGTTATTGCCTGAAGAGCAAGTGGTTCGAGATATTATTAAAAACACCACTATGCCAGGGCGACAGGAAACCATTAGCGAGTCGCCATTAGTGGTTGTAGATGTGGCGCATAATCCACAAGCAACGGCTGAGATGCAAAACTGGCTAAACCGATACGATGTAAGCAAGATGCGTATTGTGGTAGGCATGCTTAAAGATAAGTCTATAGCGGAAACATTGGCCCCTTTAGCAGCGCTGAATGCTGATTGGTATGTAGCATCCACAAGTGGCCCGAGAGGGTGTGAGGCAGAAGTACTTG
>CERD01060990.1_pt1 | contig 10467 bp, 9 predicted proteins | sample 530931 | NCBI WGS metagenome assembly CERD01 (sample SAMEA2621101, study PRJEB7988) | marine metagenome | isolation source: saline water (ENVO:00002010), including
GACGCCATTTTATCGCGTCACAGTCGATTGATACTGTGAAATAGGCTGGAGTTGAATAACTCAACTTCTGACTGAATGTTTAGTAAAAAAAGCAACGTGTTTAATTTGCTAAAATATCGAAAGCCTAGCTTTCGAAATAAAGTTTTCAGTCCCCTTCGTCTAGAGGCCTAGGACACCGCCCTTTCACGGCGGTAACAGGGGTTCGAATCCCCTAGGGGACGCCATTTTATCGCGTCACAGTCGATTAATACTGTGAAATAGGCTGGAGTTGATTAACTCAACTTCTGACTGAAAGTTTAGTAAAAAAAGCAACGTGCTTGATTTGCTAAAATATCGAAAGCCAAGCTTTCGAAATAAAGTTTTCAGTCCCATTCGTCTAGAGGCCTAGGACACCGCCCTTTCACGGCGGTAACAGGGGTTCGAATCCCCTAGGGGACGCCATTTTATCGCGTCACAGTCGGTTAATACTGTGAAATAGGCTGGAGTTGATTAATTCAACTTCTGACTGAAAGTTTAGTAAAAAAAGCAACCTGCTTGTCTTTATTTACTAAAATATCGAAAGCTTAGCTTTCGAATTAAAGTTTTCAGTCCCCTTCGTCTAGAGGCCTAGGACACCGCCCTTTCACGGCGGTAACAGGGGTTCGAATCCCCTAGGGGACGCCATATCGAAAAAACCAGCCATTCGGCTGGTTTTTTTGTTTCTGTCCAAAGACAAAGTGGACAGACACTTTTCTGCAGCCGCGTTTTGCCTTTCTCGACTCTGTGGTCGCAAGTGTAAAGTTCTAATGTCGCCAATACCTAGAAAGTTTTTACGGTTTTGACACGTCACACGATTGACCTGTTATGATCTTAGAAATACAAAAGAGGTATTATATGCAGCAAATTTATCCAATAGGCACTCCAGGCAAGCCATGGGGCAATGAAGAAAAAGCACAGTGGAAAGCACAGCAGTCGGTGAAGCGAAGTTATCAGGAAGAGGTGCTTGATAAACTTAGCAAAATTGTTCCTGAAGGTTTTCAGTTAAAGCAATATGGTGCATTACCTTATGACGAAGCGCGTTACCCATTGTATGCTGTTGTCCCAATAAATATTGACTCTAATAAGCCTTCTGCGCTTATCACAGGCGGTGTGCACGGCTATGAAACGAGCGGTGTACAAGGAGCCCTTCAGTTTATTGAAGCGAAGCTGGCTACTTTTAAAGACTTATTTAATATCGTAGTTGTTCCGTGCGTTAGCCCCTGGGGCTATGAAACAATAAACAGATGGAATCCGCTAGCGTTAGATCCTAACCGTTCCTTCTACCCGGGCTCTCCCGCTCCAGAATCAGCTCAACTGATTAAGCTAGTGAATGAATTGGCTCTACCTTTAGCGCTTCACATCGATTTGCACGAAACTACCGACACAGACAACAGTGAGTTTAGACCCGCACTAGCTGCTCGAGACGGAGTAACGCATGATAACTGGAACATCCCTGATGGTTTTTACACGGTAGCCAATACATCCAACCCTCAGCTAGAATTTCAAAAAGCGGTCATTGATGCGGTTAAGGAGGTAACCCATATTGCGCCTGCCGATGAGAACGGCAAAATAATTGGTGCTGATGTAGTGAGTGAAGGTGTTATTTGCTATGACAAAAAGGCGCTATCGCTTTGTGGCGGGTTGACCGATGCAAAGTACGTCACTACTACTGAGGTGTATCCCGATAGCGATAATGCGACGCCTGAGAACTGCAATGAAGCACAAGTGTCAGCGATATGCGCCGCACTGAATTTTATTAAATAGCCGCTTGAACGTTTAGACGTCTAGATGTATATTTGAGCCTCTAATTAGGGAGGCTCATCGTGTATATATTTTCCGCAGTTATTTACGACGGTAAAAAGCAGCATTTAATAAAGCAAGAATGTAGGACAGACACTGAGTTTGCATCTTATTTAGAACGACAATTTGGTTGTCACGTATGTCTATGGTCTAGTAAAGAGCTGTCGGAAACGGCGCTATTGGCGATTGCCGTATCTCAGGAACGCAATCAGCAACAAGGTTTAAATAGAACAAAAGCAGTATGAATATCACCTCACCCTGTATCGCGCTGTGTAAACTGGATGATGATGACGTTTGCTCGGGTTGCAATCGCACTATCGATGAAATTACTCATTGGCGGACATACACAAACTCCCAAAAGAAAGCTGTAATTTCTCGCCTATTTGCGCTTAAAAACGCGCCACAAGGCAATGCTAGGACAGACACTTAACCCAAGTGAAATTCGTTAATTCTACTAACGAGCTTATCGCTTCATATATACGTGTGGACTTCGGACAGACACTTTTTTCCCGGCCTGAGAATGTTAATGTCGAACTCTGAGAGTGACATCCCTTTAATTGATATAGTGTGTGAATTGATAAAAAGCGCGGTATAAGCGGACAGACACTCAATCCCATATAACAACTATCAAATCCTGGCTGAGATCACGACTTTTTGCTAAACTCCCGCGCCAATTTTCATTTAAACAACCCGAGATATTTTTTAATGAAAGTAATGCTTGCCCCAATGGAGGGCGTTGTAGATCATTTGATGAGAGATATGCTTACTCGCGTGGGCGGCTTCGATCAATGTGTTACTGAATTTGTTAGGGTTGTGGACCAAAAACTCCCTAAAAAGACTTTCTATAGATTATGTCCGGAACTTCATAATGGTGGGAAAACGCCATCAGGAGTGCCTGTGCGTGTTCAATTACTAGGGCAGCACCCCAAGTGGCTTGCTGAAAATGCTCAAACTGCAGTGGAGTTAGGTTCTCCTGGCGTAGATCTCAATTTTGGTTGTCCTGCCAAGACGGTAAACAAGAGCAAAGGGGGAGCGGTTTTACTTAAAGAAACCCAGACTCTTTATGACATTGTAAAAGCTGTGAGAGATGCAGTTCCAGCTGAGATACCAGTTTCAGCTAAAATAAGATTAGGTTTTGAAGATAAGTCGTTAGCGGTGGAAAATGCTGTGGCAATAACTGAAGCCGGCGCGTCAGAATTAGTTGTCCATGCAAGGACTAAAACTGAAGGGTATAAGCCTCCAGCATACTGGGATTGGATAGCAAAAATTAAACAACATACTAATATACCGCTCGTTGCTAACGGAGAAATATGGAGTGCTGAAGATGCACAACGCTGTCAGGAACAGTCTGAATGCACCAATTTGATGGTTGGCCGCGGCGCGTTGGCAATGCCTAATTTGGCGTTATGTATCAAAGGTCGTCAAGCGCCTATGCCTTGGCCTGAACTTGCTGCGCTGCTTATTCAATATTCAGGTTACGAAATTTTTGGTGATAAAGGCAGGTATTACCCAAACCGAATCAAGCAATGGTGCGGCTACCTAAAAAGGCAGTACCCAGAAGCTGAACTTCTATTTAACGATATTAGACGGTTAACAAACTCGCAAGATATCGTGGAGGTACTGGCTCGCCAGGCTGATAGTTGAGGTCATTGCCACTTAGGTTAAGATAAATACTTTTGGGCATTTGCTAGGTTCGGGCGGCATGCCCTTTGGCAGCATTTAGCAAAATTATCCATCATTTCTGGGCATCCTACAGGCCCGGTAAAAAGTGTTTCAAAATTGTTGGTAACTAGGTGCCAGTTCTCCTTTGTCATACCTAGTTTGGTAAGTAATCGGCTAGGAAGCAAGGGCAGTTTTTGAACTGAGTCATTCTGTTCGGCGGTCAAAGTGTCATTAATTAGCTGAATATAATCAACGAAAGCGAAGGGCAAGGAGGCTTTATCTTTTACGCGTTTATCGCTAAACGGCATCAGAAACTTGGGTGTCTTATTAACACGTTGGGCGTTCAAGCGATATTGAATACTGGTGAAATGCGAGCCCTTGAGAGTACGTGCAATCTTTGCTCGTATAGGGTTTAAATCCACATAAGCCATTACACTTGCGAGTGCTTTTTCATCCAGGATGGCTTGAGATCTGAACCGCCTTTCCCAAAAATATCCCTTACATTCATCTTCCTTGTTAGCTCTTCTTGCAATGTATTCGTTAAGCAATCGCATAAACCAGCTGATGCTTTGAAGACGCTCTCTGTATATCACCGAAAGTGCTTGTAATTCGACAAGCTCTTTTGCAGTTACTGAATCAAAATCATCAAAATAGCGTTGGACAAGGGGTGGGCATTTGTAAAACATTCTCCACCTCAGCAACACTTCATCCATTGTCCACCCGTCAACTCTTCCTTTTGCTACATGAAGCACTATATGAATATGATTATGCATCACAGCATAAGCGCATAAATCAATGGCAAATGCCTGTGAAAGTTTATGTAGCCTATCCTGAATCCACTTTCTTCTATGTTCATAATTAATTCCAGTGCGAGCATCTCGACCACAGAGGTAAGATTGTCTTACGCAACGGGAAATACAGTGATAGTAGGGTGTCACATCGGTATTTATTTGTTTGTATCTAGGTAAAGGCATGTCCGTATCCCCAAGTTAATTACCTGCATTATGGGGCGTTCGGCGTAAAGTTTAAGTGGTCTTTAGGACAGTTTTAGTCGGAAAAGTATACTAAGAAATGGAGAGACACCCATTGTAATCAAAAAGTGGACAGACACATGTCGAATGAAAGTGTCTGTCCACTTTAAGCACATTTTTAGTAACGTGTCGCTGCGTCAACGAGAGACTTAATACAAGTGTCTGTCCCTTCGGTTCAACTATAGCTATACAAATACATCTACACGCGACCCAACGCGACTGTCTGTAGAACTGGACGTTTGCTGCGTATTTTGTGGCTGCGCTGTGCGGTTTTCTTGCTCACTACGAGGCTCAACTTGCTGCTGAGGGCGCTGGGGTGACTCTAAAACCGTCGAGATGGGCGTGGAATTAACAGGTGATACATCCATAGGTGAACCTCATACAAAGATCGTAGGTTAGTCAAGAATAGCATATTTATTGAACATCAAGAATTAAACTTCTTAAGTGTCTGTCCATAAACTTAGCAATCAAAGGCTGTGCCTCAGCGTTGGGATGAATGCCATCGTTTTGCATTAATTCTTGATTAAGCGCTATTTCTTCAAGAAAAAAGGGAATCGTTGCTATATCTTGCTCGTCAGCCACTTTGCTGAAGTTTTGAGTAAACATTTGTGTGTAACGCCTACCGTAATTCGAAGGGATCTGCATTTCTTGAAGAAATACAACGGCATTGTTTTCTTTCGCCACATTAACTAATGAATTCAAGTTATTTTTTATTTTGTTTATGTTATGCCCTTGAAGCCCATCGTTACCGCCTAATTCAATTAGTACATGGGATGGCGTATGTTGATCTAATAACCGCGGAAAGCGCGCTAATCCGCCATCTGTTGTTTCACCACTTACCGCAGTATTTACAATATCAATCGGAATGTTGTCGTCTTTCCACATCTTTTGTAACAAACTGACCCAGCCTTCATGTTGCTGCAACCCGTAGGCCGCAGATAGACTGTCACCTAAAATAAGCAAAACCGCCTTTTCGCTTGTATCACCTTGCTCACCTTGATCTGATAGCGCTTGAAAGGGTATTAAAATAATAAGTACAAAAGCGAATAAATAACGAAATTTAACAAACACGAATTGATGACCCCATATGATAAAAGCTAATTCTGTAACTAAAGTAGTGGATACGAGCGAAGGTTCTTTGCAGATCCTTAGTCCTATTTCTTTTGAAGTCAAGTCAGGTGAGTCAGTTGCCATTATCGGTGCGTCAGGCTCAGGCAAATCAACCCTCTTGGGCTTGTTGGCCGGGCTTGATCAAGTTACGGAAGGTGAAATCTTCCTAGACGGCGAAGGGCTTCACAGTATGGGAGAAGAAGAGCGAGCCGCGTTAAGGGGAAATAAAGTAGGTTTTATTTTTCAGAGCTTTATGCTTGTGCAGAGCTTAACTGCGCTTGAGAACGTGATGCTTCCCGCCGAAATTGCTGGTCTAGATAGCCCCAAAGCCCTCGCCATGAATATTCTAGAGCAGGTTGGGCTTAAGCACCGGGCTCACCATTTCCCTAACCAATTGTCTGGCGGCGAGCAGCAGAGAGTGGCCATAGCGCGTGCTTTTATAACTTCGCCTAAAATCTTATTTGCCGATGAGCCCACGGGTAATCTTGATGCCAAAAACAGTGCAAAAATAGAATCGTTATTGTTTCAAATGAATAGAGAAAAAGGCACTACGCTTGTTTTAGTTACGCACGATAACGAATTGGCAGAGCACTGTGATAGACAGTTGACTATGAATGCTGGGGAGCTTGTTGAGACGACCGATATAAATGTTGTCAGTAAAAAAGAGGCAGTATAAATGTCGACATCTTTCAATTTGGCGTGGCGACTTTTTAAACATGAAGCCAGACGTGGTGAGCTTACTATCATTTTACTTGCAATCGTTTTATCGGTTGCCGCGGTTTTATCACTCTCGCTTTTTAGTGAGCGTTTACAAGGAGCGCTTAAGGCACGCTCTGCAGCGTTTATTGCGGCTGACGCTCAACTGCGTTCTGATGACCCTATCAATGAAGAGTGGTTGATTAAGGCTCAAGAAGAGGGCCTATCAACGGCTCTGCAGGTTTCTACTCGTTCAATGGTCTTTAAAGGCGATGAGATGTCGCTTGTAGACTTACGTGCGGTGAATAATTCTTATCCTTTGAAAGGTACAGTTAATGTCGCCGAGAAGCCTTTTGGAGAAAAACAAGTTGCTACAGAGTTGCCGCAAACCGGCGAAGTATGGGTACAGTCGCGACTTTTTCAAAGTTTGGGCCTATTAATAGGCGATGAAATCGAAGTAGGGGATGGTACTTTTACCGTCACGCGTGTACTTGTCGATATACCAGATGCAGGTTTTAGCGTTTTTAACACCGACCCTATAGCGCTTATGAACCTTGATGATTTAGAAAAAACGGCGATAACGGGCCCAGGCAGTAGGGCGCGCTACGTAGGTTTTTTCGCTGGCGATACTGGTGATATTGAACGCTTTAACAGCTGGCTATTACCACAACTTAACGATGATCTTCATTCATGGAGGACGGTGGAAGATGATGAGTCGGCTATTGGACGCTCCGTAGCCAGGGCAGAGCGCTACTTTCTATTAGCGAGCCTACTCGCCATTGTATTGGCAGCGGTATCTATTGCCGTTGCTGCCCAGCGTTATGCTCAGCGGCATTTCGACCCAGTGGCAATTATGAAAACACTAGGCGCTACAAGCAAGGTCATCCGTAAAGTCTACTTGTTCCAAATACTGTTTATTACTGCTCTTGGGATTCTTATTGGTTTAATAATTGGGTTTATTGGGCAGCAGATTGTTGTTTCGCTTGTTGCTGATAGAGTAGACGTGTCGCTGAACGTATGGCACTGGCGGCCACTTTTGATAGCGATAGCCACGGGGGCTACTTGCGCGTTACTGTTTTCTTTATATCCACTAATGCAGCTATTTTCTGTGCCACCGTTGAGGGTATTACGAAAAGACATCTCGGCAAATCTGCGTTCTCGTAGTATCCAATTCGTGGCCTCAGGGGGCGCAATATTTCTATTGATGTGGATGTATAGCCAAGACCTCAAAATTAGCGCCATTTTGTTTGTATCCGGCGCAGCCTTAGTGCTTGGGCTACTAGGCGCTACGTTCATATTGATTGCGCTTGGACGTAAACTTGGCAGCGGTAGAATGGGGCCTTGGCAGTTAGCATGGGCGCGTATCAAACGTCGCGCTATGGATAACAGTGTTCAGCTTATTAGCTTCTCGGTCACCATTATGCTGCTATTGGTAGTACTTGTAATGCGAAATGACATGGTCTCGCAATGGCGTTCGCAGTTACCAGAAGGTACACCAAATTATTTCTTAATAAATATTACTCCAGACATCCAACCGCAGTTGGACAGACACTTTGCTGAAAATGGCGTGGATATACAGGAGTTTTACCCTGTCATTCGAGGCCGTTTCGTGTCGGTAAATGGCGAGGGGGTAAATACCGACGTTTCTAAAGAAGATGAGCCGAATCGTGAAGGCCGCCGAGGGTTAGGGCGAGAAGCTAATCTCACCTGGAGTAACACGTTACAAAAAGAAAATGAGGTTATTGAAGGAAATTGGCATGGTGGCGTAGATGCGAACTATGACGAAGGGTGGTTTCCCGTATCCGTTGAAGAAGGTGTGGCTGAAAGGTTAAACATTCGGATGGGCGATAGGCTTACCTTTAACGTAGGTAGCGAAATTGTAGAGACTAAAGTAACGAGTTTGCGTAAAGTGAATTGGCAAACCATGCAGCCAAACTTTTTCTTCGTCATCCATCCGGAAGCGATGGCCGCATTTAGTCCCACTTATATCACGAGCTTTTACCTACCATCTGAAAGAAAAGCTGAGTTGACTAATCTGTTGAAGCCCTTTGCGTCGATAACTATGTTCGATGTGGATGCGAGAATCAATCAACTGCGAGAGATAGTAGATCAAGTTTCCGTTGCCGTAGAGTTTATACTCGTACTCGTTTTACTTGCAGGAAGCTTGGTATTAATTGCACAAGTCCAAGCGAGTATGGATGAGCGAAGGCAGGAAATAGCCATCCTTCGCACATTAGGAGCTAAGGGCGCTCTTATTCGAAAAAGCGTTATTTTTGAGTTTGTTATCATTGGAGTTGTAGCCGGATTTATGGCGGCAATGGCGAATGAATTAAGCCTTTACCTGCTTCAAACCTCGGTTTTCCAGATGCAAGCAAGCCTTCATCCTGAATATTGGGCTATAGCCCCAAGTGTTGGGGCAGTGGTTGTAGGCCTTCTAGGCGCGTTCGGGTGCTGGCGACTATTGACGCTTAATACCAGTCAAATGCTGCGCAATATGGTGTAGCGGCGAGCTCAGAGCCATTTCGTTATCAAATGAGACCCGATTGTGGACAGACACTTTAATTGTATGAGTGTCTGTCCGCTTCACATCTACATTTCATGAATTACCAGCATAATAGCGGTTCAACTCGCACTTCTAATTCGCCACAGTTATGGCAATACAAGTATCTCTATACAATAGCTATCTGGAATCGAGTAGGGCAATTAAGTTGGAATGTATCAAAGTAGTGGAAATCAAAACTTCGATTTAATAAAAAGGACAGTCACTTTCTTTACTCCGAGTGTCTGTCCGCTAATGCTCCACTAATGCTCATTGACTGCGGCTGACGTACCGTTAAGCACTATAAATTTCAGAAAGCGCCTCATCGACGGTAGGGTAATCAAACTTGAACCCGGCGGTTGTTAGCTTCTTCGGAATCACACACTGACCTTCTAAAATCATGGTTGACGACTCTCCCATTGCCATTTTCATAACAAAACTCGGTACGTTGAAAAGGCAGGGGCGACCTAATGCCGACGCTAGTGACTTAGAAAAAGCTTTATTGGTTACTGGCTCTGGTGCCGTTAGATTAAAAGGCCCTTTGCAAGCATCATGCTCCAATAGGAATGCAATGGCGCGGACCATATCTTGTAAATGGATCCACGCCAAATACTGAGCTCCGCTGCCTAATGTGCCTCCCACGCCAAGCTTAAACGGCAGAGCCATTTTATCTAGCGCTCCGCCCTTATCAGATAGCACAACTCCTGTTCGTAAAGTCGCAACGCGGATTCTATTCATGTTGACGCCATTTGCGATAGTCTCCCATTTAGCACATAGGTCATGCGTAAACTCGTCATGTGGATGAGTTTCTTCGGTAACGAGCCTGTCGCCCTGATTGCCGTAAAACCCAATAGCTGAGCCAGATATGAGTGTTTTTGGAGGCTTATCGCTGGCATTTATCTTAGCCACTAACTCAGCGGTCGTGTTCCAGCGGCTATCGCAAATTTTCTTTTTTTGAGTGTCTGTCCACCGCTTGTCAGCAATTGGTTCGCCCGCTAGATTTATTACAGCGTCAAACGCTTCAATGTTTGTGATGGACGCAATACTTTCTAGTGTTTGAATGCTATCGCCTAACACTTGTCGAGCTTTGTTTGCGTTACGAGAGACCACGGTAAACGAATGCTCGCTCGCGTATTTTCTAATAAATTCGCTACCAATTAGCCCGGTACCACCGGTCATGAGTATGTTCACCGAATTCTCCTTAAACCTTTAATTTATCCAGTCTTATTGCAAGAAAGCGTTAACGAAACCGAGTCGGAGAATCGCAAAGCGTGTGGTTTATCAACTTCTACTTCAGCATATCGAACAGATGAGTGCTCTGCCGCTATGCTTAAAACGTCTGCTGTGAGCTTTTCTAGCAAAGAAAATCGGTTATCTTCTACTAACTTAATTATTGCCTTAGTAATCGTTTTATAATTTAACGCGTCAGACATATCGTCTGTATTCGTTGCTTTCTCTGCGTCGTAATCAATTTTTACATTAACAACAACGTCTTGCTTGTTTTTGATTTCATCTTCGTTAATGCCAATGTAAGTGCGTAGTCTCAAGTTTTTAATTTTTATAGTTGCAAGATTAAAGTTCATTGTAGTCTCTTGTTTGTAGTTGTTTATA
>CERD01123904.1_pt1 | contig 10462 bp, 9 predicted proteins | sample 530931 | NCBI WGS metagenome assembly CERD01 (sample SAMEA2621101, study PRJEB7988) | marine metagenome | isolation source: saline water (ENVO:00002010), including
CCAGGCGGTCGGAGGTTCGAATCCTTCCACACGCGCCACATTGAAGAGCCCACCTTTTTAGGTGGGCTTTTTCATTTCTGCTTCCCTATTTCTTCTATTTGTTTTCCCACTTTCGTGCAAGCGCGCTGATATAAAATTGATTTAAATTAAGTTCGATACGCTTTTATTGCAATTTTATTAAAAAATAATGCATTAAGTTTCATTTTGATGGCTTCTATTCAATTTTAAGTGATTTTTTATGCTGCATTGTTGTGTTTTCAAAACCCTCGTGATACTTATTCAGGTACAAAATAACAATAGGATTGAATATGAATTCGGAATCCGTCGCTAGCTTGCTCGTTGAAGCAGGCTCGCTCATGCTGATAGGAATGGTGTTTGTTTTCTCATTTCTCGGACTTCTTATCGTAGGTATACACTTAATCGCACGCTTTTGCGAAGCTTTCCCCGGTGATATTGAAGAGCCCGCTGTCAACGTAAAAAGAAACAATCAAACGGTACAACCCGGAATAGACGGTAATGTTATCGCCGCTATTTCCGCTGCAATTCATACCCATCGCCAAAATTCAAAAAAATAAGTCTAATCAGGAGTTACCATGTCTAAGCCTCTGGCCCTTACCGAGCTGGTCCTGCGTGATGCCCATCAGTCACTACTAGCTACGCGAATGCGTATTGAAGATATGCTTCCCATTGCGGAAAAATTAGATAAAGCTGGCTTTTGGTCAGTAGAGTCGTGGGGCGGCGCTACCTTTGACGCTTGCATTCGATACTTGGGAGAAGACCCATGGGAACGTATTAGAAAGCTAAAAGCCGCCATGCCTAATACCAAGCAGCAAATGTTGCTACGAGGCCAAAACTTGCTGGGGTATCGACATTACGCTGACGATGTTGTGACTCGCTTTGTAGAGCGCGCCCATGAAAGCGGCGTTGATGTATTTAGAATTTTTGATGCAATGAACGACATCAGAAATTTAAAAACGGCAATTAAAGCAACCATAGACAGCGGTGCGCACGCGCAAGGCACCATTTCATATACCGTAAGCCCAGTGCACAATCTAAAGCTTTGGCTTGATATGGCCAAACAGCTTGAGGACTTAGGCGTTCATTCCATTTGTATTAAAGATATGGCAGGGCTTTTAAAGCCTTACGAATGCGAAGCGCTCATAACAGGGCTGAAGGAAACGGTAAGTGTACCTATTGCCATGCAGTGTCATGCTACGACAGGGTTAAGTACTGCCACCTATCAAAAAGCCGTAGACGCGGGCATTGATATGCTCGACACCGCTATCTCGTCAATGAGTATGACATATGGCCATACCGCCACTGAAACGATGGTATCGATTGTAGAGGGTACAGAGCGTGACACCGGCATCGCATTGCCAGAACTGGAAGAAATTGCCAGCTACTTCAGAGATGTAAGAAAGAAATACAGCAAGTTTGAAGGAAGCTTAAAGGGCGTTGACGCACGGATTTTGCTAGCGCAAGTGCCAGGCGGCATGCTAACCAACATGGAAAGCCAGCTAAAAGAACAGGGCGCTGAAGATAAATTCGAAGAAGTACTAAAAGAAATTCCACGGGTACGGGAAGATCTCGGGTTTATTCCTCTTGTTACGCCAACCTCTCAAATTGTAGGCACGCAATCGGTACTTAACGTACTAACAGGCGAGCGCTACAAGAGCATCACGAAAGAAACCGCTGGCGTACTTAAAGGCGAATACGGCGCCACCGCGGCACCAGTAAATAAAGCGCTGCAAGAGCGTGTGCTTGATGGTGCTGAGCCTGTGACGTGCCGACCGGCTGATAACATTGCCCCCGAACTTGATGCACTAAGTAAAGAGCTTGATGAACTCGCAGAGAAAAAGCAGCTTTCGCTATCAGATGACAAAATTGATGATGTGCTTACTTACGCCTTGTTCCCGCAGATAGGCCTTAAGTTTATCGAAAATCGCGGTAATCCTGATGCGTTTGAACCTGCACCTAGTGCACAGTCATCGCAGTCAGCAGATGTAGCTCAAGTAGAAAAAACTGCAGCAAACACGTCTACATCTGGCAGCGAAACTTACGATGTAAACGTTGATGGTAAGGTGTATCACGTAGAAGTCGCACCATCCGGTACCTTAACAAGCGTAACACCAGCAGGTGCTGCTCAATCATCGGCGCCAGCGTCAGCGAGCAATACTCAGGCATCTGCAAGCACTTCCCAGTCTATTGATGCACCGTTAGCGGGTAACGTATTTAAGATACTCGTTAAAAACGGTGACAGTATTGCCGAAGGTGATGTAGTTATGATCCTTGAAGCCATGAAAATGGAAACGGAGATCCGCGCTGCGTTCACCGGCACGGTAACGGAAGTTACTGTTGGGGAAGGCGATGCCGTGTCCAGTGGCCAACCATTGATCTTATTGGGGTAGGGCATGGATAAGTTAATGGTACTTTGGGATAGTACCGCGCTTGCGCATTTTGAAGCGGGTCAACTGATAATGATGGCAGTTGGCTTTGGTCTGCTGTATTTGGCAATTGTGAAAAAGTTCGAGCCTTTGCTGCTTTTGCCCATAGGGTTTGGCGCATTACTTACCAATATCCCTATTGCGGGGTTTTCTGAGGTAGGTGGTTTGCTTCACTATATTTATAAAATAGGCATAGATACAGGCGTGTTTCCGCTGCTTATTTTTATGGGCGTAGGGGCTATGACAGATTTCAGCGCGCTTATCGCTAATCCGAAAATGCTGCTACTGGGCGCCGCAGCCCAGTTTGGTATTTTCGCTACGCTATTTGGCGCCATCGCATTGAATCTGATCCCTGGTTTTGAATTTACGCTTAAAGACGCAAGTGCGATTGCGATTATAGGGGGCGCTGACGGCCCCACTGCAATTTTCCTAGCCTCTCGGCTTGCGCCAGATTTACTTGGCGCAATCGCTGTAGCAGCTTATTCATATATGGCATTAGTTCCTATTATTCAGCCCCCAATAATGAAGGCGTTAACCACAAAAGACGAGCGTGAAATTAAAATGGGTCAGCTTCGTCCCGTGGCCAAACGTGAAAAAATTATTTTTCCATTGGCGGTTCTGTTTATGACCATTCTGTTTCTACCGGCAGCCACACCACTGGTAGGAATGTTCTGCTTCGGTAACTTAATGAAAGAGTGCGGGGTTGTGGATCGCCTCAGTAAAACAGCGCAAAACGAACTTATTAATACCGTTACCATTTTCTTAGGATTAGCGGTGGGCTCTAAATTATCGGCAGACGCATTTCTCACCGTCGAGACTTTAGGGATTTTAGGCCTAGGCGCCATTGCATTTGGCATAGGTACGGCAGCTGGCGTACTGATGGCTAAGCTAATGAGCCGGCTATCGGGCGGAAGCATAAACCCACTTATAGGTGCAGCAGGGGTATCTGCAGTACCTATGGCGGCAAGGGTCGTAAACAAAGTGGGGTTAGAAGCTAACCCTCATAACTTCTTATTAATGCATGCTATGGGGCCAAATGTCGCCGGAGTGTTGGGCAGCGCGGTAGCCGCAGGCATTTTGTTAGCACTTGTCGGCTAGATGCACAGTTAGGCTCTAGCCACGCTCAGAGCCAATACATTGATTGGTAAGTTAATAAGGTAAGGGGCAAAGGGTTTGCCCCTTTTTAATACCCAACGTTAAAACCCACGGTGGGCTTTAACGAATTGTGTTTTGCGGTACTAACGACTGATAAGCAGTGATAAGCTTTTTTGTTCGGGTATGCTGCGGCCATCTGAAAATGGTTTCTGTCTTGCCTTCTTCTACGATTTCTCCACCTTCCATAACAATCACCCTATCTGCAATGTGCCTTACTATACCTAAATTATGGCTTATAAAGACGAATGCCAAACCCAATTCTTGTTGAAGCTGAAGTATAAGGTTTACGGTTTGAGAACGAATTGAGGGGTCTAATGCCGCGAAAGGTTCGTCAGCTACGAGTACTTTAGGTTTTAAAACAATGGCTCGTGCTAGCGCCACGCGCTGTTGTTGACCATCAGAAAGCATGTGCCGGTAAAAGTAATAATGCTCGCGCAGCAGCCCTACTTTTACCAGCATATCCTCAATAATAGGCTTGCGTTCTGCTTGAGGTAAGCCGGTATTTAAACGTAGGGGCTCATCTAAAATTTTACCCACGGGAACAGACGGATTCATCGACTCCGCGCTGTGCTGCAAAATCATTCTAATATCGTGGGTACGTTTTTGCTGGCCATCTTTGGATTGGTATTTTGCTAAGTATTTGTGAGTATTAATCTCAATTTCGCCCGCGTCAGCCGGCAAGGCACCAACCAGCAGTTTAGCAAGCAGTGATTTACCTGAACGGTTTTCACCGATAATGGCAATGGTTTCGCCGCGCTTTACATTTAAATTCACAGGGCCCAGTTGAAATACTTCTGGCCTTTTTAACCAGCGTTTCTTTTCATTGTGAATAAACGTGAGATCTTTTACCTGCATGATATCCATCACAGCTTCTCCATGTGCAGCGGGTAGTGGCAGCTGTAGCTGTGATCATGAATTTTGCGTACGGCAGGTGTTTGCACACAGGCACGCTGGGCTCGCGGGCATCTAGGGCCTAATCGGCAACCAATTGGTAAATGCTGAAGCGTTGGGATAGAGCCGCTGAGCGTGGGTAGCAGTGACTTAGGGGGCAAGTCTTTCCTAAAGCTCGGCGCGCTGTCCAGCAGTGCTTTGGTATAAGGATGTAACGGGCGCTTTTTGATATGCTTCATTTTACCCGACTCAACGGTCTGACCGGCATATAGAACCGTCATCGAGTGTGACATACTCGCAATTGCCAGCAAGTCGTGGCTCACGAAAAGAATAGATAACGAACGCGTTTGGTTTAGCCGAGTAAAAAGCTTAAGAATTTGTGTTTTAGTGGTGGGCTCCATACCGCGAGTTGGATCATCAGCAATCAATAATTTAGGCTGTGATACTAACGCCATTGCAATCATAAACTTCTGCCCAATGTCGGCAGGTATTTGGTGTGGAAACGCACTTAAGTAATGTTTGTGGTGCTTTATACCCACTTTATGCACCGTACTAATGGCTATCTTTTTACGCTGCTGTGCACGCTGCCAAAACCAGCTTCCTTGAACAAACTCATCAGGGATACTTTCCTCTAGCTGTTCGCCAAGGGTTGCCGATGGGTCTAAGCTCGCCTGAGGATCTTGGAATACAACGGCAATTTCTCGACGCATTACTTCGCGGCGCTGTTGCACCGACATACCTAATAAGTTTTCACCGTTCCAACTCATCCTGTCGGCCGTCAAATTCCATTGATTGGGTAGTGCGCCGCAGATAGCAGAAACAATTAAACTTTTACCCGAACCAGACTCACCCACAAGGGCACGAATTTCGCCGCTACTTACAGATAAGTTAACTTTATCCAGTGCTTTGATAGCGCCTTCACTACTTTGCATTTCTAAGGTGAGATTTTTAATATCAAGCATTGGCATATTAATGACTCACTCTTTTTCGCAGGGCCGAACGCAATCCGTCACCCACAATATTAATGGATAACACCATAAAAAATATTGCCATACCCGGTACGGCTACATTCCAAGGTGCAAGGTAAGCAACGTCTAGGCCGTCGGCTAAAATTACGCCTAATTCCGGTAGGGGAGACTGAGCGCCAAGGTTTAAAAAGCCTAAGGCGGAAATATCTATAACCGCGATGGAAAGCGCAAGGGTACTTTGCACCACCAGCATTTCGGTCATATTAGGCAATATAGAGTGAACGAAGAGTTGCCACTTACTCGCGCCATCGAGTTTAGAGGCCACTATGTATTCTTTTTTCATCTCTGCCCGCACGAAGCTGCGAGTATGGTGCACGAACTGAGGGATAAGCGCCAATGTAATCGCCCACATGCTATTGACCAAACCTGTGCCTAAAATTGCTACAATAATAATGGCAATAAGCAGAGTAGGAATAGCCATTAACGCATCGAGTAAATGGTTAGCAATACTGGAGCGCACTCCTCGCAACATGCCTGCGAAGGTACCAAGACTAACACCCACTAGCATGGCTAGTACGACGGTAATAAACGCTGAACCTAGCGTTATTCGACAGCCATAGATAATGCGGGTAAAAAGATCGCGACCTAACGCGTCGGTGCCGAACAGGTGTGAAATAGATCCATTGGTTACCCAACTAGGTGGAATTAATAAGCCGTCTATATTTTGCTCTACTGCGTCGTAGGGCGTAATCAGAGGCGCAAAAACGGCGCACACGACAAACAGCGCGAGCATAATCAGGCCCAACATAGAAATGTGGCTTGCTTTAAAAGAGGCCCACGTCCGCTGCCACGGCGACGGATGGAACTCTTCGTCGTACAAACTAAACTGTGGCACGTTCGTATTTCTCTCTGCTTGGGTCAATCATGCGGTTAAACAAATCGATGAGGATTGTTAAAGTTATAACAACAAAAGATACCGCCATCATTCCAATTCGTAAGGCGGGATAATCCCGTTGGTAAATGGCTTGAATAAGCCAATTTCCTATGCCTGGCCATGAAAATAAGGTTTCAACGATCATCGCATTAGTAATAAGCGTGGTAATTTGAATAGCCATTAGGGGCAATATGGGAAGCAGGGCGTTGCGCAATATATGTCGGAAAAATATTTGCCAGCTTGATAGGCCGCGGGACAAAGCGGCTGCAATGTAAGGTCGGTGCTTTACATCAATAACTGAGCGTCGAGTTACTCTTATCATCGATGCGGTAGCGATAGCGCCGATTGAGAAGGTAGGCAATGCAATGTGCGACAGTGCGTCTTTAAACGCCAGAGACTTGTTTTCAATATCAGATAGTAAAATATCGATAAGGATAAAACCAGTTACAGGCTCAATGTCATATAGCAGGCTGATACGTCCAGACATCGGCGCCGCGTCTAACTGCAAACTGAAAATAAGAATGAGTAAAAGGGCAAACCAAAAAACAGGAAAGGAATACGTAGTAATGCTCACGCTATTAATAAGGTGGTCTGACGTTGAATAGCATCGAATTCCAGCGTAATAGCCCAGCGGAACACCAACGAATAGGGCCATTAGCATAGCGTAGGTTGCTAGCTCTATCGTGGCTGGCATCGCGATGCCTACCTCTTCTCTTAGCGGCAGCCCGGACGTAAAGCTATAGCCCCAGTCACCGGTGAGTAGGTTGCCTACATAATAAAAGAACTGAAAAATATAAGACTGGTCTAGCTTGAACTGCCGCTCTAAGGCTGCACGCTGAATGTCGTTTTCTGGCACTAAGCCTGTTAAGTTTTCCAGTGTGTCACCGGGAAAAAGGTAAGCGAGCGAAAAAGAGATAATCGCTAACACCAAAAGGGTTAACACAAATAACGTGCAGTATCTTACGAGAATTTGGATCACAGTGTTTTTTCTACTCCACCAAAGCGTACGCCGCCATAGGGATTAATTGTCATTCCTTCCAACTCATCTCGGTATGCCTGGTAGCGATAGGCATGGGCTATTGGAACTAACGGAAGGCGTTCATACAGTAATCGGTTTACCTGCCGGTAAATAGCTGTGCGGGCTTCAATATCATCAGTTTGAAGGGCGCTGTTAAGTAATCTATCATAATCTTCGTTACACCACATGGCGCGGTTTGTGCCAGAAGGGATAGCGCCACAGCTTAGCAGCGGGCGATAAAAGTTATCCGGGTCGCCATTATCTGCTGACCAGCCGATAAGCACAGAATCGTGTAAACCTTCTTGTAAATGCCGTCTAAAGGTTGTCCAGTCGTAGCTAACAATGGTTGCTTCAACGCCTACATCATTTAAATAACGCTGAATAAGTTCGGCCATTTTAGTGGCATTGGGGTTATAAGAGCGCTCTACAGGCATGGCCCATATTGTCATTGAAAAGCCAGGTTTTATACCTGCATCTGCCAGTAACTTTCGCGCTAAAACTGGGTTATAGGCCGTATCATCAGCATCGTTTTGAAATGCCCAACTCGCTGCAGGAAGAAGGGTCTTAGCTCGCGTTGCGCTGTCAAAGTAAACGGCTTCTAACAGCGTGTTTTTATCAATGGCCACGGCTAAAGCGCGTCTTACATCGGGGTTATCAAAAGGCGGACGCTGAGTATTAAAAGCCCAGAAGCCAACATTCAGCCCTGGCTTTTCAGCGAGCGTAAGATCGTCTCTAGCCCTTATTACCTCAAGCTCTGTTTGAGCGGGAAAGGCAGTGGCGTCGCACTCGCCAGTCATTAACTTAGCCAGTCGTAGTGAGCTGCGTGGCGTAATATCAAAAATAAGCTGTTCAACTACGTGTCCGTCTGTCTTTTTAGAAAGACCATCTGCTATCGCTTCGCTGCTATTTTCACTTTTTGCGTTGGTTTCAATATTTTCAATATCGCGGGTAATGTTTGCATTTTCGGTCAATAACTCGGTGCGCCAATAGTTTTCGTGCTTAAGGTACTTTATGAAATGGTCTTTGCGATAGCTATCAAATTTAAACGGTCCGGTCCCGATGGGAAGCTCATCTATTTTGCTCGGTGTGCCGGCGTTGGCCAACTGAGTAGCGTATTCCTCTGACAATATTACCGCGAAATCTGTCGCTAAATTTGCTAAAAACGAGCTATCGCGATGTTTGAGTGTTATCTCTACACGGTAGCCGTTGATCCGTTCGACAGATTCAATGTTTTGAGCAAGGCCAATACTTTCAAAGTAGGGGTAGCGACCGCCGGACACATAGTGATAAGGGTGTGAGTTTAGTCGCCACCTGTCGATGCTAAATATTACATCGTCGGCGTTAAAGTTTCTTGTCGGCTCAAAATAACGAGTAGAGTGAAACGACACGTCTTTTCGAAGCTGAAAGGCATAGGTTAAGCCGTCATTACTTACAAGCCAGCTACTGGCTAAGCTTGGCACAATGCGGCCAGATTCAGGATCGAAATCGAGAAGCCTGTCGTAAAGTTGGTGAGAGGAAGCATCTGACGTTGTGCTTGACGTATCAAGTTGGGGGTTAAACGTCACTGGATTGCTTTCAGAGCAGTAAATAATACCCGTATTGTAAAACGCTTGTTTATTCTGTTTTGCACAGGATGCAACAAGAAGCGCTGTACATAAACATAATGACAAACGCTTTACCAAACTATGGGACATGCTTTACGCCTCGACGCTTTCAGCGGAAGAATCTAGTAAGTTATATTTTTTGAGATAGCCACGCAGCTGATGATATGTCAGGCTCAATTTTTCAGCGGTTTTCTTTTGATTAAACTGACTGTCAGCAAGTGCCTGTTTTATCATATCTATCTCATATTGTTGAGAGCGTTCTTTCAAATCTATGGGATATTCGACAGATTCTTGCTGATTGCTTGGCGTTAAAGGCGTAATGTCAGCGCTTTCTATCACATCTTTTGTATGGTCGGGTTGTGAGGACACGATAGGACTTGCTGACTCAGAAGTGCTTACTCTATCCTTAGTCTTAACTCTACCCTGTGGACGATAAACGGATTCAAAGGGGTCAAGAATGATTTCGTGAACCGGTAGGTGAGGGTTGTTAGTGCGGTAAACGGCGCGCTCAACTACATTTTTCAGTTCTCGAATATTTCCGGGCCAATCGTAATCAAGCAGAGTACGCTTGGCTTTTTCAGTGAAGCCGCTAAAGAGCTCCATCTCCATCTCACGGGCCATATTAATGGCAAAATTTTCCGCTAACATCATGATATCTTCCCGTCGCTCTCGAAGCGGGGGGATGGTAATCACATCGAAGGCTAGCCTATCTAGCAAGTCGGCGCGAAACTCGCCTGCATCGGCAAGGGCAGGGAGATCTTCATTTGTCGCTGCAATAAGCCTTACATCGGTTTTCACCGATTTACTGCCGCCCACGCGTTCAAACTCCCCATATTCGACAACGCGAAGGAGCTTTTCTTGAATTAGACCCGAAGTATTGGCAAGTTCATCGAGAAACAGTGTGCCGTTATGGGCGACTTCAAAACGACCTTCTCGTCGTTTCGACGCACCGGTAAATGCCCCAGCTTCGTAACCGAAAAGCTCACTTTCTAAAAGGCTTTCATTTAGGGCTGCGCAATTCAGTTTGATATAGTTTTGGTCCCAGCGCTTAGATAAGAAGTGAAGACGCGCTGCAATCAGTTCTTTACCTGTACCTCGCTCTCCTATCACAAGGACCGGTTTATCTAACGGTGCTATTTGTGAAATTTGCTCTAGCACTTCTAGAAAACTGTTCGCTTGACCTAGCAAATTGTCTTGCTGACGATACCTACTCATTAAAAACCTCAAAAGTTAGTCATTTCGACCAATTAGTAGTGTAGAACAAAAAATATTGAGAAACGAGCATTATTTGAACTTATAAAAACGGTATGAAAAATAGAGACTTAGCGTAAAGGTAGAGTTGGCAAGCATATTGAATACGATTAATACCAAGAGTAATCTATTTATCAAGTGTGGTGTTTTTTAACACTTACCATTTTTAGCAAGAGGTAATTATTATGGGTATCTTC
>CERD01118504.1_pt1 | contig 10417 bp, 5 predicted proteins | sample 530931 | NCBI WGS metagenome assembly CERD01 (sample SAMEA2621101, study PRJEB7988) | marine metagenome | isolation source: saline water (ENVO:00002010), including
GTGACCAGCGTGCAAGGCAGGGCAACGGAGTGGGGGGCGGGGGGAGGCACGGGCTCTGCGACAGCGTTTGCATCGCCTCTGCCGCACGGTTTGCGGTGCGCGCGCGTCACTCAGCTCGCGGCGGCTTGTCAGCGAGCACGACCATGGTGTGCGCCGTCTCAGTGTCCTTGCCATCGGGCAGGCGGCTTCGCTGGCGGCTGAACACGGCTTGCAGCCCGGCCCCCTCAATCGCGGCGAGCACCTGATCGCAAGAGAGGCGCACTTGGGGGAAGGCTACGGCCTCAGCGTGCCACTCGTCCACCTCCGTGTTGACCGAGATAAGGAGCGAGCCCCTGGGGGCCACGAGCCTCGCGGCAGAGGACACGAGGGCGGCAAACTCCTCGGGAGTGCCGCTGATCGCGTCTGCCACAGAGTGCATGACCACTGCGTGGAACGACGACGGCGGGGAGCTGCCCGACCCGGCCCTTGCTGCGCCCCCCTCAGCGCGTGTGAGCACTGGCGTGCGCCGTAGGTCGCAGTCGAGCAGCCCGACGACTGAGGCGCGCGTGCTAGCCAGCACGTCGGCGGCCGTCAGGGGGCGTGACCGGCTCCCCGAAGAGGCCCCGCAGCTGCCCGCCGCATGCGAGCCCTCAGAGATGCCGGGCGAGACGCTTGCCGCGCTGCCCTCGTCCGCGAAGGTGTCGACGGCGGCGCTGCTCGGAGCCCCGGAGCCTGGCTCGGCGTGAGCCCTGCTGGGACTGGACACGCCTGCGTCGTCGGCGCCGCAGAGGGTGACGGCGGGGTGCGATTCGCGAGCCTCACCCAGCTCGACCATCCGCTTTGCGACGTGGGCGGCGTAGACGGACCAGTCGAAGGCCTCACGGTCGCCTGTCAGCCACTCGTGCAACACTTGCCTCCCGCCTTGCGAGCGCTCGGCGAGCCACAGCTCGCCAGCGACAGCACCAGGGCACAGCGCCCAGGCAGCCACGGGGCCGCAGCCCAGCTCGAGGCACCGGAGGGACTGGCCGGCAGCCACAGCCACTCGTCGGGCGTGCTCGATTCCGTCAATTGTGGCGTCGAGCAGGAATGTGTCCTCCCTGTCCAGCGCTGCTGCCGAGTAGTACGTGCGGAGGTATGCAAAAGCAGCGCTCCTCGTGTCGAACGACATCGCGTAGTGGCGGCTTGTGCCGCACGCCTGTCCAGGGAGCAGGGGCCGAGATGGAACGCTATTTGCGGGGTTGATGGCCACCCAACAAAAATCAAAACCTGTGTCCTTGCTGCCACGCAATCAATCGCCCGCGCTGCACCTCACCGCCGCGTAGAGAAACTGAGCCGGCGGAGGAGCCTGCGGGAGCTGCTGGCCTAGGAGCTTGGGGTCGGGGACGGCCGGGGCCAGCGATACTGGCCGGCTGGCGGTGGTGGCCCAGCTGCAAGCGCCTGCAGTCGAGCAAAGGGTGTTGTTGCATCTCTGCCGTGGGCAAGTGGTGGTAGAGGCGTCGCAAGCCCGGCTGGCCATCAGTTCGCACTCCCGCTGGCTTCGACAGTCAGGAGGCCCAGCCGCGGTCCGGTTTGGCATCGCCCGCTTGCCAGGCAGCCCTTATACTGAATTCGGAGCACCCTTTGCGCAGCAATGGCAGCCGTCGCTGAGCGGGGCGACCGCCTCATCGACGAGAAGGCGACCAGCTCCCAGTCGGAGATCTCCGTTACCGTCGCCTCCGAGGGCCACCACGGCCACTCGCACGGGAAGGGCGACCACGGCCATTCGCATGGCGCAGCGGTGGGCAGCGGCAGCGCTCGCGACGACAACGATGCCAAGGCTGTTGCCGCGATTCGGCAGCTCAGCTTGGCGATTGCATTGTGCTTCGTGTTCATGATCGCCGAGACCGTGGGAGGGTACTTCAGCGGCAGCATTGCCATTATGACTGACGCAGCGCACCTGCTCTCCGACGTGACGAGCCTGGTGATCGGGTGAGCCCGCCCTTGCGGCGACTTGCGCTTCGCGTCGCCACCGTTTTCCGCCCCGCTTCGCCTGCTCGCGTGGCGGGCTCGGCTGCCCCGCCCTCGGTGCGGCGTTCTCCAAGCGCTGTTTGCTCGGTCTGGCACTCTCCCGGGGGCACTTGCAGTGTGGTTGCCATGTGCATGGCTCGGCGGAAGCCGTCAGCCAAGATGACGTTTGGCTGGAAGCGCCTCGAGGTGTTTGGAGCGCTGGTGTCCGTGTTCATCATCTGGATTCTGGTCGCGGCGCTTGTGTACGAGGCCGTGCTTCGCATTTTTGTGAGACTTGCCGCGCTGGTGGTCGGAGCCGCCCCTGGGGCGCGCGCTGGCCCGATATGTTGCAGGGGGGCTTTGTTGAAGCGTGACTAGCGTCAGTCGATCGCGCGCTTTGCGGTCAATCGTCGGCGCGCGGCCGATCGTCTGCCCCTTGTCAATCGTCAACAAGCCCGGCCCCAGAGCAGTCGCGACTGGCGCGCCCGTGTCGCCGGTGCCCCCCGGCGCCTGGGGCGGCTCGGCCGGCACGGCTGCGAGTGGGTTGCGGTTGGCGCTGCGCGAATCGACCAAGCTTGCCACCCTGCCCGGCCGTGCTTGCTTGACTCCGGTTGTTCGTTTGCGGCTTGCAGGAGCCCGAGGACGTTGATGGCCGCCTGATGTTCATCGTGGCCTCCATCGGCCTGGTTGTGAACATCGCCCTCATGCGCGTGTTGCACCAGGGCCACGGCCACAGCCACGGCGGGGATGACCACGGCCACAGCCACGGCGGGGGCGGCGACCACGGCCACTCCCATGGCGGCGGCCACGGCCACTCCCATGGCAGTGACCACGGCCACAGCCACGGCGGCTCCCCGTCCGTGTCCAGCAGCGGCTACGGCACTGGCATGGACATGGTTGTGGCTGATGCACTCAAGCCCAAGGCCGGGTGCTGCACCCGCTGCATGGGGTGGTGCGTCCGCACCGCCTTTGGCGACCACAGCCACGGCGGTGGCCAGCCCGACGACACCAACATGAACGTGCGTGCTGCCTTCATCCACGCCCTGGGCGACCTCATCCAGTCCATCGGGGTGATGATCGCCGCGGGGCTCATCTGGTACAACCCTGAGTGGAAGATCGCCGATCCCATCTGCACCTTCCTCTTCTCCATCCTCGTCATGTGGACCACCTTCGGCATCGTGCGCGAGGCCTCCTCCATGCTCCTCATGTCCGTGCCCGGCCGAATCGACACCGTCGAGTTTGTTGAGGAGCTCGAGGCTCTGCCAGGCGTGGCCAACGTCCACGACCTGCATGTCTGGGCCCTCACGCCCAAGGACATCATCCTCACGGTGCACATCGTCACGGACACGCCCTCGCGCACCCTCTTCGACGCCCAGCGCTGCGCCGCGAAGCACGGCATCTCCCACACCACCATCCAGATCGAGTGCTGCGGGTCCGACGACCTGGCCAACTGCTGGAAGGCGAACGCCACTTGCGAGTTCGAAATCACCGCAGGCGCGGGGGCGGGCGCGTCTTCCGCAGCTCGCACCGGCCGCTCCCGCAGCGCGGTGGCCGCCAGGGCGTCAGCTCGCGACGGCCTGCTGGCAGCGGCGGAGGAGGGGCGCCGCGCCACCGGCGTCGACCGTCGCGCCTTTGGCTCCCGCTCAGGCCCCCTCACGCCCCACGTTGGATGCAGCAAGCACGCGTCTGCTGACAGCGGGGCGGCGGACGCCCTTGCCGCGACAGCGGCCCAGGCTGCGTCCTGCGGAGACGACGATCACAGCGACGACGGCCACGGCCACGGGCACAGCCACTAGCGCGCGCCGCCTTCATCCCGCCTTCAAGCTTCTGCGTGTCCTGTCCCGCTCGGCGTCCTTGCGTGCTCAACCCTCGTGCAAGGTCGCTGCGCGCCTCTCGCTCGCATGCCGCAGACGAGGGACTTGCTCAGCACACCGGGCAGTCCGCGCTGCCATTGAAGCTCTGCCAGCGCACAGCAGGCCCGTGCGTGCCCGCGCCGAACAAGAGTGGCAGCGCAGGGTCGAGGCCGCGGGCCGAGCGAGATCAAGCCGGTTCATCCAAGCCTTGCCAGACCCACGCACAGAGCCACACACCTCCACAGGGGCGACAGGAGCACGCGCCGATCGGCATTACACCCACAGGGACAGCGCACTCATTCCCCCAAAGCCTGCCAGCGCCGCCAGCAGGGCTGCCGGCGTGCTGGGCCGGGACGCGCGGCCCGCCTTGGAGCCACCTTCCGACGTGCCGTGCCCGTGGCCGTCGCCCTCCCCGTGCGCGCCCGAAATCGTCTGGAGCTCGTGGACGATCATCTCGACAGCACCCACGTGGAGGAACGTCCCCGCGGCAAAGGCCAGCAGCCCGGACGTCACCGGCGAGTCGCCCAGACCGGACGACGCGGCCATGCCTACCCCGATGCCGCTGGGCGTCACGGCGGAGAAGAACAGGCCCAGGCCGAGGAGTGCCGTCCACGAGGCGCCCCCTCTGAGCATGGCCGTGATCAGGGCCGACGTGGCGAGGCCCTTGTGCGCGACCACGGCCACCAGGATGTCCATGACCTGGCCTGGGCTGGACGCCACGCCGAGGGCCACCCCCGCCACGAAGGAGTGGAAGGACAGGCAGCAAAGCACAATCACTGCGATGGCCCACTTGGCTCCGCCGGAGCCGGAGCCGCCGATGCGGACGCCGTGCATCAGCGCCACGGAGCCCGCCCCCTCCGCCGTGCCACCAAAGTCCTCGTCCAGCTCTGCGTCGTGCAGAGCCGCACCCGCCAGCGCCAAGGCCGTGGCGGACTCCGGGTCGAGGGCTCGGGACGCGACGGATGCCACTGGGGCCTGGAGCGAGGCACCGAGCGCCGGCGAGCCGGGAACATGAGAGACCCGAGTTGACGCCGCCTCGGACTGAACGGCGGTCTCGCTCATTGAGCGTGCGGGCGACGGCGGCGGAGAGAGCTGCACGCCTTCGAAGGCGGCCTGGCCGCTTCCCAGCAGGGGCGCGGCCAGGCCTTCTTCGGAGGCGGCCGGGTCTTCTGACCGGGGAGCGGCGCAGGCCGCGCCGGCCTCTTCAAAGGCCATGGTGACGAAGAAGCCCAGCCCGCAGAGGAAGAAGGCGAGGGGAAAGTCGGGCACCACGTCGTCGAGGCCCTCAAGCGAATCGGGGAGGAGGTGGACAAGGCTGGCCGCCGTGAGGACGCCGCCGCTGAGGAGGTACGAGAGGCTTGCACAGGCCACGCGCGACCCGCGGTTGGTGGCGCCGCAGCACCGGTGGTGGGCCCTGTTCACGCAGGCGGGCGCGTTGGCGGGCGGGCGGTGGTGCATGCACGCGCCAGCCACGGCCCCCATCAGAGCCGCTGCGACCACGGACACCATTGCTGCAATCTTGACGTTCATGGCGTCATCGCCCCAGTGCTCGGGCTCGGGCTCTCCTCGGAAGCTCATCGGCACGTTGCCAAGGTTGAAGTTGACCCTACTTGCAGGAGCCTCTCAAGCAGCGTCGGGACCACGCAGCGGGAATGACTGGCCTGACTGGGCCTAACAGAGCGCTGCTTCTGCAAGCCAGGGGTCGGTGCAGGGCAAGCTGACCCACGGGGCGATTGCCAGGGAGTCGCAGCCGCGCGAGCAAGTGCAACTTGCTGAGCCCGCCGCCGCACCAGTGACTGGACACAGGCGCCTGCACGAGCACAACCGAGCGGCACGGCCAGGGAACCCTCTTCCGGGTACCAACAGCCGGTACTGCGCAGGTGTGGGCTTCTGCTGTCGCCAGCCCCAGCGGGGGATGGGCTGCTTGTGCGGGCAGCTGGACACCCGCGTCGGCGAGCGGCGCGGTCCGGTGAGCGGGCCTCCTTGGCGCCTGCGGCGGTCAAGCGCGTGGCCGGTGCAGGCTGGTGCGAGGTGCGGCCCGGAATGCGCCGGCTGGCACAACTGGAGTGAAGTTGAGGGCGGGGTGCAGCGCCGGCCGATGCGCCAGCGAGCCAGCAGTTGCTGCTGCGGCAGAGCATGCCGCGGCGCCCAGCAATTTGCAGGCCACTCGCCCGCTAGCCCGACGCCATGGCCGCCGCTTCCGCCGCTGCGCCTGATTCCGAGGTCGTGATGACCAGCGGCTTCTGGTGAGCGCAGGGTCCCGGCCGGGTCGGCAGGCGCGAGCAGCCTGGAGCCGCCGCTTGCTTCTCTGCTCGGCCCCTTGGCTCGATTGCCGCCGGCCGCTGCGGGCCGCCCGCTCCGGGAGCCCAGACACGACTCCGCCGCCTTGCGCTTTGTCCTTCCGCGCGCAACCGCGCCTCCTCCCGCTGCAGGTTCCGCGAGGAGGTCACCGAGGACATGTCCGTGACCATGCGCTTGAAGAACATCACGTTCGATGCCAAGTCCGAGTTCCAGCGCGCCCAGATCGTGGAGACCGCCCCCTTCGGCAAGACCCTTGTGCTGGACGGCAAGTCCCAGTCGGCCAAGTTCGACGAGCCGGTGTACCACGAGAGCCTCGTTCACCCCGCTCTGCTCATGCACCCCAACCCCAAGTCCGTGTACATCGGCGGCGGCGGCGAGGGCGCCACCGCCCGCGAGATCCTCCGCCACAAGACCGTGGAGAAGTGCGTGATGGTCGACATCGACGAGGTGGTGTGCAACATCTGCAAGGAGCAGATGCCCGAGTGGGGCGCCGGCGCCTGGGACGACGCCCGCTTTGAGGTCCACTTTGAGGACGCCAAGGCCTACCTCGAGAAGGACGAGCGCAAGTACGACGTCATCATCATGGATATTGCCGACCCCATCGAGGCCGGGCCCGGGTGAGGCCGAGCCAGCCGCTCGCAGTCGCCGGCTCTCTAGCCGCCTCTTTTTTCTCCCCCGCCCCGCTCCGCGCGAGCCCATGCGCCCCCCTTGCTCGCCGCGCTCTCTCACTGCCCTACTGCCCTGCCTCCTGCTGCCGCGCTGCTGCCCTCCTGCCGCAGCATCGTGCTGTACACCCAGGAGTTCTACAAGTTCGCCGTGACCAAGCTCAACCCCGGAGGCATCCTCGTCACCCAGAGCGGCCCCGGCTCCGTGCTCAACGCGGACGAGTGCTTCGCGTGCATCAACCAGACCCTGCGCACCGTGTTCGACTTCGTGGTGCCCTACACCTCGGACGTGCCGTCCTTCGGCTCCAACTGGGCTTTCAACATGGCTTTCAACAAGGACAGCGACATTGGCGCCAAGCTCGAGGCCGCCGCGGGCGCCTCCCCGTCGGCCAAGATGCTCAGCGCCATGACCCCCGCGGTCTTTGACGACGCCATCGCGGCGCGCGGCCTCACCGGCGACCTCAAGTTCTTGGACGGCATTTCGGCCGCCGGCATCTTCGGCGTGCCCCGCCCCGTGCGCGACACCATCGAGGCCGAGACTCGCGTGATGACCGTCGCCAACCCTGTTTTCATGCACTGAGTGCGCCCCGCCAGCCCCGCGCAAAGCAGCAACGGCGAGCAGCGAGCGCATCCCACGTCATCCGCGCGCATCGCAAACCCGGCAGAGCGCGGCTGCGGAACGGCGCCTTTCGCTCTCTGCCGGAACAGAGTTCGCGGCCCGTTCCGGCTCTCCCGTTCGCGCCACCGCGAACAGCTCCCGCAGCGCAGGCCCCCCGCCTTCGCCGCGAACCAACCGCACAGAGGACTCAAGGGTCCTCCCTCGGTGCTCGTTGAGCGCCTCGTTCGGGGCGCAGCCCTCCTCGCGTGAGCACCGGGAACGCGTGCCGGAACGGGCGAGTGGAGTTTTCCTCCAGCGGAACCGGAGCTCCTGCCGTTCCGCGCCCCCGCCACAGGCCGCCCTGAGCGCCCGCGCTGCCGCCTCCTTCCGGCCCTCTGTCAGTCAAGCGCCATGCCACTGACGGCCAGGCCCCCCGCCCTCCTCTCCCCCGACGCTGCAGATCGCCGGGTCCAGACTAGAGCTTCAACTCTTCTGGACGCAATGCGAGCTTTCCAGAGCGCGGCTCCTGCCGCAAGCAGCATGGCTCCCAATGGTGCGTCCGGCTCGGATGCGGAGTGCGGCCCGTGGCCGAACCCCGGTGTTGCGTTGCTGCATGCGTTGGCAGCGTCGGCTGTCACCGCATCCCGCCCCGTTGCGCTGTTCCTCTTCGCGCCGCAGGGGGCAACTACCCATGCCTCTGTGTTTTTAGGGGTGTCGAGGCAGAGCGGTCTGTGCGCCGCCCCGCTCGCCCTCTCGACCCAGGGAGCGCCTCTGGCAGTGCGATGCGCTGCGCTGGGCGTTGCCGAGTCTCACCGTCTGGCCGGGACTGCGGCCGCTCGGACCTTTTCGAGCGGAGCGGCCCGGCCAGCGGTGGCGTGGCCAACTGCGGCCCACACCGGAAGTAGCACTGAGGCTGCGTCGCCGTCTTCGCTGACGGCGCCGACTGCCGAGGGAGGCGTGCCGTCGTCGCAGGACCTGCTTGATGCAGGCCTGCGCACGACCGTGCGCCTCCACCTGGAGGAGCCCAGCGTGGGCAGCAGACACATGCACCCGTGTCTCCGCCCCGAGTGCGGGTGCATGGGCGTGTTCTACACCTGCTTCGGCGGCGGCTCGGCGGAGCTCTGCGTGACCGTTGGTCTCGAGGAGGCCGCCGGCCCCGCCGCCGGCGTGTCGGCGTCCGCGCTGCTGCACTCCTCCCCTTCGTCTCCCCCTCTTGCATCTTCGCTGCCGCTCGCCTGCCCGCCCCGCGCTGCCGGGGCGGGCAGCGGCGACGCAGCCCTCTGTTCTGCTTCCGAATCCCAATCCCGCCGCGCCGCGAGGCAGGCCTTCGCGCTCGCCCCGCCCTCCCTCGGGCTCTTCCACAACGCCTGCGGGCAGGACGGCGTCGCCTCTTCCCACAAGCCTATCAAGCCCCTGCGTTCGGCCTTCGACGCCGAGGCCGGCGTGTGGCGCGTCTGGATCCGCCCCAAGGCCACCACCGGCTCCCACCTGGCGCAGGTTCGCGTGCAGTGGGGGGCCAACGTGGTAATGTCCGGCGGCTTCGAGGTGCGCACCAAGCCGCACAAGTGGGTGCTCCTGCAGAGGGTGCCCTCGCACTGGGACGTGGCCGCCGTGGAGGCCTTCGTGGCTCGCTGCGACCCGAGCTCCACCTCGCCCATCATCACGCTGGTGCGGCCGTCGCTCAGCCGCACCCCCGAGGCGGCCTCTGCGCGAGAAATCGCGTCCTTCACCTCCTCCGTGTAGCCGCGCAGGTACACGTGGACGACGGTGGTCTGGGGCACCGGCGGGTCCAGCCGGATCGGCGCGCCCCGCATGATCAGCTGAGAGGTGATGAGCGCGCAGGCGTCCCTCAGGCGGCTGGCCCTGTTGTGGAAGCTCCTGGGCGAAATCTCGGCCCGCATGACAGCCTTGCGGATGGAGGCCTCGTACGGCAGCAGAGTGGGCGGGCAGGCCCCAAGCCTCTTGATCCAGAGGCGGGCGTTCTCGACGAAGCGGCGCGTGCCAGCCAGGAAGCCGCCGCCCAGCGCTCCGAAGTTGTCCCGCGCGGACAGGTACACGCTGTCGAAGAGGCAGCAGATCTCCGCGGCGCTGCTCAGGCCCAGTGCCGGAAGCGCGTGCATCAGCCGTGAGCCGTCGAGGTGGAGCCGCACGCGCTTGTGGCGGCAGAGGACCGCGATCGCCTCCAGCTCCTCCATGGGCGTGACCGTGCCGCCCGTGGCCCACTGCGGCACCTCCAAGATCACCGTTGCGACCTTGAGCTTGTGGGAGAGCACGGCGCTGACGTCGGCGAAGCTAGCGCACCGGTGCGCGCGGCCGTAGACTGCGGGACTGAAACCCCAGGCGTTTTCCAAGGGCCGCAGATCCGAGAGCAGCAGCGACGAAGTGGCATGCAGAGCCACGCGCCCTACGTTCTGGCAGTCGTCAGCGTGCACCCTTGTGGCTACGACGTGCGCCAGCGTGCCCGTGAGCACGGTCACGCAGGCGTCCTTGCCCAGCACGCGCGCGAAGTCGTCCTCGAGGTCCGTGAGGGAGCCCCCCTCGCCGTAGAGGTCCGGTCGGAGCGGCGAAATGTGCTGGACGTGGGCGGCAAAGTTTGCCAGGGACGCCAGCACCGTGGGGCCAACGCCCATGGAGGGGTCCATTGGAATGAGGCCCTGCGGGTAGGCTGGCTGGGCGCGGCCTGCGGCTTGACCCGGAGCCAGGCCGCTCCCATGAAGGCGCCCTGCGCCCGACGAGGAGCCCGCTGCGTCAAGCCTGGCCGAGCCGGCGATGGAAGCTGCGCCTGACTGGTCCACTCCGCCGAGGCTGGCTCTGCCGGCACCAGCAACGGACGCCGAACCGCCCCCGCCGCCACCGCTGGCCCCGCCGCCGCCGTGGTCTGGGAAGGCCACGGATGATGCCGGGTTGAGGGCGGCGATGGCTGCCGACGACGGGATGCTCGCCCCGGCTCCGAGGCGGTCCGCCTGCGGAGAGAGGCGTCGGGCCAAGGCATCCGGCGCGATGTGGGCCCCTGAGGACCCGGCCGCCACGGCGGG
>CERD01230780.1_pt1 | contig 10377 bp, 5 predicted proteins | sample 530931 | NCBI WGS metagenome assembly CERD01 (sample SAMEA2621101, study PRJEB7988) | marine metagenome | isolation source: saline water (ENVO:00002010), including
GCTTAATAATAATTTAACCATATTAAAATTATTATTATATACAGCATACATTAATGGTGTATTTGAATCATTGTTTTTAACATTAATATCGGGTTTTAATTTTAATAATTCTTTAACAATATTAATATTATTATTTCTACAAGCTAATATTAACATTGTATTATTATCTTCATCTCTTTGAGTTATATCGGGTTTTAATTTTAATAATTCTTTAATCATTTCATTATTATTATTTCTTACCACATCATTAGAAATTTTATTTATGTAATTTTTGTTTAGTTCTAATAATTCTCTAAATATAAATATATTTTTATTAAAATTTATTAAAGTATCAAATGCCTTTAATCGATAATCTTTTATTTTTTTTAATTGATCGACAACCAAATTAATCGCATTTGTATTCATATTTTTAATCTTTTCATTTAGTATATAAGTTTTTTTTAAGATTTTATTCAATGATTGTATAAATACATCTTTGATTTTATCACGTATATTATACTCCAATAATTTATCTAATAAATAATTTGTATATTTAGATCCAAATATAATTGTAATTAATATTATTGTTTCATTATTATGACTTTTATTTTTTAATCTTTTTTCTTTATAAAGATCATTATATTTATATTTATTCATATCCTCCTTTTTAACATTATAATAAATATAAAAATTAATAACTCTTTCATGAGATTTGCTTAATAATGTTATGTCACAATTTTCTAAAACATATTTTTGAATTTCTTTATTTTTTATGTTATACAACGAATGTATAAAACCTACATAACCTTCGTCACTAATTAAGTCAAAATTTTCAGTTTCTAAAAAACTATTAAAACTTTCAGGATATTGAAAACATAATTTATTTAATTTACACTCAAATAATTGATTTAACAATTCATCAAATGTTGTAACATTGTATTTTATTAAAATATTTGGACTTAAATTATTAATTTCTTCAAATAATTCAGGATAACCTAAAAATAATAAATCTTTAATTATATTCGAATGTAATTTATGCTTTATTATTTTTTTACTTTTAATATAATACATTATTAATTCTATTGTTTGATAATGAATATCTAATAATTCAAATTCAGTTTTTGAAGAATCTAAATATTCATTTTTTGAAAATGAATCAATATATTCTAATTTATTAAAATTTTCATTTTCATATATTTTTGTTATTCCTTCGTTTTTTGTAATTATTCTAATCATTTTAACATTGGATTTATTTTATAATTTAATACATTTGTATTAAATTATAAAATTGTATTAAATTATAAATTTTTTTCAACTTTTTATCTTTTTTTAGCAATATCCCATATTGTTAGTCCTTTATTATTTCTTATAGTTTCATCTATATCATAACTAATTAATAATTTTTTAGCTTTTGAATTTTTATAACATAGCATTATTGCAATATTCCCTTCCGAATCTTGTATATTTTGATCTATTTTATGTTCTAATAATACATTTATTATATTCAAATTCTTTTTAACATTTTTACAAGCAATATGTAAAGCTGTTTCTTTTTTATTATTTCTTGAATTAATATTAATATTTAATTTACTATTTAATAATAGTTTTAATAATTCTATGTTATTATTTTCACAAGCTATATGTAGACAAGTATTTTTATAATAATCACTATTATTTATATCGGGATTATATTTTAATAAAGTATTTACAAGACTTAATTTATTATTTTTACAAGCTTGAATTAATGGTGTTGGTGTATTATCACTTTTATTATAATTATAAAAAATACCATATTGTGCGGGTGTATTTGAACTTTTTTGATTAATATTAAAACCATGCTCAATTAATTTTTTAATAATAATAATTTTTTTTAAGTTTTTTTCTCGTTCTTGGTTTTTATCACGTTTATAATAATTATTATTATCGTAATAAATATTAGAATACTTGGAATTTGTTTTACTATTATAATAAATATTTTCATCTACTCTAATTGCTTTTGAACATAAACCTACTAAAGAATCATCATTTGTATCATATTTTTTAGTTTTTAATATTTTTTCAACAATTTCTATATTACATTTATTACAAGCATAAAATAAAGCAGTACAATCATCTTTATTTTTATAATTTATATTACATCCAAGTTTTAATAACTTATTTACAATTTCTATATTATTATATTCACAAGCATAATGTAATGGAGTATTTTGATATTTATTTTTATAATTAATATCAGCACCATATTCTATTAATAGATCAAATAATTTAATATTATTATCTTTACAGGCTAAAACTAAAAGAGTTTCACCTCGATTATTTTCTAAATTTAGATCCGTTTGATATTTTATATATTTATTAATACATGTATCGTCATTTTTAGAATAATTATAATATAACATTGTTAAAATAGTTTTATTATTTTTAGTTTTAATATTTAAATCTGGTTTATATTCTAATATTTTTTTTATAATTTCATAATTAATATATGTACAATTTTTTTTATTATAATAAGAATTTGTATGATTGTATGTATAAATATAATTTAATTCTAATAAATGATGTAATATTGTATTAGAATTATAATCATATACCATATTTATATCGACACCACAATCTAATAATTTTTCTACCATCATTCTATTGTTATTTATACAAGCATAAAATAATGGTGTTTTATCATCATAATCTCGTATATTTATATCTATTTTATTTATTAAATTATTTTCTATTGTTTTTGCTGTTTTATCTATTAATTTAGTTTTATTAATATAATTATAATATTGTTCATTTTCAAATATTATTTTAAATATTTCATGATAATTATGTTTACAAGCATATAATAATAAAGGTAAATCAAACTTATTTTTACTTTTATTTATATTACAATTATTTTTTACTATAGCTTTTATATCATCATTATTTAAACTTCTATTCGGCCATATAATTTCTTCATTATTATAAACTTCTATTATTTTATTTCTTATTTCTTGATTCGGTATTTTTGTTAAATATTCTATAAAACCATACATATAACTTGTTTTATATTTATTTGATATAGTTGGTATAGTTAAATTTGTTAAAAATAATTTTATATCATTTATTGTTCTAAATATCTTTTTAGTTTTATACTTTTCGATTAATTTTATTATATCCTCAATTGGAGCAAATTCTTGTGCACTCATCATTTAATTTAATTAAATTTTAGTTAAATTAAATAATACTAATATTAATATTTATTTTTCATCTTTTTTATCAAAATTTTTAAAATATTCATAATCTTCTCTATCGGGATTTACGTATTTTAGATTAAAAACATTGGGATTAAAAATAGTTTTATCATAATTAAGAAATTCCTTAATTATTAATAAAGCTTTATTAGAATAATAGCCATTTTCATATTTACTGTATTTAATTATAATATCAAAACATGTTTGATTATGACTATTTTTAATATGTAAATTGGGTCTATATTTTAATACGTCTTTAATCATATCTAAATTATTAAAACTTGTTACATGTAGCAATAAAGTTCGATAACCTGTATTATAATTACATGTATTAATATTATTTATATTTGCTATATTTTTTAATAGTAATTTAAATATTTCATAATTTTTATATATGGCATTAATTATTAGTGTATAATCAAAATTATAATTATTTTTTTTTCCATAATCTAATATAATTTTTAATTGATCATTTTTTTGATAACTTAAACATTTTTTTATACTCTTATTAATTACGTCTTCTAAAACATAGTGTTTTTTAGATAATATTTTTTTCATTAATGATATTTTAATACGTATTTTTTTTTCAAATATCATTTTCTTGGGATTATAATTCAATAGTAATTTTATTGTATTTATATTTATATTTTTATTATTAACTGCTATTTCTAATATATATTCTTTGCAATAACGTTCTTCATATAAATTTAAATTTATATACGGATCATTTTCTAATATTTCTTTTATTAATTCATTTTCTTCTATTATACAAGGTGTTTTATAAGATTTATAAGATTTACATAACATTTCTAAAATTGAATTATTATTACTATTTTTAAAATTTAAATTACATTTCCTAATTATATACATACGTATTCTTTTACTTTTAATATATTGTAAAATATGTACAATCCCAAATTTTTTACATTTATTCTTTAGAATATTTTTTACATTATATCTTTGTAAATTATTTAATATTTCAATACCTTCATCAATATTTTTAAATAAAAATTTATTTTTATTATTATCAATAAATGATTTATATAATTCAAATGACATTTTCTTTAATTAGTTTATTATAATTAATTAATTAATTTCAATTTTTTTTTTTAAAAATTTATTTTTAATAGTAGTAAATACTGTTTCATTATAATATTTTTTCCTAATAATAGAATATATTTTTTTATCTGTTATTTTTGCAAAACTTAATAATGATTCACTTAATAATGCATTATTTTTTACTAATAATCTAACTACATTTATATTTTTATTTTTAATTGCATATTTTAATGCGGGATAATTTGTAACTGTTGTTAAATTTATATTAATATCTTTACATTTTAATAACACTTTAATAATTTCTATTTTTGTAGTATTATAATAACATGCTATTGCTAAAGCTGTAAATTTATTATTATCTTGAATATTTACATCTGGATTACATTTTAATATTTTTTTTACAATATCTAAATTATTATTTTTTATTGCAAATATTAATGCTGTTTCTCCATATTCATTTTGAATATTTATATCTGGGTTATATTCTAATAAACGATTAATAATATTTATTCTATTATATTTAATAGCAAACATTAAATATGTATTTTTAGATTTTGAATTTGAATTTAAATTTGAATTTATATTTATAGTTTTATCAATTATTTTTAAAATAATTTTTTCATCACAATCTTTATTATAAAGTGCGAAGTCTAAGGCTGTAAAATTGTTATTATTTTTTAAATCTAAATTTTGTGTAGATTTTAATAGTTCTTCTACAATAAAATATCGATTATTATAAATAGCTAACATTAATAATGTTTCGTCATAAATATTTTGTAAATTTAAATCAGGATTATGTTTTAATAATTCTAAAAATATCTTATCATTAATATATTTTTTTTGGATTAAATACATTAAAATATTATTATTTTGATTATTTTTAAAATTTATATCTGGATTATATTTTAGTATTTCTTTTATTTCATTTAAAATAAAATCATCTCCAAATAATATTGTATTTCCATTTTCATATTTATAATTTATATTATTAATATTTTTTAATGCATCTTTTAATATTTCAATACGCTGATTATATACATAATAATTTGTTCGAGTAAAACATATATTATATAAAATTTTATAATAATCTGGCTTAATATTATTTACTAACTGTAAATTTTTAAAATATTCATAAATCTTTTTGCTATAAATTGTTTTTTTACCATAGTCATTTAATCCATAACTATATATATCATCATTTAAATTACATATTCTTTTATCGTATTCTATTAACATTTTTACCATATTTAAATTTTTATTATTTAACGCCGAAATTAATGCATTTTCACCAACTGTTTTATTACGTATTTTTAAATTCATATTCGGTTTATATTTTAGTATCTCTTTTACCTTTGATAAATTATTTAATTCACATGCTTTATTCAAAATAGTATAATTATTAATTTTATCATTTATATTAGTTCTATATTTTAATACTAATGATAAATAATCAATATGTTTAGTACATGTTTCGTATAATAAATAATAATTATTATAAATATTATAATTTATTTTAATATTATTTTCTTTTTCATATTCTAATAATGATGATAATAATAAGTATTTATTGTTTTTACAACTTGATAATATTTCTTCAGAAATATTATTTGATAATTTTATTTGTTGTGTTGTTAATATTTTTTTTATTTTTATTGGATTTAATTGATTAATATTTTTTTTTTCAAACAGTGACTTTTTAGGATTATAATTAATTATTTTTATTATTAATTCATAGGGTATAACTTTATTATTACATACATTATTTAAAATTGATTTTTGTTGATAATTTTTTATATTTAAATCAATCGTTAAACTATTGTCTAATATCTCATTTATTATATCATATGCGAATTCTACCTTATCATGCTTTTTAAAATTAGAATTACAAAGTTGATGCATTACAGTTTGTCCAGTTTTAGTTTTTAAATTTATATCATAATTTTGTATTATATATTTTCTTACATGTATGTTGTGAATATATTGTAAAACATGTATAATTCCATAAGTTCCAGAATTATTTGTTTTATAATTTTTTTTATGTATTTTATCTATAATAATATTGCTATTAAGAGTTTTATCACTATTAACACTTTTAAAGCGATCCTGGTTATTAATATAATAAAAATGATAATCAATATTGTTAAAAAAATCAATACCATTTTGTTCAGTTTTAAATATTAGTTTATCTTTATTAATATCTAAAAATTTTTTATATAGTATACTCATTTTTATTATAAACTATAATTTTATAGTTTATAGTAGAATTTTTTATCATTTAATTATTTAGATTTCAATTATTTTATTCTAAAAATATACTTTCTGTGAATTTCATTGTATATATATTTATTAGCTGTCTTTGCAATATTTAATATTGAAATATTTATTATTGGATTATATTTTAATATTTCTTGTACAATATCAAGTGAGTTATTTTTTATAGCTAATGATAAAGCAGTATCATTATTATTATTTGAAGTATTTATATCAATATTTGTTTTATTTAATATTTGTTTTATATGATATATATTGTTTTGAATAATTGCTAACATTAAAATATTATTTCCATTTATATTTTTTAAATTTATATTTTGTTCATATTTTAATAGTTTATCAAACATTTCGGAAGTTTTAGTATACAAAGAATACATTAAAGCTGTATACCCGTTTTTATCCGGTAAATTAAAATTTAAATTTAATTTAAATTTAAAATTATGTTGTAATAATTTATTAAATAGATCAATTCTATTGTGATAAATAATTAATATTAAAACCGTAATATTATCACATTGTAAATTTAAATCAGGATTATATTTTAATATAGTATTAAATTCGAATACATTTAATGTTTTTATACAAAATATAATTGAACGATTATTTATATCTGTATATCTATAATTTATATCAGTAATTTTTGGTAATATTTCTTTTATTAATTCTGTATGATCTATTTCGTGTGGAAGTTTAGTATTTCCATATTTACTACACAAATAATATAAAATTTTATTATAATTTATTTTTCCATGTTGTTTTTCATCGTATTTTTCTTTTAAATATTCATATAATTTTTGATTATTTATTGCTACAGGACAGTTAAATACTTTTGAATTATATATTGTTTTATCATAATCAATTAATTTTTTTACAATATTTACATCTATATTTGTTATATTACATACATATTCAAAAAAAGTAGTACATAAATGTGAATTAATTTTATAATTAATATTAAAATGTAAATTAGGTTTATACGACAATATATATTTTACCTCTTCTAAATTATTATTTTTACAAGCGAGCATTATTAAATTATGATTATTATAAAAATCATTAATATTTTTTCTATACTGTAATATTAATTGAGCATTTTTGATATTTTGATGATATATTTTAACTGGCAAAGATTTTGTTAGTGAATCATTATAATCAATTTTAATATTATTATTTTTTTCATATTTTAATAATTTATTTATTAGATAATTATTATAATATAAATTGTTTATACAATTTGAAATTGTTTTACTATCAAATTTTTTCATTGATAATATTTTTTTAATTTCACAAATACTTAAATTTTTATAATTTATTAATTTTTTTTCATATATTGGCTTATAAGAATTATAATTTAAAATTTCAGTTATTATTGAATCATATTTATTTGCATATAGTGTAGAATTTATATTTTTATAATAATATCGAAAACTATTTAAATAATTACTATGCGCGATGCTACATATTTTATCTAAATGAATATTACTTATTTTTATATTGATACTATTATTTAATAAAAAATAAATTTTATCAATATTATTAATATTATAACAGTAGTCTAATACAGTCATATTATCTTTATCTTTTAAATTAACATCACACGTTTTTAATATATATTTACATATACTATTATCATTTAGTCTTAATAATATATGTATAAAACCATAATAACCCTTTTTTTCATTTATAAGATTTTTTTTTATTTTAGTATTTAAAAAAAAATTTAAACCATCCGTTGTAGTTTTAAATATTAATTTATTTTTATATTCATCAATATAACTTTTATATTGTTGCATTATTAATAAAAGCTATAATTTTATAACTTTTATTAAATATTTAATTCAATTATTTTTTAATTTAATTATTTTAATTTGTATTTAATTAAATTTATCATTTTATCGTAATCACTTTCGGTTGCTAATAATAACTTTTGTTGATCCTTATTATTAATTTTTTTTAAAATTTCTTGAATAACTTCATAATTTTTTTTATAAGATGCTATTTGTAATATTGAATTATTATTATTATTTAATAAATTTATATTTATTTCAGGTCTTGATAATAAATCTTTTATTATATTTATATTTATATTTATATACGAACAACTAAATAATAATGCATTATCACCTGTAATATTTTGTAAATTTATATCAATATCTGGATGTTGTAATAATTCATTTACTAACATATAATCATTATTACAACACGCTATCATTAAAGCTGTATTACCAAACCTATTTTTAAAATTTATATTTATATCAGTTCTTGATAATAATTTATGAATAATTATTATATTTGTTTTTTTACGACATAATATTAATAATGGATTTGAATGATTTAGTTCTTGTTTATTTACATCTACATTTGGGTGTTTTAATAACTCTTCTATTATTGCATAATTATTTTCAATACATGAATTAATTAATGCTGTATTACCTTTATTATCTGTTAAATTTACATCAATATTTGGATGGTTTAATAATTCTTTGACTATTGAATAATTATTATTCATACAAGCTACAATTAAAGGAGTATTTCCATTTTTATTTTTTTGATTTATATTTATATTTGAAAATTCTAATAATTTTTTAACATTTGAAATATTATTTACCGCACAACTAAATATTAATGCTGTATCATTTGATGGGGTATTAAAAGCATTTATAAAAATATTTGGATGAGTTATTATTTCATCAAAAATTAAAGAATTATTTTTAAAACAACTTAATATTAATATATTGTTATTCGATTTATTTTTAATATTAATATCAATCTTGGGATGTTTTAATAACTCTTTAATTATCGAATAATTATTATTCATACAAGATACAATTAAAGCACTATTTCCTTGATTATTTTTTAAATTTACATCTATATTTTTATCTTTTAATAATTCTTTTACAATTGATAAATTATTATTTATACAAGCTACAATTAATGCTGTATTTCTATGCTTATTTTGTAAATTTATATTTATATACGGATTCTTTAATAATTCTAAAATAACATCATAATTATTATAAAATGAAGCCCATAATAAAATACTATTACGATCACGATCTTGAATATTGATAGTAGTACTATTTAATATTGTATTTGTTTTAATTAATATATTTATTTCATTAATAATATTTTGATATATTATATTCATTAATAAAGTTTCTCCATTTATATCTAATAAATTTAAATCACAACTAATTAAAATCTCTTGTCTTATTTGCTCATTTTGTTCATCTAAAAAAGGTAATAGATGAATAAAACCGTATTTACTATTTTTTTTTAATAACTTTTTATCACCTGATTTTATAAACTTTAAAAAAGTTTTCTCATTTTCAAATATTAATTTATCACTATAATTATGAATTAATGCAAATATTTTATCTCTTAATTTATTTTTTAAAATTAATTCATTCTGTAATAAATTCTCTTTTAATGGATTTTTATCTTTTGATAAAATATTTTTTAAATACTTATAAGCCATTTAAATTTTAGTAAAAACTATTATGACTTGATTATATTAAATTAATAATTCAATTATTTTAAAATAATTGAATTATTAAATGTATTCGTTATTATTCTATAATAAAGTATAAAAAAACAATGGCATCAATATCGACAAAAGAATCTATTAAAACATATATTAAAAATACTTTTCAAAACAAAAGAGTTTATTTTGATAAAAAATATATTAATCAAAATATTGATAATGATCTAATTTTTATTGATTTAAGTTTTAATAAAGTTAAAATTTATTTTAAATATGAACCTTTTTCAATTTATTTAATGAATATGTTTACAGAAAAATATCTAACAATAGTTTATCAAAAAGATGACAATGATCAAT
>CERD01053619.1_pt1 | contig 10325 bp, 9 predicted proteins | sample 530931 | NCBI WGS metagenome assembly CERD01 (sample SAMEA2621101, study PRJEB7988) | marine metagenome | isolation source: saline water (ENVO:00002010), including
CACCAGTGCGCTGACCAGTGAAGTCATCGGCGACGGCAAGAAGGTTATCGGCCTGACCTACAAGGATCGCAACTCCAGTGAATTCCATGAGCTGGAACTGGAAGGCATCTTCGTGCAGATCGGCCTGTTGCCCAACTCCGATTGGCTGAAAGGTACGGTAGAGCTGACCTCACGCGGCGAGATCATTGTCGATGCGCGCGGCGAGACATCGCTGCCGGGCATCTTCGCCGCAGGTGATGTCACCACGGTGCCATACAAGCAGATCGTCATCGCCGTTGGCGAAGGCGCGAAAGCCTCGCTGAGTGCCTTCGATCATCTGATTCGCAGTTCAGTCGAAGACTGAGCGTCCGGGTAGAAAAGTAAGGGGGGGCAGGCTTAGGTCTGCTCCCCTTTTTTGTTTGTGGCTGCGGACGGTCGAGATGAGTCCGCGACCGACTCGAAGGATAGATAGCCGATATCCAAGGTCTACTTCATTACACCGGATCCGCTTTGGCTCGGGTGATAACGAGCGAAACGGGCGGCTTTTGACCGCTCGCCGTGCATGTACCAGCAGTCCATGGAGCGAGCCCTCAGATGATCAATGCGGATGCGCCGCACATGCCCCGCGGGGCAGTAGTGACTCTGGCCAACAGAGCCAGAGATCCCAAACATGAAAAGGCCGTGCACGAGCATCTGGCCAAGCGTCTTGCCGCAGTTAAGGGCCTGACCTTTCTAGGTGAGTACGACCAGGCCATCGAGTATTCGCACCCACTGTATTTCGTGCCTTCGGGCACCATCATTGGTACCGATGCAGCCCGTGAACTGGGCCTTGATGATGAGGAAGACCTGTTCGGTGGCGTGGTGCCTCAGGGGTTCATAGAAACCAAGGCCATCACACATCCGCTTGTGCGGCCCGATGCGGATGCACCGAGGGGCTGGTCCCGTGACTTCGCGGCTCGTGTCAGCGGCAGCGTGCTGCCTGGCTATAGCGTCTTTTCACTCGACGATGCTCGCGAAGCTGGGCGACGGTTGCTGCACGAAGGTTCGTTGAGGCTCAAGCCGGTGCGGGCCACTGGCGGGCGAGGGCAGGAACGAATCAATACCGAGCAGCAGCTGGATGATGCTCTGGAACACGTTGATGCCAAGGAGATGGCCCAGTATGGGCTGGTGCTCGAGGCCAATCTGGAGCATGTAACGACGTTCAGCGTTGGGCAGATCCGGGTGGCGGGAAGAACACTCAGCTACTACGGCACCCAGCGGCTGACGCCTGACAACTCTGGCGAGACGGTCTACGGCGGATCGGATCTGGTCGTCTCGGACGGTGATTTTGAGGCGTTGCTGAAGCTCGATTTGCCGGAGAAGGCTCGACTGGCCGTGATGCAAGCGCAGGTCTATGACGATGCCGCGTCGGCGTGCTTCCGTGGTTTCTTCGCGTCCCGTCGTAACTACGATATTGCGCAGGGCGTTGATGGCCGTGGTCGTGCTTGCTCCGGTGTGCTGGAGCAGTCCTGGCGAATCGGGGGCGCAAGTGGTGCTGAAATCGCTGCGCTTGAAACATTCATCAAGGGCGAGCGCGGAGCAGTACGGGCGTCCACCGTAGAGGTCTATGGTGAGTCGCAGGCCGTTCCGCCTGGGGCGACCGTCCTGTTCCGCGACGAAGACGCCGACGTAGGTTTCATTACCAAATACGTAGTGGTGGAGGATTATGGCAACTCAGAGTGAATGCGTAGACATCCTGGTTGATGATGAGCATATCGCCGGTACGTTCCTCTCACCGCCCACCAAGCTACCCGGCGTCCTGTTTGTGCATGGCTGGGGAGGCAGCCAGGAGCGTGACCTGACGCGTGCTCGCGGCATCGCTGGACTGGGCTGCATCTGCTTGTCTTTCGACCTGCGCGGGCATGCCTTGACGCTGGCCCAACAGCAGACCGTCACTCGGGAGCAGAATCTGAATGATTTGCTGGCCGCCTACGATCTGCTGGCGCAGCATCCTCATATTGATCCGTCCGCCATCGCTGTGGTGGGAACCAGCTATGGCGGCTACCTGGCGGCGTTGCTGACAACTATGCGGCCGGTGAAGTGGCTGGCTATGCGGGTTCCGGCGCTGTACGGCGACGATGACTGGATGGTGCCCAAGCGTCAGTTAAATCGCGATCTGCTCAATCAGCTGCGCGGCAGACGGGTCGTGCCTGAAGAGAATCGTGCACTGGCGGCTTGTGCCGCGTTCCGCGGCGACGTGCTCATCGTCGAGTCCGAGCACGACCATCTGGTCCCGCACAGCACCATCATGAGTTATCGCGCCGCCTTCCATCAGACGCACTCGCTGACGCACCGGATCATTCTCGGCGCTGATCATGCGCTGACAAGCGACTGCTGCCAGAAGGCCTATACCGACATCCTTGTCAATTGGGCGACCGAGATGGTGGTCGGGGCTCGACTCGATCAGCAGGAAGGTCTGGCCGCCGCCAACCGGAACTAGCCTGGCGGCGACGGTGGCTGAATGGGGCCGACGAACCGGCTCCAGCGGCGATCCAGCACCTGCTGTTTGAGCACCTCGATGACGTCCACCAACAGCTCTTCGAGCGCCAGGTCGGTGTTTTCGTCCTGGTAAACCCAGGCCTCGAAAAACTCGTCCGCCAGGTTGCGCGCAAGTCGTCGGAATTGCGGGCTCTGGAGTCCTTCAGCAGCGCCTTGAAGGAGTTGTGCTGCAATGTCGGCGAGCGCTTCATCCAAGGTATCGGCGACCCGTCCCCCCATGGGCAGACGACGCAACCGGATCACCTCAGGATTGTTCAGCAGCGCCTGGTGGATCAGTCCGCCCACATAACCTTCGATGGCGCCGCGATTATCCCGGTAACCGCTCTCCAGCATGCTGTGCATGCGGCGTGAAAGGTCGTTGAGCAGGCGCTCTTTGCGCGGCCTGACCACTTCCTGCAGCAGGCGCCGTGAAAGGTCGTCACTGGCTCCGATCTCCTGTTGCATGCGGCTGAACAGGCGAACCATGACGCGATCGGACAGCTCCTCGAGCAACAGCAGGTAGTAGCGATTGAGCAGGCCAAACACCGCCCAGCGACGCATGTCGATCAGACCCAGCCGTTGCAGGCGAATCAGCAGACTGCCGACGCGCAGCACCCGCAACCAGCGGAAGCCGCTCAACGGAATGCAGCCGAGCACGTCATACCAGTGAGCGAAGGGGTAGTAGTACCAGCGGGCGTAGCGGCGCTCGAACAGCGCAACGGTCCAGCCCAGCAGCACGTCGAAGATGAAGATCGCGACGAAGGCGAGGTCGATGTGCTGGAAGTTCTGGTGAATCAGCGTGTCGTAGCGTTGATGCAGGACAGGCGCCCATTCGGCCAGTGCATCGTTGATCGGCTGCAAGATGAACAGGCTATCGAACAGGATCAAGCCAAGGTTGATGCACACCAGCAAGACGATCAGGAATTCCCACGCCGCATGCATCCCGTCGATGATGCGCTCGCGCCGCCGCGTTGGCTCAGGCATCTGCATTGGCGGGTGCGTCGGCAGCATGCCAGAGGATTTCCGGGCAACCCTGACGCCGAGCGATCAGCCGGGCCACCACGAAAAAGAGATCGGAAAGTCGGTTGAGATAAGCCAGACCAACTGCGCGCAGCGGCTCGATCGCATTGAGCTGCTGGCAACGGCGCTCGCTGGTACGTGCCATGCTCCGGCACAGATGGGCCAGGGCAATCAGGCGTGAGCCACCCGGCATGATGAAATCTTCCAGCGGGCCTAGCTCTTGATTCCAGTGGTCGATTGCAGCTTCCAGACGCTCCACCTCGACCTCCGTCAAGGCCTGATACTCGGGCATCGCCAGCTCGCCACCCAGGTCGAACAGGCGATGCTGGCATGGGCTCAATACTTCAATCAGCTCGGCCAGTTGTGGCCAGCGGGCCTGGCCTTCGGCGAGCTCTGCCAATAACAGGCCCAGTTGGCTATTGAGCGTGTCGATTTCGCCCATCGCCTCGATTCGCGGGTGATCCTTGGGCACTCGGCGGCCGTCGGCCAGGCCGGTTTCTCCGGCATCACCGGTGCGGGTATAGATCTTCGAGAGTCGGTTGCCCATCTGGATTCCTTTGGTTCAGCTGTTGGTGGGTTCACTAGGCGAGACCAGCGGCAGGCGCAGGGTAAAGCAGGTGCCCTGGTCCGGCCTGGATTGCACTTCCATCTGACCCTTGTGATTGTTGGTGATGATGAAATACGAAACGGAAAGCCCCAGCCCGGTTCCCTGACCCACCTCTTTGGTGGTGAAAAACGGCTCGAAGATCCGCTTGCGGATGTGTTCCGGAATGCCGCCGCCATTGTCTTCGACCTGGATTTCAGCCCAGGGTGGATTCAGGCGTGTGCGCAAAGTGATCTGCCCGCGGACTCGCTCGGGTTTTTGGTGGATGGCCTGCGCCGCGTTTTTCAGCAGATTCAGCAATACCTGCTCCAGCTCGTTACCGATGCAGGGCACTCGGTCAATCTGCGGGTCGAAATCACGGACAATTTCGATAGCACGGAAATCGAAGCCTTCGATCAGCGCGAAGTCATTACCGGCGATTTCCAGTGCCTGGTCGATCAGCACCCCCAGCTGACATTCGGCCAGCTGGCGGTTGCTGAGCCGGGTAAAGCTGAGCATATGGCTGACGATCTTGGCTGCACGTGAGCCTGCCTGTTGAATGCCATCGAGCAGCTGGGGTATTTCGCGTCGTTGCAGGTACTGGTTCACTGCCTCCAGCAAAACACCGGTTTCGTCGGCAGCTTCTCGGTTGCGCTCCAGGTCGGGGGAGAGGCGTCGGCGGATGTTCTGTGCATTGTGCAGGATGGCCCCGAGCGGGTTGTTGATCTCGTGCGCCATCCCCGCGGCGAGGCTGCCGACCGAGAGCATCTTCTCCGACTGCACCATGATCTCTTCCATATTGATCCGCTCGGTAATGTCGTCGATGCGGATTACCACGCCGCGCCCGCCACCCCCCATCAAGGGATACAGCGTCAAGGCGTAGTGCCGAGGCTCGTCATTGAACGCCCAGGTGACCCGTTCAATCTTTTCGACCTGATGATGTTCGGATGTTCGGCGGATCTGAGTGAGGAATGGGCGCAGCGGCTCGAAGGCGATGAACACCGGTTGGTTCAGGGCGTCGTCAATTGACGTTCCGGATAGCGCACTGGCCTGTTGATTCCACTGAGTCACGTAGAGCTGCTCGTCGAGGGCGATAAGCACCGAAGGCATCGAGTCGATGATGCTGTTCAGGTAGTTCTGGAAGCCGGTGAGTTTCTTTTCGATCTTGCTGCGAACCTGTACTTCCAATTCCAGTTTGCGGTTGGAATGGCGGGTTTCCTCCGCCAGGCCCTGGGCGTGATCAAAGGCTTCCTGGGCCTCGTCGCGGGCGCGTTTGAGCTGCTGCTCGCGGGCCTCCATGCGCGACAGCATGGTGTTAAAGGCATCGGCCAAATGGCCGATTTCGTCCCGGTTTTTCGGTGTTGCCCTCAGGGAGTAGTCCTCGTCTCGCGTCACCTGCCGGGACAGGGCTTCCAGGTCGCGGATCGGGCGGGTGATCAGACGGCGAATCTGTCGGGCCACCAACGCCCATAGCAGCAGGCTGGCAAGGAGGATCGCGAGGCTGGCGGTAAAGGTGCCGGTGTAGAACGCGCCTGGCAGCTCGCTGCTGGCGACCATCAACAAATGGCCAGGTGGCCCGGCGGCTTGCGGCAGCTCGATCAGCAGATTGGCGCGCATCTCGCTCTTCTGCCAATCCGGCAGGTCGCTCACCTGGTGCGGCAAGTCCAGCGGATCGCCACGATAAAGCTCAGCCAGGCGGCGTCCGGTGCGGTCATAAACAACGGCGGCCCGCAGCGGCGCATATTCGTTCAGCTTGCCTAGCAGCTCATCAGCGGCGGCTTTGGATTCCAGCGCTCGATTACTCAGTTCGGGTGTGGCGAACAGCGCACCGAGCGTATGCATCGCCTGGGGCGCGACGCTCTGGCGTGAAATCCAGTAGGCCGCGCTGATAAAGGTGAGGTTGGACACCAGCAACAAGGTAGCCAACAGCACGAGCAGGGCGATCAGCAGCTTGCGGCCGACCGGAAGATTTTCGAGGCGCTGGCGCAGGGTCATGGCAGGTACGGGCGAAGGGTGTTTCTGCAGGGTAGCGGTGGCTCAATCGTCGGGCAATCCATGACGGCGAAGGAGCGCCTGGAGCCGATCGAGCAATTCCCACAGCTCGGGTGTCGCCACCCCCTGCTGATGTGCGGCGCGACAAGCCTGGCCCAGCAGAAAGCTGACTTCAGTCCGGCGCCGGTTCTGCACGTCCTGATGCATCGATGAAAAATTCTGAGCGGTCGCCTGGATGATGCGCAGCACTTCAGCTTCGAGGCCATCGGCTGCGTCCATCTGGTCGCATGCTCGCAGCACTTCGCTGAGCTCGCAGCAGAGGTTGTGCAGCGGCTCAGGGTGATTCAATAGCTCGCCGTTGCGACAATCGTTCAGCACGCTAAGCGGGTTGATGGCGCAGTTGATCGCCAGCTTGCGCCAGAGCTTGGCCATGATGTCTTCGGACCAGCTGTATGGAATGTCTGCCAGGTTCAGTTCAGCAAGCCACGGCGGTGGTTGGCGGTTGACCGGGTCGCCGAGCCAGTTCTGCCCCCGACCGGCATGCACGATTTGAAAGCCGGCTTGGCGGTAGGCCCCTTCGGTACTGGAAATGAAGATACAGCGGCTCTCCGGCCACCGTTCCGCAATGGCCTGCTGGCTGCCCAGCCCGTTCTGCAGGAGCAGGATTTCCGAATGTTTGGTAAGTCGCGGTGCAACCTCGGCGACAGCCGCTTCCGCATCATAGGCTTTGCAGGCGACCAGCAGCCGCTCTATCGGCGTGGTGGTTTCTGGTAGCTCCGCAAGTATTGGATAGAGACGGCTCGTACCGTTCTCGAGCAGCCCAAGACCACCCGCGGCGTGATATTCGGCAAGCCGTTGTGGATTACGCAGAATCAAATGCAGCGGCACGCCAGCGCGGAACAATCGCGTAGCCCATAGCCCGCCCAGACTGCCGGCGCCGAGCACATGCCAAACTCCTGTCACAACACGGACTGCTTGTAGCGCAGGGGCACGATACGTCCCGTGGCGTATGCGTCAGGTAATAATTTTTCAGCCTGCGCAATAACCTGCTTGGGATCCACCGGCAGCGCGCTCGCATCAAGGCTGACCATGGCGATACCGGCCTTGATCGAGATAAAGCCCTCACCGGTCTTGAACGCTTTGAGGTTAAGTCCTTCGTGGAGTCGCTTGAAACTGCTTGGTGAGCAGCCGCGCAGGTCGTCGATCAGCGTCAGCACGCCGAAATGGCGATCATCCAGGCGTGTGAGCACGTCGAGCGGACGTACTAGCTGCTGGAGGCGTCGCGCGACACCGCGCAGCAGTTCCTGATGAAAGTGCTCACCGTAGCGTTCCCGTTGGCTGGGGATCTCCGGTAAGCCTATCAGCAGATAGCACAGCGCACCGCCGCGGCTCTCGACCTGGCGCAGGCTGTCGCCAAGGCGCTGATGGAGGTAACGGCTGTTTCCAAGCCCCGTGATCGGGTCGATCAGGTTGCGCTTCTCCAGGCTGGCGATGTTTTCCGTCAACAGGCGGTTTTCCCGCATCAGCCGCTGCAGTGAGCCGCACAGTCGATCGGCGGCATACACCCGGGGCACGAGCTGGTCGTTCATCACCGACTTGCCGATAAAGTCATCCACGCCGTGATCGAAGGCCTTGCTCAGCACATCCTGGCCGTCGCGGCCGGTCAGGAGAATGATGTAGGTGTAATGATCGGACATCTCATCCTGCTGGCGGACCTGGGCAGTGAGCTCCAGGCCATCCATTTCCGGCATCAGCCAGTCGGCCAGCAGAACATTGGCAGGGCGTTGTTCGATCAGATCCAACGCCGCGCTGGCACTGTTAGCGAAACGAATGTCTTCGTATCCAGCCTTGGTCAGCGCGCGACCTATCATCACGCTGGAAAATTTGGCGTCGTCGACCACCAGGATGCTGAGTTGGGGGTTGGGCATTCAGGGACTCGGAGAAGGAGAGGGCTGTCACTGGGAAGGGAAGGGCCAGAGCAGCGCGAACAGTTATAATAATGGCGCATTTGAACCGTCAAGCTAAGCGCGCTGGGTCACACCCTTGCGCCGTTTCCAAAGGAGGAAGCCCATGCCCTCGTTCGACGTGGTGTCCGAACTGGACAAACACGAGGTAACCAATGCGGTTGATAACGCGGTCAAGGAGCTCGACCGTCGCTATGACCTGCGTGGCAAAGGCAGTTTCGAATTCAAGGAACTGACCATCAATCTGACCGCCGACGCGGATTTCCAATTGGAGCAGATGCTGGAAATCCTCAAGTTGAGCCTGGTCAAACGCAAGATCGATATCCAGTGTCTGGAGCTGAAGGATCCCTATCCGTCCGGCAAGACTGTCAAGCAGGAAGTGGTGCTGCGTGAGGGCATCGACAAGGAGCTGGCCAAGAAGATCGTCGCGTACATCAAGGAAGCCAAGCTCAAGGTGCAGGCCGCTATTCAGGGCGAGCAGGTGCGTGTGACCGGCAAGAAGCGTGACGACTTGCAGGAAGCAATCGCTCTGCTGCGCGCCAAGGACTTCGGGATGCCCCTGCAATTCAACAACTTCCGCGATTGATCATCCCGCGCACGTTTTCGTGCCACTTCCCGCATTAGCCGAGCGCCTCTAACCGGGACGCTCGGTGCCCCATGGAGACCCTTTTCAATGGATTTCAGTGTCGATTACCTGGTCGAGCTTTCCGAGGCCTGGTTGCCTGTTGTCATTCAATACGGCGCGCAAGTCACCTTGGCGCTTCTCACTTTTCTCATCGGCTGGTGGCTGATCAACAAGCTCGTCGGCAAAGTGGGTACGGTATTGAATCGCCGCCAGGTAGACGCTTCGCTGCATGGCTTCATCGAAAGCCTGGCAAGCATCATCCTCAAGGTCCTGTTGCTGATCAGTGTCGCGTCGATGATCGGCGTCGAGACCACATCCTTCATCGCCGTGATAGGTGCAGCCGGTCTCGCGATCGGTCTGGCTTTGCAGGGCAGCCTGGGCAACTTCGCCGGAGGCGTGCTGATCCTGATCTTCCGCCCCATCCGGGTTGGCGAATGGATTGAAGCTCAGGGCGTGTCCGGCACCGTGCATTCGATCCAGATCTTCCACACCGTCCTCAAGTCTGCTGACAACAAAACCATCGTGGTGCCCAACGGCAGCCTCTCGAACGGCCATATCACCAACTATTCCCGCGAGCCGCGACGTCGCGCGGACATCAATATCGGTATCGATTACAGCGCCGATATCAAGCTGGCCCGCAAGATCCTGCTGGAAATCGCCGAGGACGAGCGTGTGCTGCGCGATCCTGAACCGGTGGTTCATGTGGTCGGGCTGGCCGACAGCTCGGTGAATCTGTCGCTGCGGGTATGGGTCGCCACTGGCGACTTCTGGCCGGTGACCTTCGGCTTCACCGAATTGGTCAAGGAGCGCTTCGACGCCGCAGGGATCGGTATTCCGTTCCCGCAGCGCACCGTGCATCTGGTACAGCGCTGATCTGCGACGCTAATAAAAAAGCCGGCTGATGCCGGCTTTTTTATTAGCTGTGCTCGGTCGAGGACATCGGTTCGGCGCTGCTGGGTTGTTGGCGGCTACGCGTCCACTGCCAGACAATCAGGACCAGTGTCGGTATGCCAAGCAACGCAGTCACAAGGAAGAAGTTGCTGTAACCCAGCTGCTCAACCATGACGCCGGAGTAGCCGCCCAACAGCCTGGGCAGCAACAGCATCAATGAGCTGAGCAGGGCGTACTGGGTAGCGGAAAATTTCAGATTGGTCAGGCTCGAAAGATAAGCAACGAATGCGGTCGAGGCCAGTCCGCCGCTGAAGTTGTCGCAGGAGATCGTGACGATCAGCATGTTGAGGTTGGCGCCCATTTCCACCAGCAACATGAACATCAGGTTGGTCGCCGCCGATGCAGCGCCACCGATGAACAGGATGGGCAGGATGCTGAAGCGCACGATCAGCAGGCCGCCAAAGGCAGCGCCGAGCAATGTCATGATCAAGCCAAACAGCTTGCTGACGCTGGCGATCTGATCCTTGCTGAAGCCCTGGTCGATGTAGAACACGTTGGCCATGACCCCCATTACCGTGTCCGACATCCGATAGGTGGCGATTAGCCCTAGCAGCAACAGCGCCTGCCAGCGGTAGCGCAGGATGAAGTCGGTGATAGGCGTCAGCACTGGACCCATCAAGATTCGGCCCGGACCTGAGAGACAGCCCCAACAGATCAGCAGATACATGGTGCCGCGTGGCCAGTAGCCGCCCCA
>CERD01050423.1_pt1 | contig 10274 bp, 8 predicted proteins | sample 530931 | NCBI WGS metagenome assembly CERD01 (sample SAMEA2621101, study PRJEB7988) | marine metagenome | isolation source: saline water (ENVO:00002010), including
GGCCCCGCAGGAACGGCAAAACCTGGCGCCCGCCCGAATCTCCGAGCCACAGGTTGGGCACACCGGTTGAAGACTACTGCCGCACTCTTCGCAGAACGCGGAGCCACCGGGGTTTTCGAAGCCGCAGGACTGGCACTTCACAACAAATTCCAGACCAGGATCGAAATTGAGCAGGCCACGGCGGCCAGTTCCGGCCTCGCTCAGGGTTACGGCTTGATTGTAATGGGGCCGGAACGTGTGTCAAGTGCTCGTCTTGTATCAAGTTCGGATCATTCACATGCCACTCCCGCCCAGAGTTCAACCGTTGGGACCCGTTGGGACCCTTTGACACTCCTTTTACCCGCTTGTACACTCCCGTCGCAACTAGCTTGACTAAAAAGCCACTCGAACCGGCAGAGGATGTGTCATGCCAGCTAAGACAGGCGCCCAATACATTTCCGGGCTAAGCGAAATGTCTACGGAGGTGTGGATCCGGGGCGAGCGGATAGAAGACGTCACCACTCACCCGGCCCTGCGCAACGGCGTCCGCTCCGTGGCCGATCTGTACGACATGCAACATGATTCGGGGTTGCGGCAGGAAATGACCTATGCCTCTCCCACCAACGGTAAGCCGGTCGGATTATCATTCCTGATCCCTCGCACGGTGGAAGACTTGGAGCGGCGGCGAGCCATGATGACCCGGTGGGCCTGGTCAAGCTGCGGCATGATGGCCCGCACCCCAGATTTCCTTAACGTAGCCATCACCGCTTGGGCCGGCGGGGCGGAATATTTCGGCCAGAACCGGCCCGAGTTCAAGAAGAACGTGTTGGACTATTACGAGTTCATCCGCGAGAACGACATCACCTTGACCCACACGCTGGTCAATCTACAGAAGAGCCGCATTCCGGGGATGGCCGACAACCTGGACGAACAGGTGGCTTTAACGGTGATGCGGGAGACCGACGCCGGCATCATCGTCAAGGGCAGCCGGATGCTGGCGACCTTGGGCCCCATCACCGACGAGATTGCCGTATATCCCACCAGGAGCCACCTCTTGGGAAATGAAGCCTGGCGTCAAGCTTTCTCCTTCTCTATCCCTTGCGACACTCCGGGAGTGAAATTCATGTGCCGGGAGAGCCTGGACCAGGGCCGCTCCCACTTCGACCATCCCTTGGGTTCCCGCTTCGAGGAGATGGACGCGGTGGTCTTCTTCGATGACGTGCTGGTACCTTGGGAGCGGGTTTTCCTGCTGGGCGACGTGGATATGTGCAATAACCACAGCAACGCCACCCAGATGAACACCCACACCGGACACCAGGTAACAACCCGGTGCGTGGTGAAAGCCGAGTTCGTTCTTGGGTTGGCGGGATTGATGGTCGAAACGCTGGGATCAGATCAATTGGACCATGTTCAAGAGCGGATGGGGGAACTGGTGGTATACCTGGAGATTCTGAAAGCCTGTGTTCGGGCATCGGAGGCCGACGCCGAGCTGAACCAATGGGGGGTGATGTGCCCGTCGGCGGCGCCTCTGGTGGCTGGCCGGAACCTGTTCCCCCGGATGATGTATCCGCGCATGGCTGAGATTATTCAGATACTGGGATCCAGCAGCCTGATGGCGCTGCCCTCTGAAGCTGATTTCGAAACGGCGCTGACTCCCGAGGTGGAACGCTATCTGGCCACCGACAGCTCCTCGGCTCGGGATCGGGCCAGGCTGTTTCATCTGGCTTGGGACGTGGCCTGTAGCTCCTTCGGCGGGCGGCAGGTCCTGTACGAGCGCTTCTTCGGCGGCGACCCGGTGCGCAACTCCATCGCCCTGTCCCACAACTACGACCGAGGTCCTGCCATGGCGCGGGTCCGGGAGTTCCTGGACCGGCCGGGATGACTCACCACAGAGGACATAGAGAGCGCAGAGATTAGATTGGGATTTCCGTCAATTCTCCAAATGCTCCGTGTACTCTGTGTTCTCTGTGGTGAATACCGGCCCTGGCACAGGCTTGCTTGGATTGTTTATGCAAAAGGAATACAATAATCATCGATTTCTACCGCCATAGGTATCTTGTCGAGACGACAACAAAAGCAGATAGGGAGGATAGACCATGCCAAGCGTGAAGCGAGTAGGCCACCTGGTAATCAACGTTAGGGATCAAGAAGCGTCCACCAAGTTTTACACTGAAGTTCTGGGTTTTGAAATCTCGCTGAATCGCGAAGGTTTCGGCACCTTCCTGACTTGCGGCAAGATCCACCACGACCTGGCCCTGTTCCAGGCCGCCCCCGACGCAGCTCCGGTAACCCCCGGCGGACTTGGTCTTAACCACATGGCCCTGCAGGTTGAAGACTTTGACACTCTGACCGAGTTTTACCACCGCCTGAACGACCACGGGATCGAGCTTCGCACCACCGACCACAGCATGACCAAGAGCATCTACATCTCCGACCCGGACGGCAACGGCATCGAGCTGTTCTGCAACAGCCAGGAAGACGCCGCGGACGGCCTGGCCGTAATGAAGAGCCCCGGCCGGAAGAACCAGGAGCTAGTCTTCTCCTAAGCCTCTAGTCACGGTTAGGATGGATTTGATTGAGGGGACCAGCCGATGCTGGTCCCTTTTTGGTTGAGTTCGGTAACAGCCGTGACCATCCGAATATGCTGTGCTTTATACATCCCATGGTCAATCCGTGAAGGAAAACCGGGTAAGCTTAGTGCATTTCCGGAACCTTCGGCGGCGGACGGACCCGGCCCTTCGGCAGGCTCAGGCGAACGGTGTTTTCCCGTTCGTGGTGAGCTTGTCGAACCACCTCGCCGGGAACTCGGATAGGTCATTCGTCGTTACCCACCGTCGCCTCAAGAGTTTTCCTGTAGAATACATCTGAAAAATCAACCCGACGAAAGCCGGAGGACGTTATGGCGCACCTAGAGTTTGCTATATGGGACGGATTCGGGAAGCACGAGATGGCGCTGTCCCCCACCGCCGCCGACATCTACGACCAACACCTGAAAGAGGCCGTGATGGCCGAAGAGTTGGGTTACGAGTCCTACTACATCATCGAGCATCAGAACTCCCACGTGGGACAGATAACCGCCCCCAGCGTTTACCTTTGCGCCGTGGCCCAGCAGACCAGCAAGCTCCGCATCGGTGTCATGATCTACCAGTTGCCCTTCTACAACCCCATCCGGCTGGCGGAGGAAGTGGCTACCCTCGATCACCTTTCCCACGGCCGGGTGGAGTTCGGCACCGGTATCGGCGTGGCCGAACACGAGTTCATGCGCTGGAACCTGCCCTTTTTCGAGAGGCAGAAGATGTCTTCGGAGTCCTTGGAGATAATCGTCAAGGCTTGGACTCAAGACGAAGTGACCTATGACGGCCAATACTGGCAGTTCGACGAGGCTTTGCCGGTTCCCAAGCCCTACCAGCAGCCGTACCCGCCCATCTGGGTGGGCGCCCACAGCCCGGCCTCCTTGGAATACGCGGCCAAGAACAACTACCACGTTTCTCAGAACATCGACGTGGACACGGTGATCGCCGAGAAGTTCGACTATTTCCGCAAGGTGTGGACGGAGTGCAATCATCCCGGTCCGATGCCCCGTACCTTCCTGATGCGCGCCGTCCACGTGGCGGAGACCGACGAGATCGCCCGCCTGGAGGCGGAGCAACCCCTGCTAACTTCCCGGGCCCTGGGCAGGGAAGGCATCGCCAACACGCGCATCGGTTTCAAGGGAAACTCGGAAAGCCCCACCAACACGGAACTGGGCCGTGTTTTCCAGGGAATGACCACGTCCTACGATTTCTGGATAGACAACGGTCTGGCCCTGGTGGGCAGCCCGGAAACGGTGATCAAACAGCTCCGGAAGCAGTCCGAACTGTGCGGGTATGACATCTTTTGCGCCAACCACCGGTTCGGGACATTGCCCTTGGAGCAGTCGCTGAAGTCGATGAAGCTGTTCGGTGAAGAGGTCATCCCGGCCTTCCGATGATCCGGGCGTTGGTGGTAGACCTGGACGGCACCCTTATCAACCGGAGTGAGACAATCTCCGGCCGGGTAAAGCAAGCGGTGGAACAAGTCGCAAAGCAGATACCTGTTTCTATCGCCACCGGCCGGGAAATGGCCCACGTGATCGACTTTGCCCGTCAGCTAGCTCTGACTTCTCCCCAGATCTGCGACGGCGGAGCGATGGTCCTGGACCCAGTTACCGCCGTCACCACCTGGTGCAGCCCGCTGGAACCGGGGGACGCCGAAATACTCGTCCGCCAACTGCACGAATTGGAAGTTCCTTTCATGGCCACCTACCCCGGCGGGTCAGCCACGGACATGGGCGATCTAGTCGATTGGAACCTTATCAGAGTCTCCGCCCTGGACATCCCTGAAGAAACTGCGGGAGATCTGGCGGCCCGTTTTAATAACACCGGCGACATGCAAGCGGTGAAGGTATATCTGCCCTACAACGACCTTTGGGCGGTGGACTTTACCCGAAGGGGAGTCGACAAGGCAGCAGCCACCGCCTTGCTGGCGGACATGATTGGGGTGGACTTGGGGCAGATAGCCGCCGCCGGCGACAGCTACAATGACCTTCCCTTACTACAGGCTTGCGGTCTGGCCATCGCCATGGGAGACGCTCCCGAGGAATTGAAGGCCATCGCCCACTACATTGCCCCTTCCGCGGAGGAAGACGGTTTGGCCGTGGCTATAGAGGAGTTCATTCTGCGTCGGCTCTGAGCGCTGGGCGGTTTCTGGTAGCCTGCTACCAACCACCGTGGTTCGACAAGCTCACCACGAGGGGGAAGGCGGGGTCACCACGAACGGGAAAACGCACCCACCCAGAAGGGGAGATGGAGGGCCGCCTCGAACCCGTTTGGGGCCGGGACCTGACCTAGTTAGACGCCATATCGGGAACTGTCTCACGTTCCACGCTGTACCCGGCTCGGTTACGTCCGCATCACCGGTGAATCGGAAACGCCATGGCCACGCTGCAAGAGGTCTCTTGCGGGAGCGAATCCAGCAGCCTGAACCATGTCAAGATTCTGTGATGTTCCTCAATATGGGTCTATTGCCCGATGATGTTCAGAAGGGCTTGGCGTTTTTCCACCTTGACCGCATGCAACGCCCGCTGGATGGCCTCGGGCACCTGCGAGGGGTCTTCAACACGCTCGGCGTATCCCCCGGCCGCCTGGCAGATGAGCTCGTACTGGAAGGACTGGGAAAGGGTGCTTACCGCAAAGTCGTTGTTCCGCACCGCATAGCCATCGGCGTATCCCACTTTGGTGGCGTTTTGGACGGCGTTCCAGATGCCGTTGTTCCAAACGATGTTCAGCACCGGCAGGTTCTGCGCCTGAGACACGATATGGGTAGCCGTGCCCGAACCAAATATGTAGGAGCCGTCGCCAACGACGCATATGACGGTTTTGTCCGGAGCGGCCAGCTTGGACCCCAGGGACGCGCCCAACGCCCATCCGAGACCGGAGGAGGCTGGTGACCCGAAGAATGACCCGGGATGATTGAAATCCATCTGGGAAAGGTCCACGCCCAATTCACTGAGCACGATAGTATTTTCATCCAAAATATCTGACAAGCATCGAGAGAACCAAGCCTTGCTGATGGGAGTTTCGTTCTTGGCTTTCTCAGCCCTCTCTAGGGCGGCTTCACGCCTGCTTTTACTGGAGCTAGACAATTTATCTTTCCTGGCCTGAACCGCCCCAGAGTCCACTCCGATGGCTTTGACCGCGTTGATTAAAGCACGCAGGGTAAGTCTGGGGCTCCCAGCCAAATTGTGGTCGACATGGAAGCCCCGCACCGGGTAGTTGGAGAACAGCGGATCTTCTCCGATTCCGATGATACGGGTATCGGATGACGGTGCGGACCCAGGCGTGGCCCAGGGAACGTCAGCCTCCAGAACCACCACAACATCGGCGTCCTTGAGATTGGGACCCACGTCGCCTCCCAGGTAAAGGGGATTGCCCTTGGGGAAGTTGGCGTACAAAGCCCCTGCGTCAATCACACCCATCCCTAAAAGCTCAGCCAATTCCACAAGAGGCTGTACCGCACGGGTATCTTTCCCGGCAGCACGGGTTACCACGATGGGATTCTTGGCCTTGGCCAACAGACCGGCCGCTTGACCGATGGCTTCCGGATTTGGGACCCTATCCTCCGATTTGTTCAACCGTGGTTGGGCTTCGTAGGAGAAATTTTCCAATTCCTCGGCCAGGACTTCTCTTGGAAGACTGAGGTACACCGGACCGGCGGGTTCGGACTGGGCGATGGCCAGTGCCCGGTCTACCACTCCCTCTAGATCGGCGCCGTGGCGAAGTTCGTAGTCCCACTTTACCCACTCCCGAACCATCGACCCCTGATCGAAGGATTCCTGGGCCCAGTGGATGTTGAGGTTGCGAGATCCCTTGGCGTCTCCTTCGGCGATGGGCGTACGGCCCGCGGTGAAAAGCATGGGTATGTTGGACCGGAAGGCGTTAATCACGCCGGACATGGCGTTGGCGGTGCCGGGGGTGGTGTGCACCATCACCACCTGGGGACGGCCGGTGATCATAGTGTAACCGTGAGCCATGGCCACCGCCGTCACCTCATGGGGCACTGTTATGGGGCGGGGGAGCGGTTGCTCCTGAGTCGTTCGTTTGGCGTAGGCTTCGATGATGGGAGCAAAATCGGTCCCGCCGTTGCCAAAGAAGTATTCTATGTTTCGGGACGCCAGCAATTCCAGATAAGCCTCGGCCACGCTTCCCACTTCAACGTTTCTATTCATCACTCTCTCTTAATCCTCGGTATGGACAATACAAGTGTCCCCAGTTTACTAAAAATTCCTGCGGTGAGGGTCCGGAACCTACAAGAGGTCAAGCAGGGCCGCCGCGACCGCATCAGGACGCTGCACCGGAAGGTCGTGCCCAGCGCCCTCGACCTTCCGCCGGGCGACGAGATTGGAGAACTTCGCCTGGTCTCCCGACGGTTCGTCCGTGGGTCGTCCAAAGCCGCTGTCCACCCCTCGCAGGACGATGGACGGCACCGAGATCGTGGGGCCTTCCGCCAGCTTGCGCTCGACTTCAAGAAATCGATCCTCACCAGGTGCATTTCTATGACGGTGCCGATACGAATGTAAGGTAATCTCTACGAAGTCGGGATTATCAAAAGAGGCGGCCGACCGGTTAAAGGCCTCGTCGGTATACTTCCATCCCGGTGACCATGTTTCCCAAAGATGGCGGATTATGTCTCTTCGATTCTCTTCCAGACCCACACGCCCCTGCTCAGCGTTGAAGTACCATTGATACCACCGTTTTGCTTCATTGGCAGCGGAGGACGGCTGCTCTCTTGCGATGGTGTTTTGTATCGAATAACCGCCGATGGCTACGAGGGCCTTGACCATATGAGGTTGCAAGACAGACGTGACGCAGGCGGCGCGATTGCCCCAATCGAAACCTGCGACCGCGAATTGGCCGATTCCCAAAGCTTCCGCGAAGTCAACGAGGTCTTGGCCGATAGCGGCTTGCTCGGCCATACGAGGGGCGTCCGGATCACGAAAGCTGGTAGGGCCGTATCCCCGGAGGTAAGGCACAAGAACCCGATATCCAGCCTGGGTTAAGGTGGGCACGACCTCGTCCCAAGACCTCACGTCATAGGGAAATCCGTGCAGAAGGATGATCGGGAACCCCGAGGCGTCTCCATGATCTCCATACCCTATGTTTAGCACCGGGGTTTGGATGAACTTCACGCTGGATAAATCATTCAAAATGATTACTCCGAGCAGGATTCTTTAAAGACGGTTTCCTAGAGTATTTGAGAGGAGGCCAGGGGGCACTGGCCGTAGGGCGGACTAAGGCTCCTAACCTACCAACCGGCCAGATGGTACTCAGAGAGATCAAGTCTTGAGAAGGCCGGATTACTGACAACAAGTCACAGCTTCGGTATGCGCCTTTATCGTCGTACCATTTGTGGAGTCATCATGCCGCCGCCGGTGAAACCCCGTTCGCCCTGAGCTTGTCGAAGGGCCGGGACCTCTTTTACGATTTATCGCATGAGTCCTTAGCAGACATCCCGAAGAGCTGGAACTACTTCATCCGCATAGAGCCGCACGGACTCCAGCATATGCTCTCGGGGAACCAATCCTCCCACATTCATTTCGGCGATAACGCCGGAAAGGTGCAGGTCATCAGTCAGATCCCTCAGGCGCTCCACCACGGTTTCGGGACTGCCGTAAGCCAACCGGTCCCGCCGCAGGTCCTCGTAGGTAACCCCGGCAAGGCGCCTGCCCCGCTCCGCTCGTTCTTCCGATGCCGTTGTTCCGGCGCCGGCCGCTGACCTGGCGAAGGTCTGGGCCATTCGGCGATAGCTACGCATGGTGCTTTCTTCCGCCTGGGCGAAGGCTTCCTCGTCGGTCTTGCCTACGTAGACCGGGATACGAAGAAGCACGTCCCCTTCGCCGTCATGCCCCGCCTCTTGCCAGGCATCCCGGTACAACTTCAGATTACCAGCCAGGTCCGGACGGTCCATACCTCTAAGGCCGACAAAAATATTACGGCCCTGACCGGCCATCCTGGGGAAGGTATCTTTGGTGGTAGCCGCCACCCGGATGGGAGGGTGGGGTTTCTGATAGGGTTGGGGCAGAACGGCAACATTATCAAAGGTGTAGAACTTCCCTTGATGAGAAAAACGTTCGTTGGTCCAAGCGGCCAGAATGACCTCCAGACATTCCTCAAAGCGCTCGCGGCTTTCCTCGTAAGGGATGCCGTAGCCTTCATAGGATCTGGCAAACCCGCTACGCCCTACGCCAAAGTCGAAGCGCCCGCGGCTCACCTGGTCAACGGTGGCTACCTCTTCGGCCATGCGCACCGGGTGGTTTAAGGGCAACACACTGACAGCGATACCGACGCGCAGACGCTCGGTCCGGGCCGCGATGGCGCTGGCCATGATCAAGGGCGCGGAAACTATAGAGGGTATTCCCGCGCCGGCGGCGTCCAGCGGATTTCTAGGCGCGGCGAAATGCCGTTCCGCCAGCCAGACTCCGTCAAGACCGCCCGACTCGGCGGCGTCCACCAGTCCGAAAGCCTCTTGAAAGGCATCTTCCTGAGTCGTGCCGTAGCGATAGTCGCATTCCATGACTAAGCCGTAGTGCATAATCTCTCCCTCCGCTCCCCCAGGGGAACGGGCCCTTTTGCCGCTTTAGGGCGTTTGATCAAAATCGTTGAGGGCCTTAGGCTGAACCGCTCAGTTCCAGATGGCGGCGACCCGGTAGGCCAACTGGGTGTGGGAGTCGCGCACGTCGACGATCTCCGCCGGCCGGTCGCCCAGAATACCCAGAGCGATTACCCAGTTCAAGATCTCATGGTCTCCCGAATCCTGTATCTCCTCGGGGGTAAGTTCGGCCAACTTGCTGCCCTGGCCGGTGCGCACGAACTCCAGACTTCGCTGGTCGGCTTCTATGTCGATCTCGCGGCACTGGAACTTGTGAGCTAGGAAGCTATGGGACCAACTGGAGGAGGCCACCACGGCCACGCGTTCGCTGCGGGTGTCCAGAAACTTGCGGATGGCTTGCCCCACTTCGTAGCACCGCTTGGGCGTGGGCCGGGGCGGATAATCAGGCCCGGCTTCTTCCCCGTAGCAGTTCACGAAGAGAGGTAGCAGGGGGAATTTTCCCTCAGGGTCTAGGAACATCAATGGATTGATGATGGCGTGGGCCAGGCCCCAGTCCCATCCTTTCAGGGAACTGGAAGAAGCCATGTCCACTCCGTTACGTATCAGGTGGTTCCGCATGTCCTGGGAGAACGCCTTGGGACATCGGAAAGTGTACTTGGTCTCCGGATCAGCGTCCCAAAGATTGGTCCGGGCCGCACGGTGGAAGGGATAACCGTCCGCCTCATCCCCGGTGTAAAGGCAGAAGGGAGGGAGGTTGTCCTGCAGGAAATTCTCCGCCTGGTCGTCGCCGATAATCATGACCACGTCGGGGTTCCAGTCATGGAGTTTGTCGTGCATGATCTGGAAGGACTCCATGATTTTCTTGTGGTCGTGCCGGTCCTGACTCAGACCGTTGTCCTGCCCTAGCTCTTCCAATAGCTGAGCCGGTTTTTCATAGTTGGGAACGCGGGCGTAGATCCGCTCCCGGCCTTTATTCCACACCTCCGGAGGGGTCAGGATGATGGGCCCGTGGGAACATCCGATGCCTAATATCTCAGCCATTTCGACCTCCCGCCGTTCTGTGCCGCCGCCGGATTCTGCGCTGGTAATCTGTCTGCGGTGGCTCGTCGTATTCGACCCTGGGCGGTGTTCGCCCAGCCTCGTTGAGGTCGATTGTAGTGGCACCCGTT
>CERD01013304.1_pt1 | contig 10258 bp, 8 predicted proteins | sample 530931 | NCBI WGS metagenome assembly CERD01 (sample SAMEA2621101, study PRJEB7988) | marine metagenome | isolation source: saline water (ENVO:00002010), including
AGGGCTTTGGAGCGAACATGCGGAACGGATGCAAGATTCCGACACTGCCAGGGCATTTATCTTCTTGGCCATGGCGGTCACTACCGCCGTATTCTTGAAAGTGGGGCCGCGCTTGCTCCGCATCGGGCTACTCACGGTGAGCACTTCTATCCTGGTGATAATCACGGCCGCCTCTTTGCCGGTGAGCCTGAACGTATTGGCGGTGGTGCTGATGATCGTCGCGTCACTGGCATTCATGCTGAGCCCGGCCATGCTGGAGTCCAAGATAGAACGCCGCCAGCTCGAAGCCGAGGGGTTAGGCTAGCTTTCCGACTCCTGACATTCGCAACAGCGGCATATCCCGCCTCATACTCCATCTCTGCTCTGGACGTGACTGATTGGACGACCAACTGAACAAAGACGTGGCATCCATGCGGAAGTTGCTGGACCAGGACCTGGCGACCTCCCAACCGCGGATGCCGGAACAGCCCTTGTTGGTCGCCATGTGCGGCCTACCCGGCACTGGCAAGTCCTACTTCGCGGCTAAGTTGACCGAACAGGTCCCTTTCCTAATCTTGGAGACCGACCGGCTGCGCAAGGTGCTGGTCGAGCATCCCAAATACACGACGGGAGAGCACCGCCGGGTATTTCGCTCCTGCTACCAACTGATTCAGTACTATCTGATCAACGGCTACAGCGTGCTATTCGACGCCACGAACCTCAATGAAGAGTTCCGGACCTACCTATATGACATTGCCGAGGCCACCGGAGCGCCACTGGCGGTCGTGCACGCCACTGCCCCTCAAAATACAGTCCGGCGCAGACTGAAAGAGCGCAAAGCCGATCGGCACGCCAACACCTTTTCCGACGCCGGATGGCTGATCTACACTAGGCTGGCCCCGGTGGAGGAACTGGTCCAGCGCGACCATTACAAGCTAGACACATCCAAGGACATTGCCCCAGTTCTGGACCAGGTAGTCGAGTGGGCCAGGTCAAGCGGACAGATCAAAGTAGAATAACAAACTGGTGAAAAGCCGAAATGACCACGACAGCAAAGCCTAAGGCAGCGAAAGCCAAGAAATCCACCAAAGCCGTCAAAAGCACCGGACTGAAGATCGATGTCCAGTCGGCCGACATCATCGGCATCGACACCCCTGCCTTGGTGGTGAACCTGTTCCGTGGGGTCAAGAAGCCGGGTGGCGCAACTGGAGCCGTTGATAAAGCTCTAGGCGGGGTCATCACCCAGTTGATCGAAGATGGGGAGATCAAAGGCAGCACCGGGGAGACCACGCTGATCCACACTCTGGGCAAGATCAAGCCCAGCAGAGTGCTTGTCGCTGGGCTGGGTACCCAGGACAAATTCGACGTTCAAGTCGTGCGTCGGGTATCGGCGGAAGTGGTCCGCTTCCTGCGCCGTAAGGGGATCTCCAGCGCCGCCACCATCGCCCACGGGGCGGGTATCGGCGGTCTTGACCCCCAGTTGTCCGGCCAGGCCATCGCCGAAGGCGCACACCTGGGGCTCTACAAATTCGGCACCTACCTCACCAAGAACAGTGATTCCACCAACGAGTTCGAGCACCTGACCGTAGTGGAGTCGGACAAAACCCGAGCCAAGGCCATCGATGCCGGAATCCAGCTTGGCTCCACCGTAGCCAAAGCCTCGATCACGGCCCGAAACATGGTCAACGAACCGGCCAACCATATGACGCCATCGCGCATGGCTGAAGCCGCCCAGAAAGTGGCTTCCGACCAAGGACTCAAGATCGAGATAATGGAAAACGCCCAGATGAAAAATATGGGCATGGGCGCTTTCATGGGAGTGGCCCAAGGTACCGACGAACCGGCCAAGCTCATCGTGCTGCGCTATGATGGAGACCCAGAAAACCCGGAGAACAACCTGGGGCTCATCGGCAAGGGAATCACCTTCGACACCGGTGGAATATCCCTGAAGCCCCCCGGCGGAATGGAGGCCATGAAGGGCGATATGGCGGGTGGCGCGTCGGTCATCGCCGCCATGGAGATTATCGGCCAGACCAAGCCCAAGATTAACGTGCTGGCTGTTATCGCGGCTACGGAAAATATGCCCGGCGCGTCGGCGCAGCGGCCTGGAGACGTGGTGCGGGCCATGAACGGCAAGACCATCGAAGTGATCAACACCGACGCCGAGGGCCGTTTGGTGCTGGCCGACGCCCTGTGTTACGCCCGGGAGCAGGGCATCACTCGCCTGGTGGACGTGGCGACCCTTACGGGAGCCATGGTGACTACCCTGGGCAAGGCCTGCACCGGAGTCATGGGCAACGACGGCCAACTGGTCCAACAAACCATCGACGCCGGTAAGAAGACGGGCGAGAAATTCTGGGAATTGCCCATGTTCGACGAGTACAAAGACCTGATCAAGAGCGATGTCGCCGACATGAAGAACAGTGGCGGGCGGCAGGCGGGTTCCATCAGCGCGGCCCTATTGTTGGCCGAGTTCGTGGACGGCGCCGCCTGGGTGCACCTCGATATTGCCGGCACATCCACATCAGACAAAGCGGCTGGCTATCTGGTCAAGGGCGCGACGGGTGTGCCGGTCCGCACTCTGGCCCAGCTGGCCACGGACCTGGCCGAATCAGGCGCGCCCAAGAAGTCCCGCGGCAAAACTAAAGCCAAATAACGGAGTCGTACCTTGACCAGTTCTTATGAGACCATCGGCCGTCCCGTGGGCCGCGCCGAAGGGCCGGCGAAAGTCACCGGCCAGGCGATGTTTCCCGCGGATGTGAACCTGCCCGGCACCCTGGTGGGCAAGTGCCTGCGCAGCCCATTCCCCTACGCTAAGATCGTGTCCATCGACGCGGACTCAGTGGCCGAAGCCCGGCAGGTGCCTGGCGTCCATGCCGTGCTGACCGCCGACGATATTCCTCCGCACTTGGTGGGCCGTATGCTTCGGGATATGCCCATCCTGGCCCGGGACGTGGTCCGGTTCGCCGGACAGAAAGTGGTGGCGGTCGCTGCCGAAGACGACGATATCGCCGAAGAGGCCCTGAACCTGGTCCAGGTCGAATACGAAGAACTTGACCCCATACTGGACCCGGAGGAATCCATCATGCCCGGCGCGCCGGTCCTGCATCCGGACTTCGCTGATTATGCCGGGATACCCGATGCCGCCCAAGAACACCCCAACATCGCCGGACAGGCTTCGTGGAACCGGGGTGATGTGGAGCAGGGCTTCGCTGAAGCCGATCTGATTTTCGAGCATACCTTCCGGACCAACCACCAGCACCAAGCCTACATCGAGCCCCATGCATCGGTGGTCTTCTTGGACGACACCGGCCGGGTGCAGACCTGGGTGAACAGCAAGATGCCGTTCCAAGTTCGCCAACAGCTCTCAGACGGCATCGATATGCCCACCGACCAGATCCGTGTCAATCCCACGACTATCGGCGGAGATTTCGGTGGCAAGGGGGGGTTCATGGACACCCACTTGGGTTTCTGGCTCTCCAAGACTACCGGCCGCCCCGTGCGTATGGCCATGACCTATATCGAAGAGTTGATGGCCGGAAACCCCCGGCATCCGGCGGTGATGACCTTCAAGACCGGGGTCAAGAAAGACGGCTCCATAACCGCCCGCCAGGCACACCTGGTTTATGACAGCGGCGGTTACGCGGCCTTCAAACCCCAGCGTGGCGTGACCTACGGGTCGCGCTGCCTTGGGCCCTACAAGATTCCCCACGGGCATATCGACTCGTTTGTGGTCTACACCAACCAGGTGCCCTGCGGTAGTATGCGGGCGCCCGGTGACCCGCAATCGATATTCGCCGCCGAGGTCCAGATGGACCTGATCGCAAAAGAACTGGGCATCGACCCCGTGGAATTCCGACGGATGAACCTGGTCCAGGATGGAGATGTCTCACCTATGGGCCACCAATGGCAGAACGTCATGGGTCTGCGGACCCTGGAAGCCGCCGTGAAAGAGGCTGGATACCAGAATGCCAAGCCCCAAACACGCGGCAAGCTCACGGGCCGGGGCATGGCCCTCTGCGAGAGGCACGTTGGGGCCGGTAGTTCCACCTGCCGAATCTCCATAGACTCCGACGGAATCGTCACTCTCTACACCGCTTTGCCCGACACCGGCTCCGGATTCTACACGGTGCTGCGGCAAATTCTGGGACAGGAATTGGGCGTGGCCTACGACGAGATCAAGCTGGAGAACTGGAGCACCGACGACGTCGCCTTCGAGACCGGTGTAGGCGGCAGCCGGGTGACCCACGTCGCCGGCCAGGCGGTCTTCCGTGCCGCCCAGGAACTGAAACAGAAGCTAGCAGCCACGGCCGCAGACCTGTTCGGCTGGCCCGAGGACGACACCGGCTTCTCCCAAGGTCAGGTGACGGCGCCGAGACGGGCGCCGGTGAGCCTGGGAGATTTGGTCTCACGCTCCGGCGGACTCTTGGAGGCAGGCCACACTTACGATTCGGAGCGTGACGAAGACATCACGGTGTTCTGTGTCCAGATCGCCGAGGTGGACATCGATGTGGAAACGGGGCAGGTGCAACTGACCAGATTCACTTCCGCCCACGACGTGGGGACGATCCTGAATCCGCTGGGACACCAGGGCCAGATCGACGGCACAGTGATGCAGGGCATTGGCTACGCACTCACAGAAGACCTGCAATATGACGACGGCCACGTTACCACTCTTTCAATGGGCGAATACAAGATACCGACCATGCCCGACATGCCGGAACTTCGGACCGTGCTGGTTAAGAGTGAAAGCGGTGGCCCTTCGCCCTACGGCGGCAAGGCCATCGGCGAACAGGGAATCAGTTCCGTAGCCCCGGCGATCGTCAACGCAATATTCGACGCTACGGGAATCTCAATCACGGAGATACCCGTGAGCTCGGAGAAACTGTTGCGGGCAATGCGGGGTGTATCCAAGTGACGGAATGCTGCCTAACCCGTGGTGTATAATTTCCTGTAATATCGACCGGACTCCCCAAACAGTTACGGAGGGAAACAATCATGGCAAGAATCGAATCTCTGGGACACGTTGGGATCTATGCCGAAGACCTGATGAAGATGCGGGACTTCTACAGCCGAGTGCTGGGTCTGACTATCTCCGATGAAGATCTGGAAGAGCGAGGGATGACCTTCTTCACCGCCGACAAAGAACGCGAGCACCATGAGTTCGTGCTGATGAAGGGCCGGGTCACCCGCGATGACGCCAAGGTCATTCAGCAGATCTCCTTCATCGTTCCCAGTCTGGACGATCTGCGGGAGTTCAAGACACGCCTAGAGGCGGAACCCGACGTGAAGATCGAGCGCATCGTCAGCCACGGCATCGCCTTCGGCATGTACTTCACCGACCCGGAAGGCAACATCATCGAACTGTACGTCCGGACTCCCTACAAGGTACCTCAGCCGTTAGGAGACGCCATCGACATCATGGCCTCCACTGACGAAGAACTGGAAGCGATCGCAAAGGCCCGCATCCCAGCATAGTATTTCGTTCGGACATCCTTATACTCCAGTGGAAAGGCCGAAAGGTGTGCCGCTCTCGTAGAAACTAGCGAGCCTGCCTCTCGGTCTTTTCCTTTAGAATCTCACCTAGAAGAACCATGACCAGCCCCCAAACAGCACGCTACGAAGACCTGCCCCGCAGCTACCACATCTTCAAGTGGCGGATACTGCTGGCATTTGCCGGCTTCTATTTGTTCCTCTACCTAGGCCGGTTCAACTTCTGGCCCGTGGCCCCCTTGGTCAAAGAGGACCTGGCGCTTAGCAACTTTGAGATCGGGCTGGTAAATGCCCTGCTTCTTTGGGGTTTCGGCATTGGCGATCTGGTCCACGGACGGCTGGCGGAGACCTATGGACTGCGCCTGTGGGTGATGATTGGCGCCATCCTCACGACCGTATTCAACATCATCACCAGTTTCGCGACCTCCGCGGTGACAATGGCCATTCCTTGGGGCATCGCCGGGTTTGTGAACGCGGCCTGCTGGGCCCCTGGCATCAGCATGGTCTCTCAATGGTGGCCTAGAAAGAACCGGGGTCTCGCCCTGGGCATCGTGGGCACCGCCGCCGGAGGCGCCATGGTGATGATGTGGTGGATCTCTGGCTATGTGGGCGCGGAATGGGGCTGGCGGGCGTCTTTCCGTTATCCACCGATGATAATCGCCGCGCTGGGCATCGCATTTTATTTCATCGCTCGAGACCGGCCGACCGACGTGGACCTGCCTGAATATGTGGAGGATGACGAGGTTTCAGCCGCTCCAGAGGCCATCGATCCGGAGCGTCTCAAAGGCTTTGGTCCCTACAAAGTATTGATGGGCAACTCCAGATTCGTTTTGGCCTGCCATGTCAAAGGCCTGGAGAACGTGGTCCGCTACGGCCTGACCACCTGGGTGCCGATCTATTACTTCGAAGAGGGCGGGTTGTCCATCGAGTCAACCATACTGCTCACCATCCTGCTGCCCTTGGGATACCTGATCGCTCCTCCGGTCTCAGGAATCATCTCGGACCGCTTCCTGGGCAGTCGCCGCCGGCCAATGGTCATCTTCTCGTGCGCCGCCAGCGCCATCGTGCTGGTGAGCATCGCCCTCGCCCCGCCCGTCAACGTGACTCTGGGTGCCGTCCTGCTGCTGATCGGGGGGTTGTCAATGGGCATGTCTCCCATGTCCACCGTGGCCGTCGACATCGCCGGGCGCCACATGTCCGGGACGTCATCCGGCTTGCTGGACGCTCACGGTTATGCTTACGCCGGGGCCCAGGCCCTCATCTTTGCCGCCGTGTTGGACATGGCCGGCAGTCCCTGGCCCATCGTGTTTTTGGCCATGGCCGTCACCAGGGTTGTCTCAGGATTAATGATCTCCCGCGTTAAGGTCTGACGAATCCCACAGAATCCAAGAGATACACGACATGAGAACAGCGATGAGACGGTTCGTAGTAGTGGCGGTGAGACGGGCTTTCTTGGCTGTAGTCGTGATTGGGTCTCTTCTTACGATATTCATCGCGGCGACGCCCCAAGGCAAGGCTGGATTCAGGGCGGCCCTGTTCGTTCCCCAAGTATTGGAGGTTCCCTTCAAACCCCAGCCCTGGCTCGCCAGCGATCCGGTCCGGCACGAAGTGACCTACCCTCAAGAGATCGGGACAGGCGTGGCCGATGTCTACCGCATTCCTGACGGCGAACCCAGGGCCGCTGTCCTATTGTTTTTGGGAGCCAACGCTGCAGGACGCGACGACGAAGACGTGGTAAATCTAGGCAATGCTCTGGCCCGCGGTGGTTTTGCTGTCATGTTTCATTGGTCACCGACCATGGCCCTGCAGCACAACATCGACTCGGTCGAGATAGACAACCTGGTCCGGGCATTCCAATTTCTCGAACAACAAGATTGGGTAGACTCGAAACGGGTTGGAATCGGCGGGTTTTGCGTAGGCGCTTCTTTCTCCTTAGTAGCGGCCGCGGACCCTCGAATCAGCGACAGAGTGAGGTTCGTAAATGCCTTCGGACCCTATTTCGACGCTGAGGACCTTCTACTCCAAGTTGTCACTCGGTCCCGTTTGTACCAAGGAGTCCGCACTCCTTGGCAACCCGACTCTCTGACCCTTGAAGTTTTCGCCAACGAGCTTATTGAGACTGTCGACGATATGGCGGACATAGACCTTCTGACCAAGAAATACTTGACGGGTGAGTTACGTGATGGGAGGCCCGCAACGTCCGCCGGCCAGACCGTAGACAGGCTTCTGGAGGGAGTCTCACTGGGAGAGGCCGCTGGATTATATGCGACATTGCCTGAAGAATTCAGAGAAGCCATGGACCAAATCTCCCCCAGCCGGTATGTGGACGACATTAAGGCCGAGTTGCTTGTCCTCCACGCTCGGGACGATGAACTTGTGCCATCGGCCGAGTCTCGAAGGCTATCTGAGGCCATGGCAGACCGGGGCGACGTACGGTATACCGAGCTTCTTTCCTTCGACCACGTTAGGCCCGCCGGCGGCACAGGTACGTGGCAGCTTTTCAAAGAGGGGTTCAAGCTCTACCGCCACATGTACGGCGTGATGCGCGCCGGGACCTGATGTTTTTAGACGGTGTCCTCGTCCCGCCCCACCTCCGGCTTATTGCCAATAGGCGTCTTGACAACCTTTTAGCTAGTGCTAGAATCAATAATCGCAAACGATTGCAATAACTTTTGTTCGCACCAATAGGTTGGGCAGCTATGATCAAGCATGAAAAAGCCATTGAAACCCTGCGTCACAAAGGACACAGGCTGACGCCGCAAAGGCTGATAGTCCTTTCTACTATTGCATCGGGAGAGGGCGCTTCGGGCGACGGGCACATGGGGGTGGACGAGGTCTTCCAGACCGCCAAGAAAGCCTATCCCTACATGGACATCGCCACCGTCTACCGGACGCTGCACCTGTTCAAAGATCTTGGGGTGGTGACTGAAGTAGCGATTGGCGACCGGCTGCATTTTGAGCTCACCGACCCCAACGGACACCACCACCATATGGTCTGCCGGGCCTGCAACGGCGCGTTTAACCTGAGCCCCCACTACCTGGCGGAGTTCCGCGACACTCTGAACAAGGAATTCGGCTTTGAACCGGACCTGGAGCACTTCGCCGTAAGCGGCGTCTGCGCCAAGTGCCAAGAAGCGGAACCAAAAGCGAGCGGGGACCGGGCCTAAATGCACGATGTTTTCCCTGGATCAAGAATTTTGGTTCTGCTCTTCGTTGCTCTGGCCATCGTCGCCTGCGGGGGAGGATCAGATGAATCATCGCAAAACGATGACCAGCAAGATCATCGACTGAGAGTTGTGACTACAGTGTCGCCGATCACCAGCATTGTCGAAAACATCGGCGGCAGGCGGATCCGCCTGGAGGGCGTGGTCCCCGAGGGCGTAAATTCCCATACATTTGAGCCGACCCCGTCCATGGCGAAGCTGATGGCCGATGCCGACCTGATAATCATCAACGGGCTGTTCCTGGAGGAGCCGACCCTCGCCCTAGCTGAAGCCAACAAAAAGGCCGAAGCCGTGATACTTTCTTTGGGCGACCAGTCGGTCACCCCCGATGAATGGCAGTTCGATTTCACCTTTCCGGAGTCGGCCGGCCATCCCAACCCCCACCTTTGGCCGGACCCGAACCTGGGTCTGCGCTACTCCGAGCTGGTGCATGACCAATTGGCGGCCATGGACCCGGACAACGCCACGTATTACGCCGGTAATCTGGAACGGTTCCGCAGCTTGGTCTCACAGATGGACCAGGCCATCAGAGTCGCGGTGGCCACTGTCCCTGAGGAGAACCGCAAGTTGCTGACCTACCACGACTCTTGGGCCTATTTCGCCAAGCAGTATGGCATGGAAGTCATCGGAGCCGTCCAGCCGTCAAACTTCTCCCAGCCTTCAGTTAGAGAGGTCGCCGAGCTGATTGACCAGGTAAGAGAACTGGGACTGCCGGCCGTTTTCGGCTCCAGAGTGTTCTCCAGTGACGTGCTGGAGGCTATCGCCGGCGAAGCCGACGCCCAGTTCATAGACGAACTGGCCGATGACGATCTGCCCGGCAAGCCCGGCGACCTCCAGCACACCTATCTAGGATTGATGCAACAGAACTTGGCGGCAATGATTCCGGCACTAGGCGGTGATGCCGCCGCAGTGGCCGCACTGGATACCGGGAACGTGTTCAATGGGGACAGCGGGGCCGTTTACCCGCAATAAGAGGGAGTAAATCATCTATCTACACCCACGATTATTAGCCCTGGCCAACATCACCACCATTAGTAAACGGCAAACATCAATAACTATGCGGACTTCTACGTCTGCTTAAAGGACATAAACAAGGAAAACCATGCTACACCCCATGCCCCATCAGTCCGGGCCCGGAGAGCCCATTGTGGAGATCAAATCAGTGACCTGCGGCTACGAGAAGCAGCGGGTTCTGACCGATGTTAGCCTGCATATCATGCCCGGCGACTTCGTGGGCCTGCTGGGCCCCAGTGGCTCGGGCAAGACCACGCTATTGCGGACCGTCCTTGGCGCGGTGGATATCTATGAAGGAGAGGTGTTGGTCAATGGCGTTGCCACCTCTCAGAAGCGGCCCAGGGTCGGCTACGTGCCCCAATTGGAGACCATCGACTGGAATTTCCCGGTCACCGTGCAAGAAGTGGTGATGATGGGGCGCACCATGGAGAACCGGCTCTTCCCCTGGTACCGGAAAGAAGAGAAGGAGCTGGCCGCCGAGATGATGGACCGCCTGGGCATATTGGGGCTGGCCAACCGGCACATAAGAGAGTTGTCCGGTGGGCAGC
>CERD01118475.1_pt1 | contig 10187 bp, 11 predicted proteins | sample 530931 | NCBI WGS metagenome assembly CERD01 (sample SAMEA2621101, study PRJEB7988) | marine metagenome | isolation source: saline water (ENVO:00002010), including
GGCAGGATTCGAACCTGCGACCCACGGCTTAGAAGGCCGTTGCTCGTATCGCCCGCTATGCAAAGTTACTAAGAGTTACCAACTCCGTAACGATGGAGTGCATTATAGGGGGGCAAATTTTAAATGCAACCATTTTTGATAAAAAAGATTTGTGTGTATCCCCCCCAACAAAGGTGTTACCATTCTCCGCAGTTCAAAAATCATACTACCAATATGAATTACCCACATCCCCAAAATCACGTAATCGTAAAACAGAGAATAAGCATGGCAAACAATGTTGCCGTAATTCCCGTTTTATACTTACTGGTTAACGGTAAGGTTAAACGAGTTGAATCGCTGGTCGATTACTTCCTTGATAATCTTGGTAGATCTGAACAGTGGATGAGATATAGGGCGAGAGCCTTAGGTTATTTTTACGATTACTGTTCTTCTTTGCAGACTGGTTCAACCTCAAGAAGCCACCCTTTGTTCCATAAGAGACTCGTCAGAGGATTTCTCATATCAATGCTGACTGGAACTGTAAATGCAAAGACAGGATTAGATAAACTTCAGCTTTACTGGCCGTCTACAGGAATCGACATCGTAAAGAGAATCTGTAGTTCTTTGAATGATATTGTAGATTACTGTCAGGCTAATGGCCTAGTTGAAAACAATCTGCTCAAAACCAGTGGTTACGCTATTCCCACCTCAGAACAGACAGCCCTATCCTTTTTATATGTTGCAAGCAGAATTAAGGCCAAGTCGTTTTTAAGCCACATTATTAATGTAGATAGCCTTGCTAGGAAAATCAGCCAGGGTAAAGGTAGAGAATTTAATCTTCACCAATCCAAGATATCGTACGATCTTGCTCCTAAGAGGTTTCCCGAGGATCTAATAGGCCCGTTATTTAAATATGGATTTGTAAAAAATGAAAACGGTCAGACGTTAGAAGAGAGGGAAGATATTCCGGCGAAAATGTGTTGCCTGTTATGGATATTTGGTGGCCTTAGAAAGTCAGAGCCTCTTCATTTATGGGTAAATGATATCGTTCATGTTGACGGCTATGGGTTGAAAGTAATTCAACGGCATCCCTCTGATTCGAAGACTCATATCATCGGTGAGAATATGACCAGGCAGGAGTACCTAAAGAGGATTGGACGCTTGCCAAGAAATCAGGAGTCATCAAAATCTCAGAGAGCTAGCTGGAAAAACCTAGCCTTAGATAGAAGCGGACAGGCCTATGTATATTTCTTACATTCTAATGCAGAAAAATTGTTTATTGAAATGTACAACTACTACTTAACTAAAGTAAGACCAAATAAGATCGCTGAACTTAAGCGGCAAGGAAAGCCTGAGCACCCTTTTTTATTTGTTTCCTCCGGTGTGGATAGAAATTCAGGCAAAAGCTATGTTGGTGAACCTCTAAGCGTCAAGTCACTTGACGAATCATTCAGCTCAGCTCTCGACAGAGTAGAAGTTAAGTTAGGAATTAAAATTCCGCGGGGGCGAGAGAATAACACAAACCCACATGCGGGACGTCATTTTTATATAGGATCACTAAAGGATGCTGGAGTCGATCCCAAAGTCGTTCAGAGAACTGTAAAACACGGGAATGTTACGTCTCAAGATGCGTATGATGCACCGACAGAAGAGCGCATACAGTCAGTTATGAATAATGCGAAAATAAAAATAGAAAGCAAGGATACTTTTTATGACTATAAATAATGATGAAAGAAGTCGTGCATTCATAGATACTTTTATAAAACCTCAACCAATCAGTATAAAACCTGGAATTTTAGTCAAAGAAGCAATCCAATATTATGATCTACTTAAAACGTATGGAAGGTCTAAATCAACTGGAGCACAACAATCAATTCATAACTCTATTGTAAGAGTTTTATTCGCCTTGGAAAAGTATACTAATGCTACTAGCTTGAAAGGGATTGATATAACTAAATTTAGAAGCTCACTTGACCTTATAAAAGAACCGCATAAAAAGTATAATGACGATATCGCAGAAAGGTATCAGACAGGGTTTAGGAAAGTTGCTGCAATATTAGATCATGTCCATGGTTCTAAAGATTTTATTAAGTACGCCAAGGTACATCGAACAGGAAGCACAGAAGATACATTCAAAGAACTGATAAATTCTTCACGTGATAAGGAATCAATGAAGAAATGGGTTGAGTTAGCAATTGAATATATCGACCAAACCCAAATAAAAAAAACCTCGAACTTAAGACGTTACATATGTAACTTCCTGCGTTTTTTAAATTTTCATTATAATGTGTGCCCACAACCTTTTTTATATCTCTCAAAGCCGAGACATGAACAGTTTTTAGTTAATTACAAGAAATTCAACAATAAATATAAGAAAGAGTTGTCTCACTTATTTAGATTTTCTGAATATATTATTGATAACTACATGACAGAAAATGAAGAAGGAGAGCGAGTTGTTATTGGATATCCGATTGTGTCCGATAGACAAGTATTTAAAGATGGAGGTTACGAACCCAGTGCTAAAGACCAGAGCAACAAGCTCTTAATACCGTCATCCTTGCTCTTCCTTATGAGAGAAATCATTACTGACAATGATTTCGCGTTTCCTAAATCACTTAATAGTCACTACTTTGAACATACCGATGATGATGGAAAGATAGAGAAAGTCTTTAGCCCAGTTGCATCTTATCTTTTTTTGACAATGTTAGAAATTCCAATTAGAAAGTTCCAATCTCAAATGCTGGATTCAGGTGAGGGAGATTTAGTAGAGTTCACACGTGGCGAATGGGTGCCTTGTTCTTCTAAGCATTCGGGCTACTGGAAGAAGAAAGGTGCAGCGGTAGTCAATAGAGGAGTTTTACGTGCTCTGAGTGGCTGTAAAGGTGCCGGATTCTATATAAACACTAATAAAACACAGGATATAAAAGTTGGATTTGGTGAGCATTCGGGTTATGTGATTCCATGGAATAATCAGGTACTTATCTCCTATCTACAAAAGTTGCGGGCATTCCAAGAAAAATACAACCCAGTGGACGCCCCTCTCGCTTACCGAGATATCAGTCGCTCTTTTATATTGAACGACGGTAGACCATCAAAAGCTGTGCTTGATCAAATACCGGATAGATTTTACCTATTCAGAAATCCTGCTTCCGACGACCCCGAGTCTCCAATATCATCGAATGTGCTAAATAGGTTTTTTCTAGAAATCTTACAAGAAGCCGAAAGGATACTTAAGGAGCGCGGGGAAGATATAAAGATAATCACCAAGGTTAATGAGAAAACAGGTCAACCAGAAAAAGCAATATACACACCTCATGGACTTAGGGTTGCTGGTCTAACTTCAATGGCAGAAAGCGGTGTCCCTATTGAAGTTCTTAGTAAAATTATAGCTGGTCATGCTTCAATTTTGATGACACTTCACTACGTAATTTACTCAGACAGAAAAATTTCTGAAGTGTTAACATCTGCAAGGAAGGATATAGAAACTCAAGCCAAACAGGGCTTGCGGGATTGGTTAAAGGAAACCTCTTTCGAATCAGCAAAGGAATATTTAATTGCTAACAATGATGACGCCATTACGCAACTGTTAGCTAATGTTGATGCAGCCTTCATGAGTTCTAATTCATATGGAATATGCCCCTACGCTGGAACAAGATGTAATGACGGTGGTGAAATAATCAAAAAAGCTACGAAGACTACTAAGGCGAAACATGGCCCTGTCCGTGGTGGTAAAAATAACTGCGTGATGTGTCGTCACTTTGTAACAGGAAAAGAGTACGCTATTGAGCTGTGGCTCCACACAAACAAGTTGTTCGAAGGAATAAATCACTTAGCTGTTGAGATTGACAATCTAAATGATAAAAAGAAATCACTAACAAAGAAACGATATGATTTCATAAAAAAGCAACAAGCAAACCTTATCCCAGTTACACTGGTTGAAGAAATCAAAAATTTAGAGTTTGTTATAGAAGAGAAATCAGAATTGCTTGACGACACTATAAACAGTGCTCACGCTTCTTACAATATTTACACAGGTATAAAGAAGTTATTCACTACTAATAAATTGGAAGACAATTTTAAATACGAGACTGAAGACTCTCTAACTCCTGATATTAATCATTCCGAGCCAAATTGTGTCGAGACAAGCAAGTTTGCTTCCCAACACTTACTTGTTTCTGCATCACGACTTTACCCACAATTTAGTGATTCAAGGATAGAGCTAGAACGTAACCTGTTTGTAGATCAGATTTATGCTAACGCAGGAATGACCCCAATAAGCCTTGCTCCAATGACATCCGAAGAGAAAAAGGCAGCTATTGATGCGGCATCTGACTATTTGCTTGATAAGCTTTCCGAGAAGGAATTAAAAAACCTCCATTCGGGAAGTATTAGATTAGAAGACCTCAAGTTGAGTCCAGAAGAACTTGTAGCCTCTTCTAAAAGTAATAGATTGACTGGGGATACGAACAAATGAATGCCAGTATTAGTAAGCAAAAAGTTGATGCTGTATTTGCAGAACTTCTAAACAACGTGAAGACTGCTTCTGTTAGAACAAAGCTTACTCAGGTGAACAATGCTTGTGAAAAAATCTCAGCTAGCGGAGTTGTATCGGTTGCTTCTGTAATTAAATTCATAACAGCAGACGGTGTTCGGCTAACTAAGAGAACTGTATATAATGACCGAGCTGGCGGTAATCCATATAAAAAACTGATTGAGGCGTGGATAGAACATTCGGAAATCACTCACTCTGAGAAAAAAAATAACTCTAAGTCAATTGAATTAGAAACATCGCTAAGCCTCATCGATGAAGAAGACTTGAAAAAAATCTCTGACATTAGTTTAAGACACAAATTTAGCCTAATGTATGGAGAGCTAAAAAGCTTAAGAAACCAGGTCAATATTTTAAAGGATATTAAAGAACTTCCTATTGTATCCCAAGATCAAATATCTCATCTTAACCTTGATGAAGATTTAAGTCTAAAAAATGATTCAATTATTAATATTAGTGAATATGAGAAAGAGGTAATCAGAAGCTTCTTAAATCCTACATCAAACTCTTTAGCCTTTGATGAAGACGGCGCACTAATTAGTCGTGGTGTCATAAAGCGAAACGAAACACTTTCTATGGAAGGGTTTAAGGATCTTCTAGAAAGACTATCAAACCAATAAACGTACTTTGATTCAAAAGCAGTCCCCGTGGAAATAATAAAGCACAAGTAGAAGAGATTATACCTACGCTCCAAGCTTCAGATCGCAATACGAAAATGATTTCAATTCATTAAGAATTAGTTGCATATGGGGGATATAGCAAAGTCGGCTGTGAAAAATCGGCAACGCGCCCATATCCACCACTAAGAAAAAATCATTATCCAATCTCTTATATGTGCTGACTCATACTCGTTCGGACAGTTTTGGAATTTGATTTAGAATATATCTGACAATTACACCGACGATTGAAGTGCCGCTTCAGACAAGAAGCGGACGGTCAACGCCCCACTTAGGGGCAAAAACACGTAGACTAAAATTGGAGCGTAGCGACTGAGCCTACGTGTTTTTGTCCCAGCCCGCTTGCGGGCGCCTACAGTGGTTTGTTAAATGGCATTTTGCACAATGCCGAAATTTCTTGCCTATAACCTTGCTGATTGTAATTTACAGAATGAACATTCATAAATCCATGTAAATAGGGAACTTGTCTAATCGTTACGTTGTTTTTGTTGACTAAATTTTCAATGAGTTCCTTTACTGAAAAATGTGATTCTGATGCAGGGAATATAAGGCTAACAGGAAATAATGGTTCAATATTTACATGGTTTCTTATTTGGGATCCATAGTAGCAATAAGCACTTTTTACTTTATTGTAATTAGTGTTGTTAGATATTTTCCAAATTACAGATGCACCAACACTGAAACCAATGAGGTTTATAGTCGATCTTATGGACTGTACACGATTAAGTAGGCTGTTTGAATATTGTTCTAAAGTGACATGTTTTGAGAAATACGTATACGCTTCTTGCTCGTTTGGAAATGACATAAATTTTGCGGAATATGGATCTAGGATTTCAGTTGGCACAGAAAAATTAGAAGCAAACTCCTCTAAAGCTTCTGTTCTTCCAGAAATGTCGGAAACAATGATGTTCTGCATAGGTTAAGATGCCCTTTAACTTTAAGCTAAAGGGCAAAAACACAATGCCGTAATCGCGAAGCGGCATTGTGTTTTTGTCACAGCAACCCGACCGCGGGTTGTGTTTTAAGCGTTTTGTTATGTGCTTTACCAAAACCTCCACCAAGGCCTTGTTTCTGAATATTTGGTAGAATCACTTGGGAGCAATATTTCTCCGTTGTCTGCACTGACGTCGAAAAAACCTACAGAATGCTTTATTGCTAGCTCCCGCATTTTGGGATAAGCCTCCTCAGCTACCGACCACGCAAATGCAGAATAGATAACATGCCTGCCTATGCAATGATCAGTTATCTTGGCATCAACGACATCTTCTGAAGCAAGCGGCCCATTCATTGGAGGGAAATACTTAATCATTTCCTTGAACCATGCTTGCAACCTTTCAGTTGCGACTTGGTGGTCTTGATATGAATGATCTTCTGCCCATTCCGTTTGCTGACCATACCACCGCATAAAGTCTTCTCTTTCTTTTGGTGCAGCTGTCGGTTCAAACACCATTAAGTCATAACTCATGCTTCAACTCCCTTGGCACATAGCGCCCCAAGCAGGGGCAATAACACGTAGGCTATAATACGGAACGAAGTGACGGGAGCCTACGTGTTAGTGTCCCGCTGACTTGGTTTGTTATGTTCTACACGCCGCCATTTACAGCCACCCAATACATTAAACCAATAAATGTGGAAAGTGGTACTGCCAATAATATGCTTGCAGTAGCTTGTAGACGACTGTGCCCTTTAGCTAAAGCAACAATCCCGATTACTACTGCAATGATAGACAGCGGGAATGCTAAAAATGCAATGTAAGACGCCAACTCATACAAAATATTTTCAGCTTTCGGTGTAGCGAACTCCCAAGATACAATGGTGAATGTAATACCAATTACCCACGCAGCAAGGGAAGTTTTAAGCGCCATTCGCCCAAAATTTCTCATTTAGTTACCACGAAACATAACGCTAAGCTTTGGGGCGCTAACGCGTGGGCTAAAATCCGAACGAAGTGAGTCAGCCCACGTGTTAGCGTCCCAACGACCGAAGGGAGTGGCAACAGCGTTTTGTTAGGCACGTTTTTGTGCGACCACGTATAAATGTTTGTTTGGAAAGTCATCATTTTCCAAGTGTCGACACACGCAGTTGTGACTTTCCAATAACTTTAAAAGTGCTGGAATGCCAAGAGCTGCATGATATAAGTCTTGACCTAAAAATGGATTGCTACCATCACCTTTTTCATCGACCGCCCCACTTGTAAAAATTATTACGCCATCCACTTCCAGATGCTCAAGGAGTTTACCAATTACACTTTCTTGGTTTTCTAGGGGCACATGCCAAATACTATCCCACGCCGATATGAACGCATATTTGTTACTTGGAACCCAGTTGCAAATATCTGCATGATGGAATATGACTTTAGGATGCCTTATTTTAGCAAGCCTTAGCATCTCGGCTGAAAGGTCCAGCCCCTCAACATCATATCCATACTTTAATAATAAATCGATTATACGTCCGCTGCTACCGCAACCTATATCAATAGCTTTTCCCGTCTTCGAGGCAAAGTTAAGCGCTCTCTTATGCTGAGAAATACCATTTTCTCTATTGAAGCGATCGCTATTCCAATGCTCTGCAATCTTATCGTAATTGGATGCTTGCTGTATGGGATTCATATAAAGTGCCTAACGCCCTAATTTGGCGGCGCAATCGCGTGGGCCATACTGCGAAGCAGGGCCCGCGAGTTTGTGTCCCCAACATTTGATTGTTATGCGTCGCCTACTATGCACTCTGCAACCTTCATTACAGGGGTGGTACTGAAATCGAGCTGCAAAGTTGTAATTGCAGGCTGGTGTTCATCGTTCAATTCCGTAGGCTGCCATCTGAAATTTTTAAGTGACTTTGTTGCTGAACGGATAAAGGTAGAGTCAGGAATAGCCTTAATAACTTGGATGTTTTGTGCTTTCCCTTCACTGTTGATCATAAATGAAAAATCGACACAACCACTTATGCCTCTTCTAGCTGCATCTGTAGGGTATATCGGGTAGTCGTTTTCCGAAACAACCCACATTTTTTTAAGAGCCTTTTTGTCACCCACAAAATTAATTGGTTGTATTTCGTTATTCTTAACGTCTGGGGTTGAACTACAAGCTGATAGTGCTAAGGCACTTGCCAAAAATAGAATCCTTCTCATTTTTCCTCCATTATTTCTCGTGACGCATAACCACTAAGCTAAGGGGCGCGAATGCGTGGCGATAATGGCGAAGCCGCCACGCGTTTGCGTCCCAGCGATTGCCGAAGGCAATTGCGATTTGAGCGCCTTGTTAGAGTGCAAACGCGCGCTTGACAACATTTTCATATTCGGTGGCAGTAAACTTGAAGGGGCCGATGTTCCTGATTGGTTGTGGCTCTTCGTACCCATTCTCATATGCAAATTGACTCCAAATATACTCTTCGCCTACCTTGGAAATTTTGCATCCATAAGCACCACAACCTATATCAGCGCACTCTGGGCAAACGTAAATAAGACTTCTACCAGATTCAGTTTCAGGCGGTTGTTCAAGTAAAAGCTGTTTTAAACTGTGCTTATTCAGATTATCCCAGCCTTTTGCGAAGCAGCCCAGAAAATCGCGGTGGCCGTCAGCCTTAGTTACTAAAGTTGTCAGTAGGGATTTTCCATCAATAGTGAAGTCAGAAGAATAACTTTCATGGATACCCTTACTCTCTTTTCGGTGAAGTATATTAAATCCTAATTGTTTAATATTTAAATCTACTTCGATTACTTCACCACAGGAAGAACATACGAAATATTCAACTTTATCAATAACAGTTGAACCTTTAAGTGATTCTCCGCAATTTCTACATATCATCAGTGCCCTCTAACACCCGCATAACGGGCAAAAATACGTAGGCTATAATACCGAGCGAAGCGAAGGGAGCCTACGTGTTTTTGTCCCTAGCGAGCGCAGCGAGAGTTTATGCGTTTGTTATGCACGGGTTTCTAGATATGTTTCATTTCTAGCATTATCAGAAAGCTCAAGAAGTTCTTCTTTGCTCATAGCGTTATTGAGCATGGTTCTAAACTCATCTAGTGATACGTTCAAACTATCTAACTCTTTACCAACTTCAGCTTTATCTATTAAGCCAGCTTCTTGCTTGGTAAGCACCTGCAATACTAAATTTGCCAAATTCTCTGGTGTCTCCTCTGTGGGAAAGACATTCCTGAAAAAGAGACCAGCACCCAAACCGTGCAAAGTTACTAGGCGATCCATTTTATAGCCTATGACTTTTGAAATACTATCTACCGCGCCGGGATTGATTACTGCTAAATAGCTTTGAGAATTAATATACTTCTGTGCTTCATACAAACGAACTCCTTGTCTTCGAAGTATTTGATCCCAAGTTTTTAAATGCTCCTGTAATGATTCACCTTTTAATGACTTTACGTAATTTATTGGATCACTATCGACTGACTTTAATAGCTTAACACCATCCAAATGAGCGTCGTACAAGTAAAAATATGTCTTCAGCATCTCTAACAATGCTTCTTTTCGCTCGGACGACTTATTAAACTTTGATAAGTCTTTTATTGAATTTATGAAAAAGTCTAGAATTTTGACCAGATCAGTGAACATTGCTACCTCTTGGCATAACGCTTCAATAAGGGGCGCGGATGCGTGGGGCATAATAGCGAAGCGCCCCACGTATTTGCGTCCCAGCCTGCCGCCAGGCAGGCGCCTTTATTGATTTGTTATATGTAAAATATGGCTTAACGACTACTAGTTGTTTGGACATCATTTTTAAACACGAGAGCGATTAGAAAAATGAGAGCTATCGGAGGTATTAATGCGCTTAAAAACCCCAATCCTGATGTAAGGAAAGGCGTTTGAGTTTTTCGTTTACCCAAATAATACCCGAGGATAGCCATAACGATGGCAAGCGCGAAAATAAATTGTCCGAGGAGCGTTGCATTAATATTCATAGTTCAAATTCCTTTTACATATAACTTTAAGCTTTGGGGCGCAGGCACGGGGCTATAATCGCGAAGC
>CERD01073238.1_pt1 | contig 10180 bp, 10 predicted proteins | sample 530931 | NCBI WGS metagenome assembly CERD01 (sample SAMEA2621101, study PRJEB7988) | marine metagenome | isolation source: saline water (ENVO:00002010), including
CGTCGCGGCCGGCCAGGGTCCTGGCGGGTACCCAGCCGCCTTCCGAGCGGTAGACCTCGAGCAGCCTGTCCGTCTTGCCGGTACCGATCCGTCCACCGCTCGGGAAGCGCTCCGGGTCGACGAGTACCTCCCGGATGTCCTCGTACCGGCTGAGGATGAACATCTCTGAGCGGGGGTCCAGCCAGGGGCCGATTTCCCTTAGGAGCTGGTACGCGTTGTACGGGCACTCCTGCGTATCAGGATCGAACAGGTCGACCTGCCTCGACCGATCTGGATCAGCCGTCACTGTCGGTGTGACCTGTCCGGCCAAGCGACGGGAAGATTCCGCCGCCCCCACAGGAAGGGGGCCTCGATGCGGCTCGCCTCGCCGTCCAGTCGGAGCCCCGGAAGGCGTTCGATCAGGGTGGCAAGGCCGACCCCGGCGGTAAGACGGGCCAGGTGGGCTCCAAGGCAGTGGTGTATGCCCCAGCCAAACGACAGGTGCTTTTTTGCCTCGACTAGGGATCGATCAAGAACGAACTCATCGGGGTTCTCGAACACTTCCGCGTCCCGGTTGGCCGAGGCGTAGAGGACCATCACCTTGGTGTCCTCTGGGAGCGTCTCACCGTGGAGAGCGACGGGCCGGTTGTTGGTCTTGCAGAGACCGAGAACCGGAGCGTCGAATCGGAGGCTCTCCTCCACCACGTTGGGGACAAGGTTCGGCTCGTCGACCAGGCGGCGGTATCGGTTGGGCTCCTCAAGGAGCCGCCAGACCGCGTTGCTGATTAGTGACGTGGTCGTCTCGTGACCGGCTACCAGTAGTTGGCTGATGGTGTTGGCCAACTCCTCCTCCGCTACCCGGCCACCATCCACCTCCCCGAGGGCTAGTTCGCTAAGCAGACCCTCAGGGACGACGGTTCCGACCGGGTCGTCGTTGTGCGAGGCGTCTGCGGCAGCCCGTCGCTCCGCCACTTGCCGGACCGCGAATTCCATCATCGCCCGGCGAGCATCGAGTCCCCGGTCAGGGTAGGTCATGGTGAGGACCATCTCGTCGGCCCACTCCTTGATCTGGGTGTGATGCTCGCCCTCAATCCCCATGAGTGCGATGAAGCCGGTCACGGGCAGAGGCAGCGCGTATTCGGCGGCCAGATCCATCCGGCCTCGACCCTCGACCTCGTCTAGGAGACCGTTAGCGATGTCCCTCAGAGCAGGACGGAGAGTTTCCACTGCTCGGGGCAGAAACCGGTCTCGCATCGACCGGCGGCGGGAAGTATGACGGGGCGGGTCGTCCCGCTGCAGATCTCCCAGGTTGGTCGAAAATCCAACGCCCGGACCGTACCGGTTCGACCAGGTGTCTGGGTCCGTCAGCACAACCAGGACGTCTTCCCGCCGGGACAGGGTGTAGAGGTGGCGATCGGTTACATCACTGCGGTGCAGGGGGCACTCGGCGCGTAGTCGCGCGTGGGCTGACGCCGGATCCTCCAGGACAGCCGGGGCGGCCGAGTCGTACTCGTCGGGGTGCAGAGCAGTAATCTGACACACTGCCCAGTGCACAACCTAATGACGAGTCCTCGACAACCATGACCCGACCGTTTCGATTCGGCTGCCAGGGTTATAGCCCCAACAACCGCACCGAGTGGGTCGACACGGCGCGCAGAGCCGAGGACCTCGGCTATTCGACCTTGTTTGTCGCTGACCACTACTTCGGGCCCGGGTCAGCCATGGAGGAGGCCAGCCACCCCCTCCAGACCGTCGCATGCATCCCTGCGATGATGGCCGCGGCCGACGCCACCACATCGATCGGGATCGGGAGCCGAGTGGTCTGCGTCGACTACCACCATCCGGTGGTGCTAGCCAAGGAACTGGCCACCATCGATTTGCTTTCCGACGGTCGGCTGGAAGCGGGGTTCGGTGCTGGCTGGGTCGCCTCGGAGTACGCGGCGATGGGTATTCCCATGGACCGGCCCGGCGTACGGATCGACCGCATGATCGAGGTGGTGGAGATGAGCCGAAGGTTCTTCGCCGGTGATGACCTTGACCTCGACGGCAAGCACGTCACCGCGCGGGACATGCAGGCCGTACCCATGTCACCCCAGGAGGGTGGGCCGAAGATCATGATTGGTGGAGGGTCTCCCAGGGTGCTCCGGGTCGCGGGGCGGCTCGGAGACATTGTGTCCCTCAACTTCGACAACTCAGCCGGGAAGATTGGCGACCACGGCATCGGATCCGGTACCGCGGATGGCACCGTGCAGAAGCTCGAGTGGATCCGGGAGGGGGCCGGTGACCGGTTCGAGGAACTGGAGATCGAGATCGGTGCCTACTTCACGACGGTCACCGACCAAACCGAAGCGACGACAGCGGGCATGGCTGGGGCGCTCAACCTCGATCCCGAGGTCCTTGCCATCCACCCCCATACCCTGATCGGCTCCGTCGATGGGATCTGCGAGAAGCTCGAGCAACGACGGGCTGAGTTGGGAATCAGTTACGTCACGGTGGGGGTCAGCGTGATGGAGGACTTCGCCGCTGTCGTCGAGAAAATGACCGGGACCTAAGCAGTCGGAACGGCGCGGAGACGCATCTCTCGCCAGGGAACCACTATCCGCCGATCCACGGGAGCAGCACATCGTGAGAGACGTCGACCTCAATGAATTCGACCTCTTTGACGCCGAGGTCCAGCAGTGCCCGCACCTCTACTACGCCAAGATGCGGGAAGAGCAACCGGTATTCCCGGCCGACGCACTGGGTCGCCAGATCCACCTGATCACCCGCTACGAGGACGTCCGCGAGGTAATCCACGACCCGGAGACGTTCTCCTCGAAGATGGGCGGCTCAGGAATGCCACCGTCGCCCACGCTCGGAAAACGCCTAGAACAGGTCTACGAGGAGATGGGCGGTTGGGAACGAGTGGGCACCATGCTCACCGTCGACCCGCCCGAGCAAACCCGGTACCGAAAGTTGGTGTCCCGGGCTTTCACCCCGCGGGCTATCGCCGACTTGGAACCGGTCATCCGTAGTCTCACTACCTCGCTGATCGACGCCTTCGTCGACGACGGGACCTGCGAGTTCGTCAAGCAGTTCGCCGTACCACTCCCAGTGACCGTGATCGCCATAGCCCTCAACGTGCCCGATGACCGGCTCGCCGATTTCAAACGCTGGAGCGACGACAACATCGCCGGTATCGGCACGAACATCTCCGATGACGATCGGGTCGAGGCGGAACGGAGCAACATCGAATTCCAGCACTACTTCGCCGAGCAGTTGGAGTCCCGGCGGGAGGACCCCCGTGATGACATTCTCACCAACCTCCTCAACGCCCGGATCGACAAGGCCGAGAATCTGGATATCCCCGATGAGCCTCTGACCATGGCCGAGATGCTGAGTATCCTCCAGCAGCTTCTGGTCGCCGGCAATGAAACAACGACCAAGATGCTGACCGAAATGATGCGGCTCTTCGGCGAGAACCCCGATGAATGGGCAACGGTGCGAGCCGACCCAGGAGCCGCTCGCGCGGCCATTGAGGAGACGTTACGTCTCTCGACGCCAACCCAGGGCATGTGGCGAATCGCCACCCGGGACACGGAGATCGGTGGCGTGAGGATCGCCGCAAACGATCGCGTTGTGGTGATGTTCGCGTCGGCCAACCGGGATAGCGGGGTGTTCGACGAACCGGACGCCTTCTGTCCGGCGCGCGACGGCCTCGCCAACCATCTGGCATTCGGTAGAGGCACCCACTTCTGCGTCGGAGCAAACCTTGCCCGGCTGGAGGGACGGATCGCGCTCGAGGAACTCACCCGACGGCTTGAATCGGTCGAGCTCGCCGACTCCAACAAGTTCACCTACCACCCGAGTTTCATGCTTCGCGGCCTCACCCGGCTCGATCTCGAATTCACGGCGGCCCCGTGAGGCGGCAGTCCGCGGTGCCGCCGATCCGACAGCAGCGACAAGAGGCGACATGCGTATTGCACTGAGCACCTCCCCTCAGCGCTGCAGTTGGAAGTGGCTGTTCGAGGTCTGGCAACGGGCTGACGCTGAGGAACTGTTCGAGTCGGCATGGACGTTTGACCACTTCTACCCACTGTTCGGAGACACCTCCGACGACTGTCTCGAAGGCTGGGTCACCCTCACCAGCCTGCTCGCCTCCACCGACCGGATCAGGGGCGGGGTTTTGGTCACCGGGATGCTCTACCGCCACCCGGCGGTGCTCGCCAACATGGCATCCACGCTCGACATCACCTCGGCTGGGCGCCTGGAACTCGGTCTAGGTGCCGGTTGGTTCGACGAAGAATGCGAGGCCTATGGGATCGAGCTCGGGACCATGGACGAAAGGTTCGACCGGTTCGACGAGGGACTAGAGATCGTCCACGGGCTCTTGACCCGTGACCGGACGACCTTCGAGGGGCGCCACTACAAACTCGAGGCGGCAATGAACAACCCGAAAGGCCCCCAAGATCCGCTGCCAATATGTGTTGGCGGTGCCGGGCTCCGCCGGACCATCCCACTGGCCGCGAAGTTCGCCCACCACTGGAACTATGGCCGTCCGACAATGAGCGTGGGCGACTTCGCGCGACGGTACGACGCATTCTGTAAGGCCCTGGAGTCAGAAGGACGGGACCGGGCCGAGGTGACCGTCTCGACGGTCATCCGTTCGACCGACGACCCGGCCGGGATGATCGCAGAGGCCGAGGCCTACGCGGCGGCCGGCGCCGACCTGGCCATCGTCAGCCTGTCCAAGGAGCGACCTCCGGGCCAGGTCGAAGAACTCGCCGAGGTACTCCGACCACTGGCTACTGGGGCCGGGCGCTAGGCCAAACCGGAACGAGCCCTCAGGTCAACACAGACCATCCCGAGACCCGGCCGGTCGATAACGGCCCCCTGCCGGAGGCTCAAGCCACCCGCCCAAGACCCGGTGCCTCGCTGATCGAATACGCGCAACGGGTGCGAATACCTCAACCAGTCACTAATCAGATGGCGGCTCGCGACTCCAGTAGACGTCGAAGTCTCGGGCCAGATCGAGAACGGTGAAGGACCGTCCGATGCCGATGCAAAACCCGATGGTGACCGTCAACTCGAGGATCTCCTCCTGGCTGAACTTGGAGGCCAACTGTTCAAAGAACTCGTCGCCGATCTCCCGATGGTCAAGCGCGAACCGCTCGGCGTACTCGATGGCCAACTTCTCACGCTCGGTGAAAGCCTCATTGGTGGCGTATTCGTGTACGTGCTGATAGAGGTCCTCGTCGAATCCCTGCTGCATCGCCGATGCAGACCTGGTGTTCAGTCAAATGTCACAGGCGTTGAGTTGTGCGATGCGCATCCGGGCCGCCTCACGCTCTCGCATCGGCAGGCTGCTCTGCTCGTAGACCGCCCGACCCAGAGCGTGGACTCCCTCCCCCAAGTGGGGAGCGAGCCCCCACACCCGGGTCATTTCGTGTCCGCCGCCGCTCGGAACCTGAATCCGCGCCATATGACCAACTCCTTTCCCTTTGACTAGTTTCCCACGGGCCCCTACTGGCGTCGAGCAAGACGGAGAGATGATGATGGACACCTGGATCACCGACACCCCGTTCAGCGAGCGGTTCCGTTACTTCACCCGCGCTAACGCCGACGAGGTGGGACCCGAACCGTTCAGTCCTCTGGGCTGGACAATGGCCTGGGAGAAGGGCTGCATGCCCGGTGTGGCCGGCGGCTACGTCGAGTTCGGTGCCTTCGAGCACCACGAGTTCACTCTCGATCCACCAGAGGTGTTCGGTAACTGGGGCGGGTACTTCTACAACGTGCTCTCGATGACCCGGATCTTCGGTGCTCGGATGCCCGGTGCCTCACCAGAGGCCATCGACAAGGCCTACTTCGGCGACCATCCAGGGGTTCCTCCCTACGAGGAGCATCCCGAGGACCAGAACGAGGAGGCGGAAGCCCGGGTGGCCGAAACCCTCGGTTGGGTAATGAGCACCGACGGTTTCCCGAAGATGGAGGAGCAGTCCCAGCGATCCCGGCAGGCCCTCCTGGATCGGCCCGACCACTCGCGGTCCACCGATGAAGAACTGGTGGCCTATGCCCGCGGGATGTGTCAACTCCTCTACGAGATCTGGGTGCCCTACTGCGTCACCGCCCTGTCCTGCTCGATCGGGCCGGGTGCCGTACAGGCCGCCTGCGAGGGAATCGGCCGGCCGGGTGATGCGGTCAAACTGATGGCCGCGATCGGAAACGTTGAGTCGGCCAATGCCTCATTCAGCATGTGGGACCTGAGCCGGGTGGTCCGGGACTCAGAGGAACTGGGAACCACCTTCGATGCCGGCGTCGCCGGCCTCCTCGACCGTCTCGAGGCCTCCGGCTCGGACGAGGCCCGGGCCTTCCTGGAGGGATGGGCCGAACTGATCGCCAAACACGGTCACCGGGGTCCTAACGAATGGGACATGCGAGCCCACTCGTGGACCACTAGGCCCGAATTGGCCCTGGGCATGCTGGAACGCCTCCGTCTGCAAAGCGACGACCGTTCCCCGCACGACGCAGCAGCCAGGGCCGCCGGGGAGCGTGAGGCACTAACCGAGGAGTTGCTAGGCATCGTGGAGGGTGACCAGGAGCTCCACGGGACTCTCTCCGCGGGCATCAAGTCGGCATCGGTGTTCTTCTCTCTCCGGGAGATGGGGAAAAACGCCTGCATCCGGGTTATCCACGAGGCCAAGTTGGCGATCCTGGAGCTGGGACGGCGTCTGGTGGAAGCCAGGGTGATTGAGGATCCCCAACAGGTCTTCATGGTCACGGACGCCGAGCTCAACGGGTTCCTGGATGATCCCCTGGACATGCGAGACACCATTCTCCAACGCGACGAGGTATTTGCCCGGCTGCACGAGTTGGAGCCGCCCTACATCGTTGACGGTGAATCCGGGATCCCCCCAATCTCCGAGTGGTCCCGCAGGGGTGCAGCCAAGGCCGAGGTCGCCTCGGTCGGAGAGACCCTGGTCGGTGCGCCGGGAGCGCCGGGCGTTGCCACCGGCACCGCCCGGATACTCCTTGACCCCAGCGACGCCTCGTCCCTCCAGCCGGGTGACGTAATGGTGGCACCAACCACCGATCCGTCATGGACCCCGCTGTTCATGACCGCTTCGGCGGTCATCGTGAACGTGGGAGCGGTGGCCAGTCACGCGGCCATCGTCAGCCGTGAGTTGGGCATCCCGTGCGCAGTGTCGGTACTCAACGCCACCGACCGGGTTCCCGAGGGCGCCACGGTGACGGTCGACGGCTCCACCGGGACGGTGATCATCGACGCTCCAGCCTGACGGATCTGACGGCCGGTGGGGCGGGTTCCAGCCTTGTGGTGACTCCCGAAAATCCTCATCGCTGACTCAACGCAGGGCAGCGAAGGTGGCCCGGATGTCCTCGACGACGAGTTCGGGTTGTTCGGCGGCTCCGAAGTGGCCACCGACCGGCATCACAGTCCAGCGCACCAGGTTGGTCGTCGCCTCGACAACCCTACGGGGGAGCATGACCACGTCCTTCGGGAACACGGCATAGGCCGTCGGCGCCTCGATCACCGGGGTCCGGTCGTGGACGAGTGGCCACGGCTTGTTGAAGTGCTCGAAGTAGATACGGAGGGACGAGGTGATAGCCCCTGTGCACCAGTAGAGGGCGGCCGTCGTGCACAGGTCGTCGCGGTCGAACACCGATTCCACGTCACCGCCACAGTCGCTCCAGTTGCGACGACGCTCCCAGAGCCACGCTGCGGTACCCACCGGTGAGTCGGCTAGCGCGTAAGCCAGCGTCTGCGGGTCGGTCGAATGGACGGCCAGGTGGCTTTTGATCAGGGGCATCGCCTCCGCTGAGCGGTCCCGCATCCACGCCTCGTCGGGTGACCACATCTCGTCAGGAATCTCGGTCCGTACCAGCCCGGGCACGACCGGGAGGCCCAGGTGGACACCGATCAGGCGGTCGGCGTGGGCATGACCGAGGTGTGCTGTAACCAGGGCCCCCCAATCGCCGCCGTGAGCCGCGTACCTGTCGTAGCCCAAGAGGTCGGTCATGAGCTGGTTCCAGCGGTCGGCCACCGCGGATACGTCGATGCCCGCCACAGAGAGTGGGGTCGAGAAGCCGAAGCCTGGGAGTGAGGGGACTACCACATCGAACGAGGGGGCGTCCGGCGCGCCGTGGGTCGCCGGGTCGGTCAGCGGGTCGATGAGGTGGCGAAAGTCCCAAAAGGTCCATGGCCAGCCGTGGGTCAGGATCAGCGGAATCGGATCTACCCCGGTACCCGGGGACCGGAGGGCGTGGACCGGCACTCCGTCGATCTCCACCTGGATATGGTCGTAGCGGTTCATCTCAGCGACCACACCAGGCCAGTCCCAAGCGGTCGCCCAGTAGCTGATCATGTCTTTCAGCCACCCGGCGGGCACACCGTAGAGCCAGTCGTCACCGCCGATAACCGCTGGCCAACGAGTGGCTAGGAGTCGGCTATGAAGGTCGCTAAGGGTCACCTCGGAGAGGTGGGGGATGAAGGGTTCAGGCTGCATACCGGATTGGTGGGCCACCCCGCAGGGGTTCAGACCACTGTGGCGAGGCTAGGTTCCCGATCGACCGGGAGGCCTTATTGGACCGATTTGATGGCCAGGTGATGATCGTGACCGGAGCAGCACGCGGTCTAGGAGCCGCCTTCGTCGACCATCTGATCGCCGAAGGGGCATCGGTGGTGGCGGCCGACATCCGACCCGAGGTGGTGGAGGTAGCAGCGAATCAATCGGCCACCGTGGTCCCGGTGGTAGCCGACGTGTCCAAGGTGGTTGATGTTGAGCGGCTGGTCGGTGAAGCATTCACCCGGTTCGGCCGGATCGACGTACTGGTGAATAACGCGGGGATCTTCGCTATAACCGGCCCGGGAGCCTCCCTGCGGGATTCACTGATCGTCTACGACCGATTGTTCGCCGTCAACACACGAGGAGCATGGCTCTGCGGCCGGGCAGTCATCCCGACCATGATCGATCAGGGTTCGGGCCACATCGTCAACGTTTCCACCGACCATGTGCTGGAACCACCGCACAAGCCACCCAAGACGTCCCGATGGATGGACGCTTACGACGCGACCAAATGGGCCCTTGAGGGTTTCACCCGGGTGTGGGCCGAGTCGCTGGCCGACCGAGGGATTCGCGTCAACGCCCTTTCCATGGGCGAGACCGACACGCCGATGCTCCGCGACCACGTGGTGGACCGCACCGGGTCACCGGTGCCGGAAGAGGTGGCAGCCAGGTGGATCGAGCCGGCAGCCGTGGCCGGCGTCCTGGCCGACTTACTAGCAGAGGGCGCCGGGGGCCGAACGGGGACCAACGTGGGCCTATGGCCTGAACTTCCGGTGGTCCTACCGCCCGACACCCGGTCGGACCCGGCGGCCTAGGCGAAGACGCCCCTGGTGACCCAGTCGGCGACCATGGCCGGCTTGTCCTTACCTTCGATCTCGACGGTCACGGTGCGGGTGGTGTTTACCGCGTTGGGTGCGTGGAACTCAACGGTCGAAAGCACGCTCCGCGCCCTGATCCGTGCTCCAGCCGGCACCGGGCTGATAAACCGCACCTTCTCGAAGCCGTAGTTGATTCCCATCACCCGACCAGCTGGTGAATTTCCGGCCTTCGGGAGGCTGGCCGTCAAGTGGACGAGAAGTGACAGGGTGAGAAACCCGTGGGCGATGGTCCCCCCAAAGGGGGTCTCAGCCGCCGCCCGTTCCGGGTCGACGTGGATGAACTGGTGATCAAGGGTCACATCGGCGAAGCCGTCGATTCGGTCCTGGCTTACCTCGAACCAGTCGCCTGTGCCTTGGTCGCTGCCTTCGAGTGCCTTGAGGGCTTCGTAGGCGTTCCGGGCATTGAGCGACATAGGTTGCTCCGTTCGTACCGGGGCAGCCGTACGGCCACCAGGTTGGCCTCGTCCATCATGGCCCGGCTTCTGTGCACAGTGGGCACCGGTGGGATTCTCGTCCGCTGGATGCCTACCGTGCGGTGGTTGACAAGCGTGATGACCGAGAGTTCGACGAGCGACCGGTGCCCGAGTTGACCCTCCAACGGGTACTCCAAGCAGTCCGCATGGCAGGTAGCGGCAAGGACCGCCAGGCCGGACGGATTGTGGTGGTCAGCGCGGCCAACGACCGTGCCCTGGTGGCAGCATGTGCGGACTACGGAGCCTGGCTGACCGGGGCTCCGGTGGTTCTGGTTTTCGCAATCCATGA
>CERD01116050.1_pt1 | contig 10058 bp, 11 predicted proteins | sample 530931 | NCBI WGS metagenome assembly CERD01 (sample SAMEA2621101, study PRJEB7988) | marine metagenome | isolation source: saline water (ENVO:00002010), including
CCCCCGATCTTCGTAAGAGGATCGGGGGTTTGTCTTTGGGCGAAAAAAACACGCTGGGCTTCTAAGGCTGTCAGATAACCAGTTGCCGGGATCCATTCAGACTTCAGGCTGCGGAACAGGCAGTCCATCGGCGAGTTGTCCCAGCAGTTGCCTCCACGATTCATACTCTGCTGCATTCGGTAGCGCCATAGCCGTTGCCGGAACAGCCGGCTGAAGTACTGACTGCTCTGGTCCGAATGAAACAGCACATGCTGTGGTTTGCCGCATTGTTCATAGGCCATGTCGAGCGCCTTGATCACTAGCTGAGCATCCGGCTTTGTGGAAACGCCCAGCCAACCGTCCGTCGTGCGTGCAAATCCAGTACGATGGCCAAGTAATGCCAGCGTCCTTGAGCCCAGACATAAGTGATGTCGCCGCACCACACCGGGTTCGGGCGATGGGCGGTGAATTCCGGTTCAAGCGATTCGGGATATCGGGGCGCTCAACCGTAGCCCGCTTGTAAGCGTGCGAACCTGGCTGCTTGCTGACGAGTCCCAGCTCGCGCATCAACCGACGCACACGGAAACAGCCAATCGTCACGCCGTCTTCGCGCAGCATGCCCAGGATGCTTCGGCTACCAGCCGAGCCCCGACTTTGGCTAAACAACTCGTTGACGCGACTGCGGAGCGCAACGCGACGAGTATCAATGCGGCGACGTCGAAGGCAATGGGCGTAATAGCACTACCGCGCCACATCGAACGCTGAACAGACCACTTTTACCGGCTCCTGCTCACTCAATTGGTCTATCAGCGCGTACGATTGAGTTCGTCCGACATCAAGAGAGCGGTAGCCTTTTTTGGTATCGCTTTCTCCCGCTCCAGCCAGTTGATCCTCGCTTCGAGCTCTTGGATCTTCTGCTGCTCGGGTATCAGCGCTTTGCTCTTCGGGGTAACGCCCTGGCGCTCGTCGTGGAGCTGTTTCACCCAGCGGCGTAATGCCGAGTCTAGGACGCCCAGCTAACGGCAGGCCTCGATATGGCTGTAGCTTTGATCCAACACCAAGGCAGCTGCCCACGTTTGAACTCGGCGGAAAACGTACGTCGTTGCTTGCTCATCGGACACCTCTTGATGGCTAGGATTTTCGCCTAAATCGGTGTCCAGGATCAGTAGATCCACTACACATCCCCTCAACATAGGGCATGAAGTCTTCATTATTGAGGATGTGTTTTGGCTAGCCGAAAACGTGAGCCAGTTTGATGTTGGGATTCTGGCCCAGAGCGGTTTTAACCTGTCTGATTGTCATGCAAGCCTGCCGTGCTGTAGGGCGGGTGAACTCGCCACCTTAATGCCGATGAAATTTGCCACCAGTCTACAACGAACCTGTAGGAGGTGCGCCCGGCGGTGAATTAACCATTCGGCCCTCGCAGAGTCCAATAGACGCGGCAGAGTTTCGTGCGTCGGGCGCTTCCACGCGCTGGTCCAGTTCTTCGTTAAAGTAATTCGCCACCTGTCCGAAAACCTGTGCAGGCGGGCTCGCTTCGTTGCGAATCCGCCGGTGTCGTACAGGTTGTTCTCGGGGCTTGCAAATTATTTTCGACCGCCTCCTAAAGCTCACCGAAACGGCGCCGATAAGCTAATCGAATGCGAACTCAATGGGTGCCTGGGCAAACAGCCGGCCCGGAGTCGCAAGCTCAGGCAACCCAAGTAACTATCGCCCTTGGAGGCACATCATGGCTCTTACAGTCAATACAAACATTCCGTCGCTGAACACCCAGCGCAACATCAACAGCACGTCCAACGCCCTGAACACCTCCATGCAGCGCCTGTCCACCGGTAGCCGCATCAACAGCGCCAAGGACGACGCCGCCGGCCTGCAGATTTCCAACCGCCTTAGTAACCAGATCAACGGCCTTAATCAGGCGACTCGTAACGCGAACGACGGTATTTCGCTCTCGCAGACGGCAGAAGGCGCTCTGCAACAATCAACAAATATTTTGTCTCGAATTCGAGATTTGGCGATCCAATCCGCTAACGGTTCTAACAGCGATGCTGACCGCGCCGCTCTTCAAAAAGAAGTATCTGCTCAGCAGGCTGAACTAACTCGTATCGCCGATACCACTACGTTTGGTGGCCGAAAACTACTTGATGGCACGTTCGGAACATCCAGCTTCCAAGTAGGAGCGAACGCATATGAGACGATCGAAGTAGGCCTGAAAAGCGCGAAGGCTAGCGAAATGGGCTCGTATCAACTTGGAAATACTGGCGGCACTGCTGCGACTGTTGCCGGCGTCCTAGGCGACGGTGCCACTGCATTTGGTGCTGTGACTGTTACCGGATCAGGTAAAACAGCTGATCTCACTATGACCTCGACAAGCGCTAAAGGCGCAGCAGCTGAGCTCGATGGTGCTATTCCAGGCCTCAGCGCGACTGCCCGTACGGTTTTCAAAGCGACAGTAAGCGGAGTTGCAGCGGGGGAAGGGCTTTCGTTTAAGGTTACTGTCGGCGATCAGGACGTTGATCTAAAAGGCATCAACAGCACTAAAGATTTAGCCGATCAGCTCAGTTCAAACGCTGCTAAGCTCGGCATTACTGCCAGTGTCGATAAAACTGGCGCTTTGACTGTGACATCGGCTACTGGCGAAAACGTATCGTTTGGAGCGATCACTGAAAGCGGCGGTGGAACTGGCGGCGCGTTGAACGTTGATATACAAGGATCGGACGGAAAGTTTGCAGGTAGTAATCCGGTCGACACCGCCGGGGAGAGCGTTGTTGGCTATGTTCAGCTAAACTCGGCGACAGCTTATACAGTAGGGGGTACTGACGTAGCGCAGCTGTTTGGCGAAACTACTGCAAAGCAATCAACTGTTGCGAAAGTTGATATTTCCACTGCCGAAGGTGCCCAACAAGCTTTGGCGGTAATAGATAACGCAATGGCAGGTATCGACTCCCAGCGCGCTGATCTTGGTGCCGTGCAGAACCGCTTCGACAACACCATTAACAACCTGCAAAACATTTCGGAAAATGCCTCGGCAGCCCGCAGCCGAATCATGGATACCGATTATGCTGCAGAAACTGCCAACCTGTCGAAGAACCAGGTTCTGCAACAGGCTGGTACTGCGATCCTGGCACAGGCCAAGCAGCTGCCGCAGTCTGTTCTGTCCCTGCTCCAGTAAGGCGAAAGCCGTCTGGCAACCGGGAGGAAGGAGTTTAGGCTCCTTCCTCCTTTTTGTGTTGTGAGGTGTTCACGATGGAAACGGTAAATCTCACTCCTTCGATCACGCTGAGTACGAGTCGGCGCGAGCCAGCCGCCCCGGTCTTGGCGCTTGCTAGCGAAGCTTCGAACCTCAGCGTTAGCGGGTTAGCGAGCGAAACCAAAGCTTCAAGCAGAGAGAATGCAGCTTCCGCAGTTGAGAAGTTCAAGGCCCTTGTCCATGACCTTCAGCGCAACCTCGATTTCAGCGTCGATGACTCTAGCGGTCAGGTTGTTGTCAAGGTGATGGACGGGGAATCAGGCGAGCTGATCCGCCAGATACCATCAGAGGATTTGCTGCGTCTTTCGGAGCGCCTGGAGGATATGCGCAGTTTGCTATTCAAGGCAGAAGCGTAGGCACAATTATTGGATGTGCATATCGATAGCCGGAGAAATGCCGCTATTGAGACATATTTTTGACGAGGTGGCTTATGGCAGGTATCACAGGTATCGGGACCGGCATGGATATCGATGCGATGGTTAAAGCCATCTCGTCGGCAGAGCAGGCGCCGAAAGAAGGCCAGCTGAAACGCCTTGAAGCCAAGACCACCACTCAGTTGACCTCGCTCGGGCAGATGAAAGGTGCTATTAGCAATTTCCAGACGGCGTTGTCTGCGCTCAACAGTCCTTCCTCATTCTTGGCGCGTAAAGCTACGTCTTCTGACAGCGCAATTGTTACGGCTACCGCAAGCCAAAGTGCGGTTGCTGGTAATTACAAGGTCGAAGTCGAAAAGCTTGCTAGCAACAGTAAAATTGCTCTGGCCGCCATCAGTAAAGATCCCGAGGCCAAGCTCAACACTGGAACCTTGACGATCAAGGTGGGTGATACCCCCTTGCCTGATATCAAGGTCGACTCGACCAACAATACCTTGTCAGGTGTGCGGGATGCGATAAACAAGGCTGGGGCGGGCACCGGAGTCAGTGCGACAATTATTACCGATGACCAAGGTTCGCGGCTGGTTCTGAGCAGTAACAAGACAGGTGGCGGAAAGGATATCACCGTCACAGCCGTTAATGCCGACCCGTCAGAGACTAATCAATCTCTCGCAGCATTGACGTACAGCGGCCCTCCGATCAAGCCAGATGTTGCGAACTACAGTGGTGCCGACGATCCGGTTTACATCGAAGACATGGCCGCCTACGCCACTAGTGGTAAAACACTAACTGTTGCGCAAAGTGCAACGTTTATGATCGATGGGTTGTCGGTTACGCGCGATAGTAATACCGTCGACGATGTAGTTAGTGGTTTAAGTTTCGAGCTCAAGGCCGAAGGTCCGAGCACGCTGACGATCATTCGGGATGAGGCAGGTGTGCAGGCCAACGTCAAAAACTTCGTTGATGCCTACAACACACTGATGAAATTCATTAACACCGAAACTAAGGTGACTACAGTTACCGAGAACGATGCGCCGGTAACCGGAGCATTGGTTGGTGACAGTTCGGTTCGTTCTCTTGTTAATACGCTTCGTTCAGAGCTTTCGTCGCCACACGGTGAAGGTGCCTTGCGCGCCTTGGCAGACATGGGCATCACTACCAAAAAAGACGGCACCCTTGAGATGGACGCCACTAAGGTAGGCAAAGCGATTAGCTCTAACTTCGAAGAAGTTGCCGCTTATTTTACCGGCGACACTGGCTTGGCGAGCCGCATGGGCGCGCGCTTGCAGCCTTATACCGATGCTGGTGGAATCCTTGAGTCCCGGACGGGCGCGTTACAAGAAACGATCGACAAGATCGACAAGCAGAAAGAAGATCTGACCAAGCGCATCACGGCAATGCAGGAGCGTCTATATAAGCAGTTCAACGCCATGGACAGCATGGTGGCTCAGCTTACCCGTACAAGCGACAGCCTGACGCAGCTATTCGATAGCATGCCCGGATTCGTAACGCAGAAAAACTAAGCTTCTGTTCTTGTCTAGAAGGCTAAAGCTCCGCGCCGACCAGTCGATAAGTAGGACAGTATCGCTAATCGTTCGGAGCCCATCATGTACGCAATGTCAGCAATGAAGCAGTATCAGCAAGTTGGAGTGCAAGGCCAGGTTGCCGAGGCCAGCCCCCACCGTTTGATTCAGTTGCTCATGCAAGGCGGCCTGGATCGTATCTACCAGGCGAAAGGTGCGATCGAGTTCGGCAGAATCGCTGAGAAGGGAGAGCTGATCGGGAAGAGCATCGCGATCATCGGTGGTCTGCGTGAAGCCCTAGACCTAAACGTGGGTGGTGAGCTTGCTCAGAACCTGGATCGCCTTTACGAATACATGATCATGCGCTTGACCGAGGCTAATCGTAAGAATGATCCCGCTCCGCTCGGCGAAGTTGCGGAGCTGCTGCGAGAAGTGAAATCTGGCTGGGATGGTATCAGCGACTGAAAACGTTATCAGGGGCAGCTAATGCTTAGTTTGGTCGATCGAATACAGGCGCAAATTCACTCGTTACGCAAAGCCTTTTCGCAACTCGATTGGGAAATGGTCACTCTGCTGGACAAGCAATCGCGCATTCTGGTTAAAGAAGTCCAGGCTACCGGAAAGTGGGACAATTCGGAGCTGCATAGGGGGATCGTCGAACTGTCGCAGCTTTACTCCGAACTCCAACTTGCCGGCCGAGCAGAGCGAGAAAGATTAATGAGCGAGCTGACTCGCATGAACCAGTCGAAGCAGGTAAGCCAAGCCTACACTCTGCTGGGCTGAGGTTGTTACCAAGGCGCCATCCAAACTCTGATCTTGCGTTGCGTAAGTGGCGGAAACCCGTCGCTGTTTCCTGTTAATGGGACGGTCACCCACGCTACGCGATCACTTCGTATAACGCGGATGACTCTCACACTGCGGTTTGTAGCTATGGGTATCGTCGTTTACCTGTACTCACACAAGTAGGCAGTCGCCTCGGCTACTTTCAGCTGAAACTTGCTGTTGGCCGGCACGGTAAATTGGGTGCCCGCGCCAAAGGTTTCGTAGTTTTCGCTTCCCGGCAGTTTCACTTCCAGGCTGCCGGCGACCACGTGCATAACTTCCAACTGATTCGTGCCGAACTCATAATCGCCGGGGGCCATGACGCCGATGGTGGCCGGGCCTGCTGCCATGTCGAAGGCGATGGATTTGACGGTGCCGTCGAAGTATTCGTTGACCTTGAACATTCGGAAAATCTCTAAGGGGTGGAAAAGGGCGGCCAGTATGCCGAAGCCGCTGAACGCCGTCATCAGGTCGTATAACGGCATGGCACGGTGCAGAAATACCCGTCGAAACGGCTGCTATGCGCGAAAGATGAAGTAAACCGCCCCCAGCAAACACAACCCGGCCCACAGGTAGTCGAGCTTCAACGGTTGCTGCATGTACAGCACGCTGAAGGGCACGAAGATGGCGAGGGTGATAACTTCCTGCATGATCTTCAGCTGGCCTATCGACAGCTCGGTGTAACCGATGCGATTGGCAGGCACCATAATCAGGTATTCAAACAGGGCGATGCCCCAGCTGATCAACGCGGCTATCAGCCAGGGTTTACCGTTGAGCGTCTTCAGATGACCGTACCAGGCGAAGGTCATGAACAGGTTGGAAACGCAAAGCAGTGCAGCGGTTTGAATCCAGATAGGCATAGGACACTCCGGGGCGGTGGCGAATCCTATTGGCCCTGGATAGGGTCTCGCAAGTATCTGACGAACGCCGCGCAGCGCTAGTGCCTTTTGCCGGGGCGGCGATTATGATCGCCGCCCCGTTATTTCATTTCGGACGTTGAAATGAATTGCCGTCCCGGTTGCGGTGCCTGTTGTATTGCCCCTTCGATCAGTTCCCCGATTCCCGGTATGCCTTCTGGCAAACCGGCGGGTGAGCGCTGCCTGCATCTTTCCGAGCGAAACCTCTGCGGGCTATTCGGCCTATCGTCCAGGCCTGCTGTTTGTAGTCAGTTTCAGGCCGATCGTGAGGTTTGTGGAGACTCTGAACAGGAGGCCATTCAGCTGCTCGGGTGGCTGGAGCAGGCGACCGCCTAATCCCTTTGTCGTGTCAGTGGCAGTTACCGTTTCGGGACTGTTTTTCTGGCATACAGCCGCGCAAGCGTGAAGGGCGACAAATTGAGCATGAACGCAATGGCTAACAGTCGGTTTCGGCAGGCGCGGCGCCACCAGCCGTCACGTTGCCAGCGGCGCGAGCTGACCCCAAGGCCATGCTCGAGGCGCTGAAAAATTCCCTGCTGGCGCAATCCTTTGACCAGGGGCACTTCCTCGAAAAGCGGCCAGGGCGCGTGCTGCCCTGCGGCGAAGTAGGCCGTGCGGCGAGCGAAGATTCCTTGGTCGCCATAGGGCACGCCAACCCGGTTTCGCCACGCCACCAGACGTTCGATCAAGCGTCCCTGCCAACACTTGGTGTCGCTGAAGCGGAAGGCGAAGTAGCCTCCCGTAGCACCTTCCTCTATGGCCTCGCTTACGACCATCAGTGCCTGACGCCCCAGATCGGCGTCGGCATGCAGAAACCAGAGGGTCTCATGCACAGAGAGCGCGGCTCCCTGGCGTAACTGCTCGCCTCTCGACGGCGTTGCCGATGACCACAGCGCATCGTTGCTCCGGCACAGCGCTTGGCATCGCTCACTGATAGCCGCATCCACTACGACGATTTGCAGCGGTATTTCTGTTTCTGACTCTGCCAGGCGCAATTGCAGAAGCAGCCGCTCAAGGCGGTCTTCGTCGTGCAGGCACGGAATGATCACGCTGATCCCCGATGAGCTCACGCTTGTCGTCCCTCAAGATTGCTCAGCGTCTTTAGCAGTCTCCGCCTCGCTGCTCGGGGGTCGTCAGCGAGCGCCTGGGCTGCAAGGGGCAGGTCTGCTTGTTCGTCGATATCGAACGACTCGCCGCAAAGCTCGACCGAATGACCGGCTCGATGGCACGCCTCCGCTAGTGCGTGCCCCAGCTCAGGCGTGCTCCAAGGCAGGGCAGCCAGATCCGGCCACGGAAGGTTCGACGCCATTAGCACCACCCCTCCGTCCCGCGCAGCTACAAGGACCGTATCGTGTGCCTCCAACGCAGTGTGTACGCGCCGATAGTCATCCGATGTGAGCGCCGGAGCGTCGCTTCCGATGTACAGGAGCCGCCGGTGGCCGCGGCCGCGCAAGCTGTGGTCCAGGTTGTTGATTCGTTCGCCCAGGTTGCCGGCAGTTTGCGCCAGACACAGAGCCTGCGGCGCCTGCTGTATGGCCCAGTCACAGGCATCGCTCTGATCGGGGGCAATGGCGACCGGCCCGGACCAGCTGCGCAGGTCTTCCAGTGCGCAATCCAGCAGATGCTCGGCGATATTCAAGGCTCGCTCGACGCCGATCTGGGCGGCCAGGCGCTGTTTGCCGTGGCCTAGGGCAGGTCGCTTGCAAATGAGGACCAGCGCTGCGTCGGTTGGAAGGGTTTGCTTTGTAGTCATCAAGCTGGCTCGTTGGGGACGTCGGATGCGGCACATCTCGGCGCTGCGGTTATATTCGGTTTGGAGAGGCCGCTCTGCCGATCGTTGCAGCGAGGCGTTGAGGGTGTCTTTGGATCTGCACTGTCGGGCATTCGATGCAAGGTCCAGCGGCTAGCCGTTGAGTCTCATCCGCTGCTTTACCTATACGAACAACAAAGTGACGGTGCCGTTTCTGTTTACGCGGACTTGAATCGCGCTTTGCCATGGTCATTACGAATTCGCGCTGCCGCCACGTCGCCAGCTATGAAACCGCGCCACCCAGCGCAGCGCCGTGGTCGGTGCATGGGAACGTTTCCATTCGCCTGCGACAGACTTGTTGGCTTCGGCCAGGGTCGGGTAGATGTGAATGGTGCCGAGAATCTTGTTCAGCCCCAGACCGTGCTTCATCGCCGAGACGTATTCGGTGATCAGATCGGCCGCATGCTCGCCGACGATGGTGGCACCCAGGATGTGATCCTTGCCTGGAACCGTCAGCACCTTGATATAGCCATGTGCGGCCTCGTCGGCGATGGCGCGATCAAGCTCATCGATGCTGAAGCGGGTGACTTCATAGCGGACACCCTGAGCCTTCGCCTCCCTTTCGTTGAGGCCGACATGAGCGACTTCCGGGTCGGTAAAGGTCGCCCAGGGAATCACGCGGTAGTCGACTTTGAAACGTTTGAACCCTCCGAAGAGCCCGTTCACCGCGCCATACCACGCCTGGTATGCGGAAACATGGGTGAACTGGAAGGGCCCAGTCACATCACCGACGGCGTAGATGTTGGGGAAGCGAGTAGCCAGGTAATCGTCGGTGGCGAGGGTTCCGTTATCCCGCACCTCCAATTTCAACTCCTCGACACCAAAACCCTTGATATTGGCGGTGCGGCCCAGCGCCAACAGCACTTGGTCAAACTCGATGACCACTTCGCCGTCGCTATCAAGACTGCGACAGACGAGCTGCCGCTGTCCCTCCATGAAGCGTTCAGCGTTGTGCCCCAGACGCACATCCACGCCGTCAGCACGCAAGCCCGCCAGTACTGCGGCGCTGGCATCGGCGTCCTCACGGGGTAGCAGGCGCTCGTTGCGCTGCACCAGCGTGACCTGGCAGCCGAGACGCTGAAAAGCCTGGGCCAACTCGCAACCGATTGGCCCGCCGCCGAGCACCAGGAGCCGTTTCGGCTGCTCGCGCAGCGTCCACACCGTATCCGAGGTGAGCGGCGCAACCTGCTCGATACCGGGGATGCTCGGCACCATTGGCCCCGCGCCAGTGGCGATGACGATTGCGCGGGTGGTGATTCGTTGGCCGTTGACTTCAACCGTCCACGGCGAAGTGATTCGCGCCTCGCCCTCGATCACCTCGACACCGAGCCCGGTGTACCGCTCGACTGAATCGTGCGGCTCGACCGTGGCAAATACGCGCTG